>Ga0074045_10000552_pt1 | contig 36461 bp, 32 predicted proteins | sample BogForMeECP23OM2_FD_94442 | JGI IMG/M metagenome (GOLD analysis project Ga0074045, IMG submission 94442) | Bog forest soil microbial communities from Calvert Island, British Columbia, Canada - Bog Forest MetaG ECP23OM2 | ecosystem: Environmental > Terrestrial > Soil > Wetlands ...
ACAGGAGAACATGCCCCGCAATGTCGACTGCAAATACGTTCGTAAAACCATCGTGGGTGATCTTTTCAAAGGGTACGCCCAAACCCTCCCGCAGAGAAGCATTTGCCACGATCAAGGTGGGCACACCGGCCTGCTCAAGAAGTTGATCCAGGCAACCCCGGATGCTGGCCTCGTCGGCCAGATCGAGCTGCAGAGGAATATATTTGTCGTCTGCTCCCTGATTCTGCTCCAACCAGCCCTTGGCCTTTGAAAAGCTCCGCGAAGCGATTCCGACGGTGGCCTGTTCTGCGGCCAGGCGCCTGGCAATCGCGCCCCCGATAAGGCCCGTGGCTCCAGTGACCAGCGCGACGCGGCCCTTCAATCCCCTCATGCCGCCCGCTCCGCCAGGATCAGTTCGCAAAGCTTCAGATCAAATTCCAAAGCGACATGCACCGAGCGTTCGGGCGGAGTCTCGATTACCCCCATGCGTTCCCCGAAGAAGTGGCCGGTCTTTGCCAACGCGGACAGCCGGGCGATCTTGATGGAACCGTTGGGACGAAACACCGGCGGCAGCAGTGGACGTTCCTTCATATACTCGCTGCCGAAGTACATCCGCCAATACTCGCCGCCGTTCGGTACCACCGCCCAATGAAAGTCATGCGGATCAACCGGCGTCACGCTGACTACGAAGTCGAATTGCCCTTCCTCTAGCTTCCCGACGGCATTGCAGATATCCTCCGGGCTGCGCAAAGGAGAACTGGGTTGCAGACACAAGAGATAGTCAATTTGCCTCTCCGTACGCAGTCGACCCGCGACATATTGGCAGGGAATGTGCGAGGCTACCAAGTCTCCGCAAAGTTCTTCGGGCACGAGCTCCGGCACATGAGCGCCGGACCGGGCCGCCGTCTCTGCAATTTGAGCGTCTTCGGTGCAAACGTAAACCTGATCGAATAGCCTCGTCGCCAGGGCCGCCTCGATTGAGTAGGCAATCAAGGGCTTGCCCGCGAGTTCCCGGAGGTTTTTGCGAGGCAGGCGTTTGCTGCCGCCGCGTGCCGGGATTGTGCAAATCATGTTTTCGAACAAGTCCTGACCTCGCTGAAGTAGCTAGCCCTTGCCGGCACCTCGAGCGGATTACGTCCATCACGCGCCTCGAGACCTAGCACCAACAACTCCGACAAGCGCAGATCTTCTTCATCGTCGATGTCTACCCCACGGTTCGCGTCTATCTCCGCCATGTGAAAAGGCGATCCGTAAAATGTGTTTTGCGCCAGCAGATCGGTAGATCGTGCCCACCATACGGCGCCCGTTGGGCACAGAGTGCGTGCGCAGTCCTGACTTCGGCCCTGGAACTCTTTGCCCAACGCCCACCGTCCACGGCCTTCTTCGTCCGCCACCATCGCCCACTCCGGATAGACACAACGATAAGGCACAGCCGAAATCTGGAATAATCGCTGCCCCTCGCGGAATAATTGCTCGTGTTCGATCACATCGGCGCTCGTCAACAGTGGGCAATTGGGAAAGATCTGGCAGAGCGAATAAGGGCGGAAACCGCGAGCCTCCAGGGTTCGCAGCACGTGCGTAACCGCGTCGATGGATTTGGCGGTGTCAGTCGCAAGCTCCGCCGGGCGCTCAATGAACTCGGCGCCGTACCATTCGGCGACCTGGCCAATCTCAAGATCATCAGAAGAGACAATCACCTTCTCAAACAACCCGCTGTTCAGCGCTGCAGACACTCCGTACGCCATCATGGGATGGCCAAAGAACGACCGGAGATTTTTCCCCGGGAGACGTTTCGAACCCCCGCGAGCGGGAATGATCGCGACCGGCTTGCCTCTGCCTTGTCCGGCTCCGCTATGCTCGCCTCGCCTAAGCAAGATAGACCCACTTTCTTTCTTCCGCGGCGGCGCGGGCGGAAAGCGTAACGCGCAAAGTGAGGATGGCATCGTCGAGGGTAACTCTCGCACTTGCGCCGGCGCGCGCGCATTCCAGGAAGTGGGCTAGTTCTGCCACATACGCGTCGTTGATTTCCCACGCGAACTTTGTGGTTTCCGCCTCCAAGCCCGGTCGCTCGACCTGCACTGAGTTGCTTATCAAATCGCCATGTAACTTACCCTCAGCTCCGACCAACGTGCAGTACCGCGAACAGGATCGCTGAATAAGATCAAGGTGCACGTCCGCTCGCGTTCCTCCCGGAAAACCGAGAAGGACGGTGGCGCAGTCCTCCACATTCAACTCCAGTTGGCTCACTCGCCCCGCCATGCAAGCTACTTCGCGGGGCGCTCCGAACAGCCACGTCACATAGTCGATCTCGTGGGAGCCGTCGAGCAGAATCCCTCCTCCCAGCTCCCTGCGAGCGGTGTAACTCTCGCGGTAGTCCTGCCACGGACGCCAGTCAGGCAAATAGCTGCCAGCTTCGACATGCGCCCAAAGGATCTGCCCTACCGCTGCCGCATCCACCAGTTCCTTTAATTTCTGTATCACCGGATGGAAGCGCAAATTGTACCCGACCTGAACCACCGCGCCGCGTCTCGCCGCCTCTTCCCGGAGCTCTTCCACTCCATCCATCCGATCGGAGAGCGGCTTCTCGATGAAGACATGTGCCCCCGCGCGCAGCGCTCGCGTAGCTTGGGCAACATGGTGCACCGGCGGAGTGCACACTAGAACCGCGTCCGCCTGAAATCTTTCCAGGCCGTTCTCGAGGCTTGAAAAACACTCAGCCTGAAACTCCGACGCAACATACTCCAACCGCCCGGTAGAAGGATCACAAGCGCCCAGCCGGTTCAACCCCAACTTTCTCAGGTTTCCAAGGTGGCGGCGTCCGATTGAGCCGGCCCCCGCAACCAGCACGGATTTGATCTGGGAACCCAAAGCCCTATCTTGCGAAGTGACCCATTACTTTCTGCACGGCACAGATGACATCTTCAACATCCTGATCGCTCATCCCGTGAAATATCGGCAGGCTGAGCAGCCGCTCGTAGGCGTCTTCCGCAACAGGATACTCCCCGTCTCGATATCCGAATCGATCGCGGTAGTAAGGATGCCGGTGCACGGGAATATAGTGAACGTTCACCCCGATGTTCTCGGCCCGCAGCGCACGGAAAACCTGGGCTCGATCCGCGCTCAGTCGTTCGAGATTCAACCGGATGGGATAAAGATGCCACGCTGGACTCACGTCGCTTCGCACCACCGGCGCCGTCACCGCGTTAAGCTCGCGGAAGGCGGCCGCATAGCGGTCCGCAATCTCACGCCGGCGCAATAGATTTGCCCCGAGCTTTTTCAGTTGTGACAATCCGAGCGAGCAGGCGATGTCGGTGAGCCTGTAGTTGAAACCAAGCAACACCATTTCGTAATGCCACTGTCCCTCGCTCTGCCGCTGCCGGGCGTCGCTCGATATCCCGTGATTACGAAACCGCCGCAACGCATCCGCGAAGTCCGCGCGGTCCGTGGTCACCATGCCGCCTTCTCCGGTCGCAATGTGCTTCACCGGATGAAAACTGAAGACGGTCATGTCGGCGATGCTGCCGGCGCGGCGTTGACGATATTCGGCGCCGAGCGCGTGACAGGCATCTTCAATTACCAGCAATCCGTGGCGCGCCGCAATCTCCTGAATCGCATCCATGTCCGCCGGATGCCCCGCATAGTCCACGGGAAGCAGCACACGCACGCGCGGCGTAATTCTTGCGGCAACTTGCTCTGGATCCAGATTCAAGGTGTCGGCACTGACATCGGCAAAGACCGGAGTCGCTCCCAGATACAGCACACAGTTCGCCGTGGCCGCAAAGGTGAGGGGCGAGGTGACGGCTTCATCGCCCGGCTTGAGTCCCGCAGCGAATGCAGCGCCATGCAACGCCGCGGTACCGGAGCTGAAGCTCACAGCATGCTTCGCTCCGACTCGGGCCGCGAACGCTTCCTCGAACTCCCCGACCTTCGGCCCCGTTGTCATCCAATCGGAGCGCAGCACTGCTACAACCGCCTCGAGGTCATCTTCCCCAATCGACTGTCTCCCGTAAGGAAGCAGGGTCTTGCGAACCGGAGTGCCTCCATCGACTGCGAGTATTTCGTGGCTGATAGGGGCTAGACGCATGGTGTTGGTGGTATCGGTTGAAGGAGCTGCTTTGTCATCCCGAGCGCGGCGAGGGATCATGGTTTCCGCTCGCACGACCGATGATCACTGTGCCAGCAAACACCGAGATCCCTCGCTTCGCTCGGGATGACAGTCCCCAAAGAGGTCTACGCCGGCACGCGCAACTTCACCGCGGCTCCAGGCTCAATCAACTCCAGCAGTTGTTCGTGACTTAGCCACTGCTCATTGCTATCGCTGGTGTAGCGGAAGCCCTGCGGCAAGGCCCGCGCGTGCACCCAGTTCCCTCTTTTCCACCAGGGATGCGACGGCTGAATGATGTACATCTCATCCAACTCTACCGCGTTGCGCGCTTCATCTTCTGAGAGCAGCACTTCATGCAGCTTTTCTCCGGGACGAATCCCGATGAACTCGATGGCGCACCCCGGGGCCACGGCCTCGGCCAGATCGACCAGCCGCATGCTGGGAATCTTGGGCACGAAGATTTCGCCGCCATGCATCTGCTCGATGGCCCGGATCACGAAGCGCACGCCGTGTTCCAGGGTGAGCCAGAAGCGGGTCATGCGCGGATCGGTAACCGTGATCCGGCCGCGCTTGCGTTGCTCCTGAAATACGGGGATCACGCTGCCCCGGCTGCCCACCACGTTGCCGTACCTCGCGCAACTGAAGCGCGTTTCCCGCGCACCGGCATAGGCATTGGCCTGCACGAAAACTTTTTCCGCACACAGCTTGGTTGCCCCGTAGAGATTGACCGGATTCACCGCCTTGTCGGTGCTGAGCGCCAGAATGCGCTCCACTCCCTGGTCAATAGCCGCGTCGATCACGTTGCGGCCGCCCATAATGTTGGTCTGAATGGCCTCGAACGGATTGTATTCGCAGGCCGGAACCTGCTTCAAAGCGGCCGCGTGCACCACCACCGTGACTCCGGAAAATGCGCGCTGCAGCCGGCTGGGATCGCGCACATCGCCGATGAAATAGCGCAGGCTTTCATGATCGAAGCCCGCTTCGCGCATGTCATGCTGCTTGAGTTCATCGCGGCTCAAAATCACCAGCCGCTTGGGATGGTATTCCCGCAGCATGATCTCGACGAACTTCTTCCCGAACGATCCCGTCCCGCCGGTGATGAGTACGACCTGTTCCGACCAATTCATCAAGCTTCCTCGCCCCACTTTGTCTTCGTGTGACTGTTTCGGCTGGGATTTTAAGATTGCAGGGTAGTATAGCGGAGTTCCGCGCATCCGCGAACTCCGAAGATCGCATCAGCACGATTGCACCAGTGCTGCAGCACTGTGATTGATAAATTGTTTTCCCGCCGGGCAATGCTAGAATGTCGTCGAAACCTTCACATCTTGAATGAAAGCATTCGCGCGCGATGAACCAGCCATCGGGTCGCCGGTTTTCCTTCGGGTTTGCGGGCACGGTACTGGCCCAAGCCTGAAGGCTCGGGAAGTTTGTTGAGGAGAACGCATGGATTCAGGACCGCTGGTGCAGGCCAATAATCCCAACGTGCGCGAGATGCAGCCGGTCGCCGCGGACCTGGGCAGAAATTCTGGCCCGCAAAACCTTGGTCAGCAAAACATGGGTCAGCAAAACGCGGGTCAGCAAGGCCAGCAGAATACGGCCCCGCGCATCTATCCCGAACTAATCTCTCAGGAATCGGCGCTGGGCGAATACGTTCGCGTCCTGGTGAAGCGCAAGTGGACGGTTCTTGCCTGCCTTATCACCATCTTCTCCGTGGTCGCCGTCGCCAGCCTCAAGATGACTCCGGTCTACGAGGCGAGCGGCAGTATTGCCATCAATAAGCCGGATTCCGGGCTGGTGAACTTTAACAATTCTCCCACCTTCAGCGTCGATTATTACGATCCCACCGAACTCGAAACCGAGGTGAAGATTCTGCAGAGCGACCTGTTGGCTCTGCAAGTCGTGAAGGAATTGGGTCTCGACCGCCGCCAGGAGTTCGGCGGAAAAACTCCGGCCCTGCCTTCTTCGCTCGATCTAGCGCCCGATCCGCTGCAAGCCGACAGCGGCCGCACTTTTGTCCTGCTCGCCGGTTTTCGCAGCGGTCTCCGGGTTACTCTCGCCCCCAACACCCACATCATCGAAGTGCACTATCGCAGCTCCAATAAAGACTTGGCCGCCACCGTGGTCAACACCTTGATGAGCACCTACACCGAGAACAATTTCAAGTCCCGGTTCGATTCCACCATGCAGGCGTCAGACTGGCTCTCCAAACAACTCGTCGACCTGCAGATGAAAGTCGAAACCTCCCAAGAAAAGCTGGTGCATTACCAGAAGGAGCATGAAATCCTGGGCATCGACGAAAAGCAAAACATTACCACCGCCAAACTTGACGAATTGAACAAAGCCCTGACCGCCGCCGAATCGGAGCGCATGGACAAAGAGTCGGTGTACCGTCTGGTGCAGGCCGGGGATGCCGATACCATCGCGTCCGCTGCGAGTGTCCTGGATGACGCCGGCGCCGGAAACCAGACGGCTTCGGGTCTGCTGGAAACTCTGCGCACCAAGGAAGCTGACCTGAAGATTCAGGCCGCCGAACTCAACACCCAGTTCGGGCCGTCCTACCCGAAGCTGGCGCAGTTGAACAACCAACTGAAGGAAATCGACACGCAAATCCTCGCGGAGACCAGGAAGATCGCGGGCAAAATTAAGGGGCAGTACGTGGCGGCCCTGCAGCGCGAGAGCATGCTGCACGATGCGCTCGAAAAACAGAAGCAGGAAGAAAACAAACTCAACGAGAGCGCCATCGAGTACAGCCTGCTGAAACGCGATCTCGACACCAACCGCCAGCTCTACGAGGGGCTGCTCGAGAAGCTCAAAGAGGCCGGCGTTTCAGCCGGTCTTCGGTCCAACAATTTTCGCATTGTGGACGTTGCCCGGGTTCCGACTGCGCCCGTTGAACCCAACATCCCGCGCAATCTGTCTTTCGCTTTCATGCTGGGGTTGACCTCCGGCGTCGGACTCGCCTTTCTTCTCGAAGGGCTGGACAGCACGGTACGCACCACCGAACAGGCGCAACTGATCTCCGGACTCCCGCCGCTGGGCATGATCCCACTGGGGTCAAGAACGGCGCGGGAGGGTGCCAGCGCCAAACGCCTGGTCATCGCCTCTTCCAAGGAAGCGGTGGAGCTAATCACGCAGGTCCGGCCACAATCCCAGATGGCCGAGTCCTACCGCGCCCTGCGAACCTCCCTTCTGCTCTCGCATCTCGGCGCACCCCCGAAAGTCATCATGGTCACGAGCGCTCTTCCGCAGGAAGGAAAAACCACGACTAGCATCAACTGCGCCGTGGTGCTCGCTCAGAAAGGCATTCGCGTCCTGCTCATCGACGCCGATCTCAGACGTCCCAGCATCCATAAGACCCTCGGGATGGGCCCGCGCAGCGGCCTCAGCAATGTCCTCACCGGCAGCGCCACCCTGGCGCAAGCCATCGTGCGCTCACCCATCCTCCCCAACCTGGACGTGTTGCCTGCAGGCACGCCGCCTCCGAATCCCGCCGAACTTCTGGCCTCCACCAACATGCGCGATGTCCTCGACCAACTGCGCGGACAATATGATCACATCGTCGTCGACACTCCGCCCACACTGTCGGTCACCGATGCGGTCGTGCTGTCGCCACGTGCCGACGCCATCGTGCTGGTCATCCGCTCCGGCCACACCACTAAGCAGGCGCTCCGCCGCGCCCGCGACATTCTGATGCAAGTCAACGCCAAGGTCTCGGGCGTGCTGCTGAACGCCGTCGATTTGAGTTCGCCCGACTACTACTACTACTACGAATACCAGGGCAAGTATGCGAGCTATTATCGCGATGATGAAACGCACGACGATGAAGAAGACGACGACACCGAGGAGAGCGCCGAAGCGTCGCCCAACAGCGCCTAGAACCAGTTCCCCTGTGGCTGCCGCATATCGATCGAGCTTTCCACAGACTCAGACGAAGACGTAATGGACATTCCACTCAATTCTGCAACCCGGAAAAGGCTCGTCGTTGGAGCCGCGGCATTGCTTTGTTTGGTCTACCTCGGGTTTGCGGCACGGCTGTTCGTCGCGTCCTTGTATTCAGATCGACCAGAACTCTCGAGTCTGCAGCGCGCCGTCCGGCTCGATCCAACCAACGCCGACTACCGCAACCACGTCGGTCGCTACTACGCGCTGGTTGCCAGAGACCCGGCAACCGCAATCGATCCCTACCGCGCCGCCGCGCAACTCAATCCCCATGCCGCGCGCTACTGGTTCGACCTCGCCTCCGCCTACCAGGTGCTGGGGGACATTTCAAATCAGACCTGGGCTCTAGAACATGCCATTCAGTCCGATCCCGCCACGCCCGACGTGGCTTGGGAAGCGGCCAATTTCTTTTTAGTGCAGGGCGAAGACGAGAAGGCACTGCATGAATTCCGCGTGGTTCTCGATAACGAACCCACGATGGCGGGCGCGGCCATTCAATTCTGCTGGCGCATCCACCCGGACGCTGACATACTTCTGCGCGACGTCGTCCCCGCCCGCCCCGAGGCCTACATCGCCTTTCTCAACCTGCTGCTGAACAAGCAGGAAACGGCAGCCGCCGCAAAGGTCTGGGCCGCGCTGATCGCTACGCCCCAACCCTTCGAACTGCGCTATGTCTACGGCTATATCCAGTACTTGTTCGACCACAAAGATGTGGAGCAGGCGCGTTTGGTGTGGCAGCAGGCAACTCCACGATTCGGCCTGTCTGCCTACGTGCCCAGCAGCAGAAATTTAGTTGTCAACGGCGATTTCAGCCTCGACGTCCTCAACGGCGGCTTCGACTGGCAGTATGAGAAACAGCAGAGCGTCACTCTCACCCTCGATCCCAGCGACTTCCATGGCGGACATCGTTCCCTGCTGATCACCTTCGATGGGCCCGGAGTGCGCGATGCCGGAATTCGCCAGTTTATCGCGGTCCAGCCCAACACTCTCTACGAATTCACTGGGTATTACAAAAACGGAGAACTCGAAGGCGCCGGAGGCCCGCACTTCACCCTTCAGGATGCCTACACTCGCGACGTCGTCTACGACAGCGATGAACTGAAAGAGGCAGGATTCTGGAAGTCAGCCAGCGGAGAATTTACCACCGGAGCCGACAACAGATTGCTGGTGCTGCGCGTCCGCCGCCTGCCGGAAGGGAGTCCGATCCGTGGTAAGCTCTGGGTCGACGATTTTCACCTGATAGCCAAGCGGCAATAACTCCTCGAACCGTTTTTTTTCGACTGAACTCTTATTCACTTGGTTGATTCAAATTCATGAAAGCGCCCGGCGCCACCGACACTCATCGCCGCGAACTGTCGGCACAACTTTCGAAGATTCTGCTGTTCGGAGTCTTCGGCCTGCTTCTGTTTGGACCGCTCGCCTTCGGCGCGGTGGAACCCTGGTCGATCTTTCTGCTGGAGGCGGGTTCTACCGCCCTGTTTCTTTTGTGGATCAGTAAGCAGGTTCTCGATGGCGAAATCAAGATCCATTGGAATCCACTGTTTCTTCCCATGGCGGCTTTCGCCCTGCTGATCGTTGCTCAGCTCGCCCTCCGAATCACGGCTTATCCCCACGACACCGTTGCCCTCGCGCTCCAATATTGCTGCTACGGAATGCTTTGTTTTCTCGCCTCGCAAACCCTGCTTCGCGGCTCCCAGGCTCGCAGCCTGGCTCTCATCTTTTCGGTCTATGGCGCCACTCTGGCCGGCTTTGCCCTGCTGCAGGGCATCTCCTCCAACGGCAAGCTGTACTGGATTCGGCAGCCCCGCATGGGTGGTTGGGTCTACGGTCCTTATGTAAACCACAACCATTACGCCGGTCTGATGGAGATGCTCGTGCCCATCTCCCTGGTTTTGTCGCTAACGCGACTGGCTTCGAGCAAGGCGCGTACCGCCGCCGCGGCTGCGGCTGCTGTGATGGCTGGCACCATCTTTCTCTCCGGTTCACGCGGCGGGATGCTGGCGATCGTCACCGAACTGATCATTCTTGCAGTGTTTCTCATCAAGCAAAAACGCGGCTTGCGCACCGCCATCGGCGTTGGCCTTTTTATGGCGATCATCATCGGTATGCTGACCTGGATCGGCGGCGAGGCACTGAGCCGCCGCATCGCAACCGTCGGCTCCGAACACTCTGACCTTGCTGCCGACATTCGCACCTACATCAATCGGGACGGCCTGCGTATGTTCCTCAAGAGGCCAGTGCTCGGTTGGGGCTTGGGAACTTTTCCCGTCGTGTATCCGGAATACCGCACTTTCTATACGAACTTCTTTGTCAACCAGGCGCACAACGACTATCTGCAACTGCTGGTTGAAATGGGAGCGCTGGGCTTCGCCGCGATGCTGTGGTTCCTGATCACGCTTTACCGCCGCGCGGTCAGGAAGATTGGGAACTGGGCGGCAGAGATGAGCGGAGCGGTTACGTTGGCGTGTTTACTCGGCCTTACTGGAATCCTGGTGCACAGCGCAGTCGACTTCAATTTGCAGATCCCGGCCAATGCCGCGCTCTTCTACGTGTTGTGTACGGTCGCAGCCTCGGACCCCTTAACCCAACCGGCCCGCAAGCGCCGCATCGCCCGCAGCAAACCGCCCGAAGAAGTTCCGACCCAGGAGCAGGCCTTGCCGCAGTCGGCGACAAATTTCTAGCCCGCCAACATCGGTCACTTCCGCAGAAACCAAGATCCCTCGCTTCGCTCGGGATGACAATTCTGTGCTATTGCTGTCTCTGACGACTGTTACGGCTGAGATGGGCTAACCGGATTGTCGTTATGGATCAGCACCCACGCCGTGACCCCACCGACCGCCGCCGCCCCAATGCCGATCGCCAGGGGAGAGTCGAGAACTCCGCCTCCGGCCGCCGGAGCCGCGCCGGTACCCTGCTTCTTATTATTTTTCTTCTTCTTGTTGTCGGATTGATCTGATTGGTCGTCTCGCGTGGTTTCCTGGCCTTGCGCCAGGGTCACCGTGCCGCTATCGTCGGTGACGCTCAAATCCCCTTTGCGGGCGGCAATTTTCACCGTGCCGTTAACATCGGTCATGTTGAACTCGGTCCAGCCATTGGACGCCGGAGCCACGACCACGTCCCCAGCGCTGGCTTTTACACCCTTCGATGTGGAGATGGCCACGCCGCCGTGCTCCACCTTCAGCGAGCTGCCTTCAAATTGCACCAGGGAGTCGGCCAGAACAGTGATGCTCAATCCCGGAGAGTTGATGTTGGCCGCCGAATCGGAGCGGGTCTGCACCAGATCTCCGGCAAAGACCGCGGAAGAATTTGGAACGTGGCTGCCATTCACCCAGGCAGCCCCTGTGGAATAAATCATGGCCGCACCGGAATCGGCGGCGAAAAGACAACCAGGGAATATCAGCAGAAGCACGCAACTTACCATCTTGCGGAAAGCAGCTATGCCCATCCCACACTCCGTTAATAACTAAGTTGGTGCTGTTAACGCATCCTACCCTCCAAAGTTCTTGGCAGTCAATGTTTTTTGTGCTCACAGATCAACACCAGCAGTGGAAAACTCTCGCGCCAACTTATTAACATCGAAACTTCAGCGCCATCGGTCCACCATCTCCCACCAGATCAGCCTCATCCATTCCGCGGCAAAGGTCTTCGCCCATTGCCGATGAGTCCACCAGAGCACGCCAAATTGCACCTCGTCGCGAGCCGCCGCCATCGAGTACTGGTGTCCGGGGATCTCGCGCCGGAAAATGCTCAGCGCGCGCCGGGTGTGGAAATCCGAGGTCACGAGTAGCACACTCTTGCCGCCGTCTCGCTTCAGGCAACGCTCGGCATCCTTCGATTCATCCTTGGTCGACAGCCCGTCGATCGGACAAATGGTGATCGCCGCCGCCTGCGGCAAATTGCGAATGTACTTCTCCGCCAGATCCATCAATGAGAAGCCGTAGAGATCCGCATTGTTCGGAACATCCAGCATGATCCGGCGCCCGTATCCCTGGCCCAGAAGTTCGAGGGCGCGCTCCGGACGCCGGTCCGTTTCCCCCGCCAGCACCACAATTACGTCGGAGGGCCGGGGCTCGTCCACCAGAAGAAAGCTCCCAGCCTTCGCCGCCAACCACAACGCCAATCCCCCCACCAAAGCCACAGGGAGCAACCACCGGCGCTTGGTTGCGCCGCGAATTGTCATTGCTTCATACCGTAGATTTCCATCGTGAACTCCCAATACCGAAATATAAAATGTACACGCCTATCGCGTCCGGCGATCCTGCCAAGTCGTCCTGCGACCGGGTGCTAGAATGGAAAACGAAACCCCTTCGCGACGATGACCAATCACTCTGCCGCAAATCGTTCGAATGATCAACCCAAGAATGTTCAACCTAAGAATGTTCAATCGAAGAAGGTTCGACTCCAGAACGAGCAAGAAAAATATCCTTCGGAAAACGACGCGCGGAAGAACAAGATTCAGCAGCGGTAGGCGCGAGTCGGTATCATCGGCTTGGGGATGACGATATTGGCGCAGCAGTAGGCATCGACAGTCCCAAAGTGGTGCGCTGTTGAGCGTGATGCTTTAATCAAAAGTGCCCCGAGATAGATGAAGGCCAAGTAAGTGCAACCTTTGAGCTGAAACTCGGTGGCTCGGTTGCATTTCTTTGAGTTTCAGTAGGCTCCCGATTTCGCCCTGGGGAAAGGGCAAGACCTGAAGAAAAAGGCTGCCCCCGGGTGTAATATTTTTCTCTTTCACGTCCGGCTCGCCCCGGTCGCCGGGACGGAAAATGCAAGCAGTTGAAGTATCAACAGGATAGAGTTCCAGGATTGACGGCGAAGTGGCCTTTGCCGTGCAGATCTTAATCTGGGGTAATTGGACAAAAGACTTCTTTTTGCCCAGGACCTGACCACCGTGCTCTCCCGGGTCTGAGAAACTTTTAACCCCGAACAGGTTTCAACTACACAAGTGGACGCGGATATGAGTGATTCTGCTTTGCTAGAAACTCCGTTTTCCCTGCTGCCTAATACCAGAACGCCTTGGACAGAATTCTTCTTGAGTACTGGCACGCAAGCCTTGCTCGTAGCCGGAGTTTTGTGGGTGCGCCTGCTGTATCCCGCGGTGATCTCGGCTCCGCAGCACAGTTTCAATTCGGTTCAGCTGGTGAGCACTCCGGTCCCAGTCAATCTTCAACCGCAACCTCCGCTGCGCCAGCCCGTCGTCATCGCGCGCGTCGATCCGCCCGGAGTTGCTCTGCGTCTTCCCGCTCCACGGCCGAAGGCCGCTGTACGAGTGGAAGAGGAAGAGGCCCCGGTGGTCAACGTTTCGCTCCGGAAACCGGACCCCCTTCCGCTGAACTCCGCGCCCTTGATTCCCCGGGAGGCGGTGAAGACCAACGTATTCTCTACCGGCAGCTCGGCTACCCCAACCATGGCGCGAGCTCCCTCGCAGGTGCAAACCGGGGGCTTCGGCGATCCCAACGGCCTTGCTGCAAGGGCCAATCAGGGGAAAGCCGTCAACATCGCGGCCCTCGGATCTTTTGATTTGCCCTCAGGTCCGGCCTACGGTAACGGAACCGGCGGCTCCCGGGGACTGCCCGGCGTTGTCACCAGTGCCGGCTTCGGCAACGGCACGGCAATTGCCGACACTCGCACGCACTCTTCCACGGCTACAGTTCAAACCAGCGGCTTCGGCGATGCCGATGTTCCCGCCCCGCCCACTGTGCGGGCTCGCCCCGCGGAAACAGCAGCCGTCCGCGCAGCGCCTGCGGAAATCCTTTCTAAACCCACCCCCACGTATACTCAAGAGGCTCGCAAGCTGCGCATCGAAGGCGAAGTTCTGCTTGAGGTCACGCTGCAGGCTTCGGGCAGCCTTCGTGTGTTGCGGGTAGTGCGAGGGTTGGGGCACGGTCTCGACGACAATGCCGTAAAGGCCGCCGAACAGATTCACTTCAAGCCGGCGATGCGGGACGGTCAACCAGCTGACTCCACTGTCGTCTTGCATATTATTTTTCAATTGGCTTAACCGGCTTTTGCTTAACTCAGTCTCCCGAAGGTTTTTATGCGCATTTTGTGGTCAGGTTCGCTTTCAGTTTTCTTGCTATTTCTATCGGCTTTCCCGGCCCTGTCGCAGGATGCCGTATCCGCCTCATCCCGGGCTGCGGCCGCCGATGCTCCCGCTACAGAACCAGGCGTGGGACCAACTACTGAAGCCATTTCAGCCCCACCGGCCTCGTTCAACGACGTCATGGACCGCGTCATACAGAAAGAGCATCTCTTCGTCGCCCAGATTCGCCACCTGCGGCCCCTCGTCGAAACTTATCTGCAGGATCTCAAAACCGACGGCAGCGGAAATTCCCAAACCGTCAAAGATCAGTACTTCCTGGGCCGTCTTGATATGAGCGACGGTCCGGAAGACACCTCCTTTGTGGGAGAGCCTGGCTTCGGCCATCGCATGCTCAACCATCTTACCGGTCTCTACGCCATGCACTTCCTGCCTCTGGGCTTCGCGCAGATGATTGTCCTCGATACTGATTTCCAGAAAAAGTATTACGATTTCACCTTCGTTCGACGGGAGTTTCTCGGCGAGCTGCGTTGCCTTGTGATCGATGTTCAGCCCAAGCCGAATGCTCCGCCGGGGCGTTTTCTTGGACGCATTTGGGTCGAGGATCAAGACTACAACGTCGTCCGCTTCAACGGCACCTACTATCCCCACCCCAAGACCAGTTTTTACCTGCACTTCGACAGTTGGCGGCTGAACATGCGCCCCGGCGCCTGGTTGCCTGCTTACATCTACAGCGAAGAGTCAGACTTGAAGACCAACCTTGGCCGATCTCTCCACTTTCGCGCCCAGACCCGGCTCTGGGGATACGATCTGAAAGGCCTGAACAAGAATTCGGAATTTACCCAGATCCTGGTCGATTCTCCTCAATCCGTGAAGGACCAGAGCGAGGCCACTGCCGACCCCAGTCCGGTACTCGCTGCGCGCATGTGGGAGCGCCAAGCAGAAGATAACGCCGTCGAGCGCCTGCAGAAAATTGGCTTGCTCGCCCCCTCCGGCGAGGTGGACAAGGTCCTTTTAACCGTTGTCAATAACCTGTTGGTCACCAATAACATCGATCTGCAGTCCGACGTCCGCTGCCGCGTCTTGCTTACTTCCCCACTGGAATCCTTCACCATTGGACACACCATCGTGATCAGTCGCGGTCTGCTCGACGTGCTGCCCGACGAAGCCTCGCTCGCCATGATTCTGGCCCACGAGCTCAGCCACATTGTTCTGGGGCACGCCTTCGATACCAAGCTGGCCTTCAACGACCGCATGTTTTTCCCCGATGAGGACTCCTTCCAGCGCCTCGACTTCAAACGCCGGCCGGCCGACGAGGATGCCGCCGATACCAAGGCGCTCGAACTGCTGAAGAATTCTCCTTACAAAGACAAGCTGGGAAATGCCGGTTTATTCCTGAAGGCGTTGCAGCAAAACGCTCCGGCTCTGCCGAACCTGATACGCCCGCATCTGGGGAACAGTCTGGCGGGCGGCAAGAACCTGCGGATGTCGGCGCTGCTGGCTTCCGCGCCCGACCTCGATCCCAAGCGCACCGATCAAATTGCGGCCCTTCCTCTTGGAGGACGCATCAAACTGGATCCTTGGTCAGATCAGGTCGAAATGGCGAAAGCCAAGCCGGTTGCTTTGGTATCAGCCCGCGAAAAGATGCCCTTCGAGATTGCGCCCTTCTTCCCCTACCTCACCAGACTATCGAGTCCGGGAAGCGACAAGGTCGCCCTCACCGCGCCAACTCCAAAATGAGTTGGCGCTGGCATAGCAAGCTGCCTAAGTCCATTTTCTGGGTTGTCACGGAAACGCAAAAGCTCGCCAGGCGGAGAGCCCCGCGGACTTCGACGCTAAACTCTTTCCAGATCAATCTCCCAATGGTCGCTACTGCAGAGAGCTGCCAACCTCAGAAAACACATTGTTGGCGTTCGATCCGATCAGCCGGACCGTGCCGACCACGATCACCAGAATCACCGCCAGCATCACCGCGTACTCGGCGATATCCTGGCCGCTCTCATCTTTGCCAAGGTTGTTCCAAAGCTTTTGTAAAGTCATAGCCACGGGCTCCGTTCTCCTTTTAAGGTTCGTCTTAACAGCCCCCTCATATGCGAAACAGGGGGAAGTGATCACCAACTTCAGTGACCGATCAAGTTTCTGTTCCCGAGGCTGGTTTTGGATCGACTCAATGATAAGTTCTGCGATTCCCGCCGCCAATAGCACGTAAGTGCCATCACGTTTGGCCGAATTAAGGCCTTCTAACTCGCTCTCAAACGATGCTCTTCAAAGGAAGGGATTGGTTCACCGCGAACAGCGCCAACTCCAGGCGTGTGGACACGCCCAGCTTGTCGAAAATATTGCTCAGATGATGTTTGACCGTGTCTTCGCTGATCTTGAAGTATTCCGCAATCTCTTTGTTCGAGTACCCCGCCACCACCGCAGCCACAATCTCCAGTTCGCGCGGGGTCAAGCCAAATTTCTTCTGCCGCGCTTCGTCGGTGGAAGATTGCACCAGGGTGCGCAGGTACTGCACCAGGTTCGAGACGCTCTCCCGCCCCACCCAGTACTCGCCCGACATCACGGTGTGGATCGCCTTCAGAAGCAGCTGCGTGGCGGAGTCCTTTAGAACCACGCCGCGCGCCCCCAACTGCAGCGCCTCCACGATCTGGCTCTTCTCCGCTGCCGCAGTCAGCAGGATCACGCGCACCGGCGGCGAACTCGCGCCCGTGCTCAAATCGCGCAGCGCTTCCAGACCCGGATGTTTGGGCATGGCCAGATCCAGCAGAAGAATGTCGGGTTTCAACTGCCGCGCCAGACGCACCGCCTCGGCGCCGTCCGCGGCTTCACCCAACACTTTTAAATCCGATTCTGCTTCCAGAAGCCGGCGCAGCCCATCGCGGAAAATCGGATGGTCGTCGGCGATTACGATCCGAACCGGCTGTGGCTTCTTAAAGTTCATCCAAACCTTCCCCGCTCCGCGGAACTTTGATTTCCAGGCGCGTACCCTGACCGGGATTAGATTCTACAGTGAGTGCGCCCCCAATCAAACCGACTCGTTCCCTGATGATCGTGGGACCCTTGCCCAACTGGTCCAACTCCTGCTGAGTCAGGCGGCCGGAAAATGGAAAGCCCTTGCCGTCATCCTCCAGGGTCAGGCTCCATTGCGTGGGAGTCGCACTCAGGCGCACCAGCGCATGTTTCGCTCCGCTGTGCTTGCGCACATTCACCAGTCCTTCCTGCACAATCCGCAGCATCTCCCGGCAAACCTTCTCCGGCATCTGCAATTTCTCAATATCACACACGAAACGGGCTGAAATCCCCGTCTCCCTCTGAAAGCGTTCCACCGTGTCGACCACGACGTTCAAAAATCTTCGATCGTCCACGTCGATCGACTTCATCTGCTGCATTAGCTCGCGCAGCTTCAGAACCTCTTCCCGCAACAGACCCTGGATTCTTCCCAGTTCCCCTACCACCACCGCCGGCGAAGTCTCCGCCTGCCGCTTGAGGACATCCACCTGCATTTCCACCGCAATCAGCGACTGCACCGCCCCGTCGTGGAGCTCGCGCGCGAATCGCGCCCGCTCCGCCGCCCCCGCCCGGCGCCGCAGCCGGTGCAGCAGGTAGACGTTGTAGACTGCCGGACCTACCTGGCGCAACAGGTCGAGCAGGAAGCGCAACTCCTCCTGTGTCTCTCCCCGCCACGAGGGATCGAAGAGGTAGACTCGTCCTCTCCACTCTGCGCCAAACATGAAGGATAGCGCAATCAGAGACTCGTAAGGCTGGCGCTCGGTCAGTCGAACCAATGGTTCGGTCGGTGGCGACGTTAGGGGATTGCCTTCCCCATCCAGCGCGGTCACCGACCAGCGGCCACTTGTGTTCGAGGCGTAGCAGACCTCTCCCGGAAAATCCTCCAGATAACTCTTGGCCTCGCGCGGTCCGGAATCCAGCCACACAAAATCGCCCGGCGTCCCATTCGAATTGCGCACCTCTCCCAGGAAATTGCGGTGGCTGTGGATCTCCTGCGAGGCCACCAGCAGCCGCGCCGCGCCGTATATCGACGCCACTTCCTTGAATATCTGCTGCAGCGTGCCCGTCAGCCCGGCTTCTACCCGCACCTTGGCGAGCATGCCGGTCACCACCGCCTTTTCCGCGCGCAAGTGTTTCTGCTGCTCAGCCAGGTAGCCCAGCAACAGTCCCATCACCAGCAGATAGATCGACAACATAAACAAGCGCTTGGGCTCGAACTCGTTCACATTCACCCGCAGCCCCGCCAAAAGATGCCACGGCAGGCTGTCTTCGCGGAGGGACCACACGTGCAGCAGCAGAAAACTCTCCATCCACAGCAAAACCACCTCGGCCGCTGCCGTGCTCAGCGTTGCCCATAATCCCCAGCGATAAGCCGAGGCGGCCAATACAAAAAAGAAGAAGAGAAAAAACGGGCTCCGCGGCCCTTCGGCAAAAATCGAGATGAACGCAGGCCAAATAATATCGGCGGAATGCACCAACAGGCGAAACGCCGCCGTCGACTGCTGCCTCCGCCGCAACAAAGACATCACCAGCACGCCGTGGATCAGATAGAGCGCCATCAGTCCATAGGCCACCGGCGACCGTCCGAACTGGGTGGGGTCCATGTAAATCGCGGCCAACGCCGACAGCGCCAGGAACACCCGCGCGGTCGCCAGCCAGCGCTCGATTCGGCGAATCTCACTGGGGTCGGTCGGGACCTGGGACCTTCCCCAGAAACGGTTTTGGGTTACAGCTTGCAATGATTCACTCAATGCAGAAAGCGGATTTGTCGGGCTCCCGAGAATGCTCGCATATTATTGATAAGAAATATTAGGAGCAAGTAAAACTTTCCCGCGCCCAAGACTTTCCGAAGCATTCCGACTCCGGCCCGACCTAGGCTGGTTACTTCCGTAATCCGCCCTTAGACGATTACACGTCTAGAATTGACGGCAAGGAGCCTTCTTGCGCACGTATTCCAAGCTCTGGCTTGCTGCGGCCGTAGCCTGCCTGGCGACCCAGGTTCTGGCTGCTCTCCTTCTTGCTCAATCCTTTCGCTTGACCGCCCTTAGCGATCTCTTGCAGTGCCTCCTGCTGCTTTCAGGCACCCTTTCCCTCGTTCCGCTGGCATTGCGGTCGCACGGGCGCTTGCGCCTTTTCTGGGTGCTTATCACCACCGGAATTTTTTTCTGGCTCTCTTACCAGTTGTACTGGACCTACTACGAAATCTGGTTGCGCACCGATGTACCCGACCTGTGCTCCGCCGACATCATTATATTTCTGCACATCGTGCCCTTGATGGCGGCTCTGGCGCTTCGCCCGCACGCCCCGCCTGATGATTATTCCGCCCGCCTCCGTACCCTCGACTTCGCCTTGATGCTGGTTTGGTGGCTGTACTTGTATGTCCTCGCCGTCATTCCCTGGCAATACGTTGTCGTCAACATCCCGGCCTACAACCACAATCTGAATTCGCTCTATCTCGTCGAGAAGCTGGCTTTTCTCAGCGCCTTGCTGGTAGCGGTGATGGGCAGCAAAGGCGGCTGGAGAATTTTCTACTCCAGTCTTTTCGGTGCCAGCCTCACTTATGCCGCCAGCTCTTACATGGCCAACTGGGCGCTCGGGCGCAATATCTATTACAGCGGAAGTCTCTACGATATTCCTCTGGCGGTTTCCATGGCTTGGATTACTGTGATCGGGCTGCGGACTACCGCTCGCGAACCCGAGGCCGCCATGCGCCGAACCTCCACCTCACACAGCGTCTGGCTGGCGAGGCTCGGCATGATTACGGTTTTTTCCCTCCCCTTATTCGCCGCCTGGGCCTTGGGCGATGCCTCCATTCCCGATCGTATCCGCTCTTTCCGCCTGGTTTTGACCCTGGCCGCGGCCCTTCTCATGGGCATCATGGTTTTCGTGCGCCAGCGTTTGCTCGACCGCGAATTGCTCCGCTTGCTGATCCAGTCTCAAGAGTCCCTGACCAACCTCCAGCGCCTGCAGGCGCAGATCATCGAGTCTGAAAAACTCGCCTCAATCGGTCAACTGGTCGGCGGCGCCGCCCATGAACTGAACAACCCCATCACCGCCATGCTGGGTTATTCCGATCTTCTTCTGACCACCCCACTCGCGCCCGGACAACAGGAGTTGGCGGCGCGAATCGGGCAGCAAGTGCGTCGCACTAAGTCTCTGGTAGCCAGCCTGCTGAGCTTCGCCAAACAAGGCCCTGCCGCCATGGCTCCCGTGGATCTCAACACCGTGCTGCGCACCGCCATCAAACTCTCCCAGGCGCAATGGCAAATCAACAAAATTGAGCTGCACACCGAAATGCAGATGGATCTGCCTCTGGTGATGGGCGATTCCAACCAACTGCTTCAGGTCTGCGTCCAGACTCTCAGCAATGCCTTGCACACCATGGATGAGATCGGCAATCGAACTCTCACCGTCGCCACAAAACTCGACAACGGCATCGCCAGCATCGAAATCTCTGACGCCATCACCGCCGAAGCCGCTGCCGGAGGGCAGAACCCTCTCGGCAATTCTCCGCCTGATCTCGATTCCGCCAAGCCTCTCTCTGGCTTAGGTCTCAGCGCCTGTCAGGGAATCCTGCAGCAACATCGCGGGAGAATTCTCTGGCGCCAGGATCGCAACGCTGGCGCAACCATCCGCATCGAAATCCCTGTCATTCCCCCGGCAACTGAGAAAGCGCCGGCCCCGCCTCCGGCGGGGGTGCCGGTGATGTGGCAATCTCAACCGTTCGCTTAAGCTGTCCACACGCGGCGTAAATGTCCCGGCCCCGGGGCCGCCTCACAAACGCAGGAATTCCCGCCGCCCGCAGAATCCCCTGAAACGCCGCAATTCGCTCCGCGCTCGGCGTAGTGAAGTCAATCCCCGGCCCCGGATTCAGCGCAATCAGATTCACCTTGCAGCGCAGCCCGCGCAGCAACTCCGCCGTCTCGCGCGCCTTCTCCGGATGATCGTTCACCCCGCCCAGCAGCACGTATTCGAACGTAATCCACTCTCGTGTGCGCAGCGGAAACTCGCGCGCCGCCGCCATCAGCAACTCCAGATTCCACTTCTTGTTCAGCGGCATGAGACGCGTGCGCAGCGCGTCATTCGAAGCGTTCAACGAAATCGCCAGCTTCGGCCGGATCGCTTCCCCGCCAAAATCATGGATGCGAGGCACGATACCCGCCGTCGACACCGTCATCCGCCGCTCCGCAATCCCCACGCCCTCTACCAGCAACCGCGCCGCCTTCACAAAATTCTCGTAGTTCAGAAACGGCTCGCCCATCCCCATAAAAACCAGATTAATGCGATCCTCCGGCGGCGAAACCTCTTGATCCTTGAGCACCGCGCAAACCTGCCCCACAATCTCACCCGCCGTCAGGTTGCGCTTCACCCCCAGCAACGCCGTCAAACAAAACTGACAATCCACCGCACAGCCCACCTGACTGGAAATGCAGATGGTAGAACGGCCCGACTTTTTGGTGGCGCAGTGCTTCAGCGCTGCGATAGGATCGCCGTTTTCAAAAGGGACTTTAGCCCCTGAGGTATTTTCATCAGCAGCTTCAGCAAGCTCTCCAGCCTCGCTCCCATCTCCCGCTTCCCCTCCGTCCCCCTCGGGCATCCAAACCGTCTCCACACTCTGCCCATCGCCAAACCCAATCAAATACCGCACCGTCCCATCCACCGACACAAATTTCTTCTCAACCCGCGCCGCCCCGACGGTCACACCGCTCTGTCCAAGCCACTCGCGAAATTCCGCCGTAAGAGTAGAAATCTCCTCGACCGATTCCACTCGCTGCCGGTAAACCGCGTCCATAATCTGCTTCGCGCGATAGCCGTGCTGCCCGACCTCGCGCACCAAGGCAGCCATCTCCTCGCGGTCCATGCCGAGCAACGACGATGAACTAGCTTGGGGCATCGATTTCTAGTTTACCGTGCAGGAGCTTCGAAGATTCGATCTGAAGTCTGGCTTTGACGGGGGCGAGTCTTCCAGCCGCGCCGAAAGATCCCCCTCGAAGAACCAGGTCTTCTGAGTGTGAGTGGGAACTAATTTTCGTAGAAATTTGGAACGGAACCCTCTGACTCCAGCCCCTTCAGGGGCGGAATATGACAGCCCCGCACGTAAGTGGGTAGTGGTGGGAAGACGGGAACGAGTCCCGGAGGGACGGCACAAAGTTCTCACGCACGCTCTCCTACCGCCGAGGTCAAACAAACTTCTCGACAATATTCAGCCCCAAAAACTAGATTGGCAACAAGGAGACGAAATGAGCATCAACGAAAGGCTGGAAGCCATAAACCACAGCGTTGAACTCCTGGCCGGAATGCAGATCGAAACCGAAAAGGGTCTCACCCGGCTAACTGAAAGGGTAGATCAGTTAACTGGAAAGTTAGATCGGCTAACCGAAAAAGTAGATCAGCTAACTGAAAATGTAGATCATTTGACCGATCGGTCTGACGTACTTCAAACCAGTATGGCGACCCTGGCCGACGGGATGGCCCTCCTAACCCGCGTCCCACTCGATCACCATCGGCGCATCGATAAATTGGAAGGAAACCAACCCCCGCAGTAACTCCGCAAGCTCTTCTTCTCATCGCCTCTTCTTCTTCAAAGCCGCTTCCCGCTTCTTAACCTTGGCAAGCAGCGCCTTGGTTCCGGAATCGATATCGGCGGCGAGTTTCTCCATCTTTGCCCAGCGCGCCTCCGCCGCTTGACGGGCCACTCGGATGCGCTCCTCGGATGTCATCTTGGTAAGTCGAGCCTTGCCCCCTTTACGGCCTATCCTCGCCAAGTATTGCTTCACATCGTCCATGTCGCGATTCTAAGCCCAAAGCCTCGCGCATATGCTAAGCGGCTTGGCAACCACCTGATTCGGCGGCACATCGAGTTCTTGACTCGTTCATGCTAAGCCGCTTACCATTACGAACACAAACAATCGAGGACACGATGACTACTGACGAACGACTCGACAAGCTGGAATCGATCGTCGTAAGGCTCGCCGAACGCACCGAAGCCCTCTCCCACAGCGTAGAGCTGTTGGCCGGAATGCAGATCGAAACCGAGAAGCGCATGACCCTGCTCGCGGATGTTACGACTCGGCTCGAGGAAAGCGTCGCCCGGGTCGTAACCGTTTTAGTCAGCCACGAAGAGCGCCTCGACACGTTGGAAGGAAACCGGCCTCGGCAATAGGTTTGCTGGCATTTCCACTTGAGCCTTTAGCCCTCGATTCCGGGAACTCGGAATGTAAAGGTCTTTCCGCGAGATTCCGGCTCCCATCCTGCAGCCAGCGCTCGGCGAACGTCGGCCTCAAGTGTCTTGACCGAAAATCTTGGTCGTTGAGGAATTTGCGGTGCCCCATTCCCCATAGATTTATTTGGAAACGGATACTCGATAATGAGTTCCCGATGTCGAGAATCCTCCGTCTGCACGGAAATGCATAAGCCTTTATATCCATGCTCGCTGGTCCACTGTGGCTCACTAAGGAGTCGCCACGCCATGTTGACTCCTTCAATCGCGATTACTCCCTCTATCGAACGCTTCCGCCTTTTCTTTTGGCCATGCATGGCAAACCTACCCCCTGCTGCTATTACCTAGGAACTCGAGCCGCCAAAAACCAAGAATCTATGCAAACATATGATTCTAAACAAGTAACATCTTCTTCCACCACTCCCCACCCGACCCCGTCAAATATGTAAGAATAGTAACTGTAACCTGAGACCCATTCCGCCCTTCTAATCATCATGGTAAAAGAAGTCCGCAATATTCGCCGTCAGGTGTTGCCCCACGGCCTCACCGTCATCACCGAGCAGATGGAGCACATCCGCTCGGCCTCGATCGGCATTTGGCTCGAGACCGGTTCCCGCGACGAGACCGCGCAAGTCAACGGCATCTCCCACTTCATCGAGCACATGGTCTTCAAAGGCACCAAGCACCGCACCGCCGAGGAGATTGCCCGCCAGGTCGACAGCATCGGCGGCAACATGGACGCCTTCACCTCCAAAGAGTGCATCTGCTTCAGCGTCAAGGTGCTCGACGAAAACATTCCAGTTGCGCTTGAGATTCTCACCGACCTGGTGCTTCATCCCACATTCACCGCCGAGGACATAGCCCGCGAACGCGGCGTCATCCTCGAAGAGATCAAAATGGACGAGGACAATCCCGACTACCTCGTCCACGAAATCTTCACTCAGAATTTCTGGAAGGACCACCCCCTGGGCAAGCCGATCCTGGGAACCAAAGAAACCGTGAAGAAGTTCGAGCGCCAGACTGTGCTCGAAACCTACACCCACCGCTTCGCCCCGGGCAACATCGTCGTAGCCGCCGCCGGACATCTCAACCACGACCATTTCGTCGATCTCGTGGTCAAGTACTTCGAGCACCTCAAGCCCTCGCAGAATGGCTTCCATCAGCCCGCGCCCAAAATCGTGCCCCGCATCGTATTAAGAAACAAAAAGGCGCTCGAGCAGGTGCAGCTTTGCATCGGCGTTCCGGCCTATCCCATCGCCCACGAAAAGCGCCACGCCGGCTACATTCTCAACACCCTGCTCGGCGGAGGCATGAGCTCTCGCCTGTTCCAAAATATCCGCGAGCGCCAGGGCCTGGCCTACTCGATCTACAGCGACCTCAACCCCTATCGCGATACCGGATGCATGGCCGTCTACGCCGGCACCTCGCTCGCCTCAGCGACCAAAGTAGTGAAAGCGGTGGTCAGCGAATTCCGCGACCTGAAAGAGCATCGGGTCCCGGAAGAAGAACTCCGCCGCTCCAAAGATCAGCTCAAAGGCAGCCTCATGCTCTCGCTCGAATCCAGCACCGCCCGCATGTCAAACCTCGCCCGCCAGGAAATGTATTTCGACCACTTCCAGGACCTAGACGAACTGATCGAAAAAATCGAAGCCGTCACCGCCGAAGATCTGCAAAGCATCGCTCAGGAGTTCTTTAAAACCGAATCCGTTGCCGTAACCGCCCTGGGCAATCTGACCGGCTTGAAGATCTCCCGCGATCAGCTCACCTGCTGAGCGATCGCTTAATCCAAAAATCCGACCCAATCTCGGATTTCCTTCGTGGTCCTTAGTGCTCTTGGTGGCCTCGTTGCTGTAACTTTGTTTGCGCCCGATCATCTCATCTCCGCCAGCAGGTAGAGACCTGCCGGACGATCTAACTCAAACTCACTTCCTAAGGAGAAAACCATGAAGAAGATTTTCGGCGCCTTCGCGCTCGCCTGCATTTTGATGGCTTCCCTGTCAGCCTTCGCCCAGGATGCCATGAAGCAAGACAACATGAGTCAGGACAGCATGAAAAAAGATGACTCGATGAAAAAAGAAGACTCGATGAAGAAGGACGACGCCAAGAAATCCAAGAAAGCCAAGACCAAGAAAGATGCGATGAAGAAAGACGACAGCATGAAGAAAGATGACAGCATGAAGAAAGATGACATGAAAAAGGACGACAGCATGAAGAACGACCAGATGAAGCAGAACTAACCGTCGTCCGGATGCAACTTTGTCGTGCAGGCGCGGGCCGTCGGCCCGCGCCGCGCTACCCACCTAATGGCCGGCCGTGCTGAGAAACTCCTCTTTTGCCTCATCCCCATCCGCATCGTCAACCTCAGCCACCTGCGGCCCGTGATGCGTTAACCCAGTCTTCAGATACTGCCGCAAGCACCGGGTGCACGGCACATAGCCGTCATGAATCGCTTCTTTCGCTGTCATCTTGCGTTCCGATGCCTTGTCACGGATGAACTCACAGCCCGGCACATGGAACAGCCTCGACCCGTCTGAAACCACCACCACCAGGTCAGGAGGAATGTTATTGGCAGGCAGCGCATGTTGCGATTTGATGAGATTCCTGAAAGTGAGCGAGTTCGTTAGCATCACCGCCCCAGCAATCAAAACCATCGCCGCCACCGGCACCAGCCACGCCGAGCAGCTCGACCATCCCCGCGCGCTCCCCACCACATCTTGCGCCAGTCGCTTCTCCAACCGCCGGCTGAAACCCGCCGGCACTTCCAGCATGCGTTCATCGCCGTAGAGCTTCACCACATTCCGCGTCCCCACCAATACCGAAGCGCAGCGCTTGCAGCTATGGAAGTGCTCCTCCATCGCAGAACGCAGCCCTGGCTCAACCTCCCCGTCGATGTAATTCGAAATCTCCCGCCACATGTCTTCGCAATGCCTTATGCTCTCTACCATGGTTTGTTTCCCTTCTCGAATGGCAGCCGGCTGAACCAGCCCTGCTCCCATCCGGCGGCCAGCAGATCGCGCAGCATCAGCCGCGCCCGCAACAGCCGCGTTTTTACCGAAGCCGCCGAAATCCCCAGCGCCTCCGCCGTTTCCTGAATATTCAGGTGTTCCATATCGCGCAGCATAAAAACCTGGCGATACTTTTGATCGAGCGTGGCCAGTGCCTCCGCCAGCCGCTGTCTCACCTCCTTGCGCTCCAGGGCTTCTGAAGGGATCTCGCGCCAGTCGGCGAAGTCCCGCGGCGCATACTCGGTTTCTTCCTCGCCCCGGCCGTGACGATTGTCGATGCCTTCCATAACCACAGTTCGCTCCCTTCGCCGCCGCATCAGCGCCTCATTCACCGTGATCTGGATCAGCCAAGTGCTGAAGCGCGCCTCCGCGCGGAACTGCCGGATATTCGCGAACGCCTTCAACATCGCTTCCTGAGCCGCATCCTCCGCATCCTGCTCGTTGCGGAGAATCGCCAGCGCCGCGGCATAAACCCTCCGTTCATAAGGCCGCACCAGTTCATAAAACAATTCGGATTGCCCGCCCTGAACGCTAGCAATCAGATCCCGCTCGCGTCCCCCGCCAGCCCGCTCCGGATTATTCACGACGTCAGTCAAAACCATCTATGTTTCCATTAATGAATACGCGGAATGAATGCCTAGGACTGAAAATAAACGGGACTGAGTAATGTGGGGACAGCCGCCCCCGGCTGTCCGTCGAGCAAAGCTCGACACTTCTTTCCACACCAGGTACTCACTATCAGGTACTGACCTAATACTCCGGATCCTTCTTCCACCCCGTCAGCACGGAAACAAAATTATTCCAGCCATGCAGAACCACCATCACCAGATGTCCCAGGATGAAACCCAGAATCGCCCACATCACCGCGAAGTGCCAGATCCGTGCATAGTGAAACCCTCCCATCATCCACGCCAGCCAGGAAAATTGGACCGGCTTCCATACGCACAGACCAGTGATCACCGAAAGCACTCCCAGCCCGATCGCCGAGGTGTAAGCCTGTTTCTGCAGCGGGTTGTAGGCTTCGCGCAGCGCGGGCTTCGGCCCGAAAAAGAAATAGTGCTTCACCATCGGCCACACTCCGGGAATGTCGCGATGAGTGAACAACACCTGCCGGTAGTTGCCGCTGAAGATTTGATAGCCGAGATACACCAGCCCGGTCGCAATGTAGATCCACATGAAGGTGAGATGCCACTGCAGCGCCCCGCCCAGCCAGCCCCCGATGGCGAATGCCTTCGGCCAATGCAGCAGATCATTCTGCGGAATCTTCGCCCCAAAACTGGGGAAGGCGCGAAAAATCTGCAAGCCGCTTCCCACCATCACGAACAGCGAAACCACATTGATCCAGTGGCACAGCCGCACTACAAACGGATGCTCGTAAACCGCCCGCGCCACCACCCCGATCTCGTCGTCTTCGCCTTCACTACTGTTGTCTTCCACCGTGAGTTCGCCCGAGACTTCACCCTTCCTCGCGTCCCCGCCACTGACGGCTACGGCTTCTCCGTCCGCTTCTGTTTCGGCATTGGCATCAGCCTCTGCTCTGACCCCAGCCTCGCCCACGATCTTAGCTCTAGCTTCGACGCTGTTGTCATCCGCGCCATGGTCCTTGAGCTTTGGTTTAGCCCGAACAATTTCGATCACTACACCGCTCATATTCTTCCCTCAGCGCGCGCCTCGGCGATTCCTCACAACCCGTAAAACCACGAGTAACCCTGATCTTCCCAGTAACCGACTCGGTCGAGTACATGGGACACTTTCAGATCCGTTAAATACTTGGCCTGCTTGTATCCCACCTTGGTGGGAATATTCAGCCGCAACGGCGCGCCGTGCTGCCGGGTCAGCGGCTGCTCGTACATTTCGTCGCACAGCAAAGTCTGGGGATGTAGCGCGGTCGCCATATCCAGCGACTCGTAATAATCGTCGGCGCAATTCACCGTAATGTATTTCGCGGCCGGATCGGCGCCGATCATCGTCAAAAAGTCAGACAGCCGCGCCCCGCCGAAGCGCCCAATCACATCCCATCCCTCTACGCAAACGTGGCGCGTGTTCTGCCGGTAACGCGGCAGCGCCTGCACCTGCGCCAGGGTGTATTCCCCGGGTTTCTGAACCGCCCCGCTCACGGTCAAAGTCCAGTTCTCGAAAATCACTCCTGGATCGTCGACGTCATAGCCGTTAATAGGAAACTTCGCGAACGGAGTCAACTCCGTATTGTCGAACGTCGGCGCCAGATGACCCGCGCGAAACAGCCGCGCCGAAGCCCAGTCGCTAAAGCCCAGCCCCTTCTTCAGTAACCCCTCTTGCAGGCTGGGAATGGCGAACGCCCCCAGCGCAAGAACGGGCGCAAGCTTCAGCAGTTCGCGCCGCCCGATCTGCCGGAACTTCTTTTCATCCACTCTGTTTCCACTCATCCTGCCCTCAATCTTGCCCTCTCCGATCGTACACCTTTCGCCGTTTCATCGCCTATGCTGGCTTTCCGGCCGAAGCCATCTTCCTATAGGACGATTTCCCGTGGAGATTTCCTCCAAATCCAACCAGCCCGCGGACATGGGATTCGCCAACCCTGTGAAAGTTACATCCCGTTTCCTGTCTGAATCAGTACTGGATCGTCTCCCGCCAATCCGAGAATGATAGCCCTTTCGGGCCACGTGCGACGGCACCTTTTACTGGTATTTCGCAGGTTTTCGAGGCATACTGTCGGCAGAGCCTCCCCCAGGAGGGTCTCGGTTCAGCATGCCCGATCTAGAGTTAAAGACCATCGCACCGAAAGCCGAGCGCGACTACCTGGTGGACATTCCAGTTCGCGTTTCCGAAGACACCAAACAGCGCGGCTTGATGCTGGGGTCTCTGTGTTTGCTGCTGTTGGCCCTTGCCATTGTTCTCTGGCACGACCGCGATTTCTGGTTTCCGGATGATGCCGCGGCTGATGCCGAATCCGAGCAGCCGGTAGAAACTCCTCTTCCCAGCCGCCCAGCCAATACTCTCACTTCGACCAATCAGTCGGCCGCCGGGCAGACTAAGACCGTTCGTCCTAACACCGGTCGTCCTGCTACCGATCGCACAGCGATAAATCGCTCCGCTGCCGTTCACCCTCGGACGGAACACTCTCGCACTCTCGAAGCTGTCAACTCGCCCCGGCAGCCTGCTGCAACTACAAGCCACGGCCCGGTCTCCGCACCCAAGAATCAAATGGCAATGGCGGTCGAAACCCCTTCAGACGCGGGTCCCGATCCACCGCCCGTGGCGATCAATCGAACCGTCCTGCCACCGCTCGAGGTCGAAGTAGTCGCCGGCGATAATCATCGCACGGTCCGCCCTGGCAGCAGTTCGGTGCATGTAGACCTGCAACCGGGTGTACCGCCGCAACCCGCGCCTGACGCCGTCGTCGGCAACGTTTCTGAGACCGAGACCGCCGCCCACCTTACCAACGATGCTGCCGAGCGGGTTCAGATGTCGGCCAATGCGTCGGAGATCGTCGCCAGCCCTGTGAAGCCCAGCTATCCGCTGCTGGCGCGACAGATGCGAGTGCAGGGCTCCGTAATTCTGCAGGCTATGATCGGCCGGGATGGAATCATCCAGAATCTGCGACTGGTGAGCGGCCCCCACATTCTCGCCGCCGCCGCCGAAAACGCCGTCCGGCAATGGCACTTCAAGCCGCACTTTCAGGGGGGCGAAGCCGTCGAGACCCAGGCCAAGATCACCGTCAACTTCACGATTTCAACCAATTGAAATTAGTGTGCGCCTGAGTCCTGGTGCTCCACAGGCCTCTCCGGTCGCGCCACCGCCGCCATGGACGATGCCTGTGCCATCGAAATGAAGGGCGGCGATCTCTTCCACATCGCGCCTGCCCGCAGGCCAGCAGCGAGCGGGCGGAAACGCAAGCATCTGCGTGCCCCTTTCTTCTAAATCGTAGGTTGCCATGCGCCTCTCGTGCAGCGGTCGGGTTCAATTCCTAGGTGCCTGCGACACGGCCCAACGGAGACCAGGACCGTTCGGACGCCTCGAGCCAGTTTTTCCCACCATGGCTGGCCACATACATTGCCAGCTCAAGCCGGCTCCAAACTCCCAGTTTGTCGAAGGTGCTTCGCAAGTGATTCTTGATCACCTGCTCGGTAGTGCCCATGAGCTTGCTGATCTCGCGGTTGGTGAGACCCTCCCAAACGAGGGTAGCCACGTGGATTTCTTTCGCCGTTAACTGCTCGCGCGGCATCATGATGGCTTCGCCTCCTCCCTTTCGAAGGCGGCAATCGCCAGTTTCACCCGCTTGCGCCCGTCGCGAATACCGGCTCGCAGAAAGAGAGTACGGAGGTGCTGCTTAACTGTCCGCGGGCTGATGTTTAACTGACCCGCGATTTCCTTGTTGTTGCAACCTTGAACCAGCAGGTCCAGCACCTGCTGGTCGCGTGGTGTAACTTTCATTCCATCGATGTGCATGGGTGGCCTTTCTTCGTCGTCTCGCTTCGTTCCTCAATCTGTACGATTCCAGCGCCGTTGTCATTCATCCTTAGAGCACATTCTTCGCCAAACGTTCGCCGTCATTGCATGCCTTCTAAGACCCTCGTGCGGTTGCACTTAGGGACGACGACCGGGGCTTTCAGAAGAAGTTCAGAAACCCCGTGCTAGGCTAGTCTGTCCCGAATTGGGTTGAGGAACGAGAGCCGACCGCTGTGGCGCAAGTGAAATTGCACCTCTCGCCTCTGCTCGTCAGAGATCGAATGAGGGCCGAACGCAGAGATTATCTAACTGCAGCCGGTGAATATAAGCCTCTTGCCCTCAGACTTTTGTCCGCGTCCGAATCCGACGCAAATGTTCCCGAGGTGGCAGGTGAGAATGGCCAGGATAAATTCCTACTACACGAAAACCCAAATCTCCCAAAACGGAAATCACTGGTTGCAGATCGCGTTCCTTTTGGTACTCACGTCAGCAGCGCACTCACTTTTTGCACAGGTCTTGCCACCGCAAGCTGCCTCGCTTGTAGTTGGGCAGGGCACTCCACCCTCGAGCGATGGATCTCCCCTCACGATCACGCTGCTGGATGCGCTCACCAGGGCACGGTCGAATGATCCGCAATACCACGCGGCGCTCACCGATCTCGGGCTGGCCAAGGGCGACCGTATACAGGCGCGGGCCGGACTGCTTCCCAACATCAACTACAATAATTCTTTCATTTACACGGAGGGCACGGGCCAGCCGCCCGTTTGTGCCATCAGCTCTACATGCCCGGCCAGCCGCTTCATTGCCAACAATGGAGTGCACGAATATATCAGCCAAGCCGACGTGCATCAGAACGTTTCCCTGACCGTCCTGGCCGATTACAGCCGTTCGTCGGCCGCCCTGGCACAGTCGCGGGCGAAGGCGGAAATTGCCGCACGCGGTCTGGTAGTCACCGTCACCCAGGCCTACTACGGATTGGTCGTGGCGCAGCGTAAGTACGCAACGGCGCAGCGGGCTGCGTCGGAGGCTCAGAGATTTCTTAAAATCAGCCAGCAACTGCAGAACGGCGGCGAGGTCGCTCGCGCGGATGTGGTCAAGGCCAGCATTCAGGCGCAGCAGCAAGGGCGCGATCTGCAGGAGGCCCAAGTACAAATGCAGCACAGCCGGCTGGATCTTGCGGTCCTGCTCTTTCCCGATTTTAACGAGAATTTCACGGTAGTTGACGACCTCCAGACTCCTGAGCCGCTGCCCGGGTTTTCCGAAGTGGAGGTCTTAGGCAAGAAGAATAATCCCGAGCTAAAGGCGGCTCTGGCGACATTAGCGGTGGCGAACCGTCAAGTCACGGGGGCGTGGGGAGGATTGCTGCCCAACTTGAGCATCGATTACTTTTACGGTATCGATGCAAACCATTTCGCCACCCGGACAGATGGAGTACGCAATCTTGGCTATTCCGCCGTGGCGACTCTGCAGATTCCGGTCTTCAGCTGGGGCTCGGATCGCAGCAAGCTGAAACAGGCAGAGCTGCGCCGCGATCAGGCCGGCATCGAACTGAGCCACGAGCAACGTCAACTCGTAAGCCATCTGCGGCAATTCTACGAGGAGGCAAATACGGCGCGGACCGAACTGGACTCGCTGGCCAGTTCCGCCGAAATGGCTGCCGAAAGTCTTCGACTGACCAATCTCCGTTATCAGGCGGGGGAATCGACCGTACTCGAAATTGTGGACGCGCAGAACACACTCACCCAAGCGCGCAATGCCTATGACGACGGACAGGTGCGCTACCGGGTCGCGGTGGCTAATCTGCAAACTCTGACGGGGAGCTTCTAGCCGGATGAACCGCAACCCCCTCGTTAATGTTCCCTACCAAACAACCCCGGCGGAAACTTCTCTCGCGGCGCGCAGATTCTTCGCTGTGGCCGTCGCGATCAGTCTCACCATTGGCGTCGCGTGTTCACGAGACAAGGGCGACAAAGAAGCCACCGTGAGTGTGCAGGTGGCGGCGGTGGAAAAGACCACCATTCAGCACTCGATTAAAGCCGAGGCCATCTTGTTTCCCCGGCAGCAAGCCGCCATTGTTTCGAAGATCAGTGCTCCGGTGGAAAGGTTTCTGGTCAAGCGCGGCAGCCGGGTTCACCAAGGCGAACTGTTGGCCGTGCTTGAGAATCGCGACCTAAGCGCCGCAGCGCGGGAGAACAAGGGAAGCTTGGATCAGGCGGAGGCAGCGTACGAGACCACCACGGCGGCCAACTTGCCGGAAGAAATCCAGAAAGCCGAGGCGGAGGCGCAACAGTCGAAACAGGCATTGGAGGTTCAGGAAAAGGTCTATCAAAGCCGCCAACAACTTTACGAACAGGGAGCCTTGCCGCGAAAAGAGCTTGACCAGTCGGGAGTAGAGATCATCCAGGCGCGCAATCAGTATTCGATGGCGAAGAAGCATCTCGATACCCTGGTCGCGATCGGAAAGCAGCAGGAGATCAAGGCCGCCGCGGGACAACTGGAATCGGCGAAAGGCAAGTATCTAGGAGCAGAGGCGCAGCTGAGTTACTCCGAGATTCGCAGTCCGATTGATGGCGTGGTTACGGACCGCCCGCTGTACCCCGGCGAGATGGCTGCGGCGGGCACGCCGATTGTAACCGTGATGGACATTTCCGCGGTGATTGCCAAGGCGCATATACCGCAGGCCGACGCTGCTTTGCTGAGGGTCGGCGACCAAGGAACAATGAGCGTGCCCGGACTGGATGAACCAGTCGAGGGCAAAGTGACAGTTGTAAGCCCGGCACTCGACCCCAGCAGCACCACGGTTGAAGTCTGGCTGGAGGCGCAGAATCCGAAACAACAATTGAAGCCCGGAACCAGCGTCCAGCTTTCTCTGACGGCAAAGACCGTGAAAGACGCACTAGTCGTCCCCGCAGCGGCTGTGATCAGCGCCGCTGACGGGAGTTCCGCCGTCATGGTCGCGGGCGGCGATGGCCGGGCTCACCAAGAAACCGTAAAGCTCGGGATTCGTCAGGACGACGACGTGCAGATTCTCGAAGGCGTTGCCCCCGGCGACAAGGTAGTGGCGACAGGGGCTTACGGTTTGCCAGACAACACGAAGATTAGAGTGGAAACGCCCTCCGAGACTCCGAAGGAAACGCCCCAAGGAAAGACCCAGTGAGAAATAGCGGCCGCGGAGTCATTGCGTGAATCATCGGAGAGCCGAGCACTGGGTGGCGCGCCATTCCCGGCCCATGATTTTCCTGATCCTGACCCTCGCCGTGCTGGGCGGGTATTGGGCCTTCACCATCCCGGTGTCGGTGTTTCCCTCCACAAATTTCCCCCGCGTGCTCATCGGCGTGGATAACGGCGTGATGCCCATCGACCAGATGATGGTCACGGTGACCCGGCCCATCGAAGAGGCCGTCAACAGCGTCCCAGGACTCTTGACGGTGCGCTCCGTGACCAGCCGCGGCTCCGCGGAAGTGGATCTGTTCTTCCGCTGGGACGTCGACATGTTTGAGACGCTTCAGTATGTGAACGCAGCCTTGTCGCGGGTGCAGCCCGAGCTCCCGGCCTCGGCGAAGGTGGAGGCGCATCGCATGACCTTCGCCAGCTTCCCCATCATCGGCTACAGCCTTACATCTGCGACCATCCCCCAGACCCGCTTGTGGGAGCTGGCAACTTACGAGATGAAACCCCGGCTGAACCGCTTGGACGGAGTTTCAACCGTGGTCGTACAAGGTGGACAGGAACCGGAGTTCCACATCACGCCCGATCCCGCCAAGCTGCTGGCGGCAAACGTCACCGTGTCCGAGATTCTGGATGCGGTGCGCCGGACGAATCTTGTCGATTCCCCCGGCCTGCTGGAACGCAATCATCAACTTTTCCTCGGCCTGGTCAATGGGCAGGTGCGGACGCCGGAAGAGATTGCCAACTCAGTGGTCAAGAACACCCCCGCGGGCATCCCGGTTCGAATCGGCGATGTGGCCTCGGTCGCGCCGGGCGTGAAGCCGGTCTACACGATTGTCACGGCCAACGGTAAGCCGGCGGTGCTGCTCAACATTAATCGCCAGCCTGATGGCAACACGGTGCAGGTAGCGAACGAAGTTCACGACGAGATTGAACGCATCCGCAAGACGCTGCCCCCCGGAGTGGAAATTCAGCCGTTTTATGACCAATCCATCATCGTCAGTGAATCGATCAAGAGCGTGCGCGATGCGATCCTACTGGGTTTGATTCTGGCATCGATCATCCTTGTCGTTTTTCTGCGGGACTGGGGTACTTCTCTGGTTGCAGGGCTTGTAATTCCGGTGACCATATTGGTCACATTCATCGCCTTGAAGCTGATGGGGCAGACCTTCAACCTGATGACACTTGGCGGACTCGCCGCCGCAGTCGGCCTGGTCATCGACGATGCCATCGTCGTGGTCGAGAACATCGTGCTGCATCGCGATGCGGGTCAGGGGCGCCTGCAGGCGATCGAGAGCGCTTTGCGAGAAATTACCGTACCCCTGGTGGGATCGACGATTACACCGGTCGTGGTTTTCATTCCATTGATTGCGATCACGGGAGTCACTGGAGTTTTCTTCCGCGCGCTGGCCGTGACCATGACGGTCGCGCTGTTGACGTCTCTTGCGCTGGCGCTCACCTGGACGCCGAATCTCAGTCAGTATTTCATCAAGGGACGAGGTGAACGGAGTGATGCGGAGGACTCAGGATGGGAAGAGAGAGAAGTTAGCAAAGAAGTTAACGCCTCCAAAGCAGCCGCAACTGCGGACGAAGACAAATCGGGAGCGAAAGAAATCCAGAGAGGCAGCGACGACTCATTGCGTCTGCTGGCAGCCGAAGAGGCTCACCTCAGCGGCTTTTTTCTTCGGGTGGTGAACTTCCATGGACGCTGGCTGCGACGCGCGCTGGAGCATCCGCGCACGCTGCTGGTTCTGAGCCTTACTCTGATTGCTGTTTCTTACGCCTGCTATCACTTCTCCGGTTCCGACTTGCTTCCGGAAATGGATGAAGGCGGATTCGTCCTCGACTACCTTATGCCCGCCGGCAGTTCTCTGGCGGAGACCAACCGCGTGGTGAGTCACGTCGAACAAATTCTGCGCGAAACCCCGGAAGTCGAGAGCACCTCGCGGCGCACCGGTCTGCAGCTTGGCCTCGCCGCAGTTACCGAGGCGAATTACGGCGACATCCTGGTGAAGCTGAAGGGCAAGCGCGATCGCGGAATTGACGGGGTGATTGCCGAAGTGCGCGCCAAAGTTACGCAGCAAGAACCGGCGTTGGACGTGGAGTTCACCCAGGTGTTGCAGGATATGATCGGCGACCTGACCTCAGTGCCGGAGCCGATCCAGATCAAATTGTTTTCCCAAGACAGCAAGCTACTCGAAGAGTGGGCGCCAAAAGTAGCGGACGCCATTCACCAAATCCACGGCGTGGTCGACGTCCTGAATGGAATCGATAACACCATCAGCGGCCCGGCCATAACTTTCCAGGTGAATCCCAGCACGGCGGCGCGCGCCGGGTTTACGGTGGAGGAAGTCGCCCTCGACGCTTCTGCCATTCTTGGGGGTGAACCCGCACTCACGCCCGTGGTGATGAACGATCGCGCTTATACGTTGCGGGTGCGCTTCCCTGCCGCGAACCGGGCGTCGTTAGAAGCCATGCGCGACACGCTTCTGGTCAGCAGCAGCGGACACACAGCCACACTGGGCGCGCTTGCAACCATAGTGGAGAACTCCGGCCAAACCGAGATCC
>Ga0074045_10000554_pt1 | contig 36438 bp, 33 predicted proteins | sample BogForMeECP23OM2_FD_94442 | JGI IMG/M metagenome (GOLD analysis project Ga0074045, IMG submission 94442) | Bog forest soil microbial communities from Calvert Island, British Columbia, Canada - Bog Forest MetaG ECP23OM2 | ecosystem: Environmental > Terrestrial > Soil > Wetlands ...
CGCTACGGCCGCTACGTGCTGATCGCGCCGCATGAACTGGCGATCGCCGACCGTTTTTTCGAACGCTGGGGCGGCGCGACGGTGTTCTGGAGCCGCCTGCTGCCGGTCGTGCGAACCTTCATCGCCTTTCCCGCCGGCGTCAGCCGGATGCGCTTGCTGCCGTTCACCCTCTACACGCTGGCCGGCTCCTATCTCTGGTGCCTGGCGCTCGCTTACGCTGGGATGGACCTTGGCCAGCATTGGACCGCGCTCGGACCATACTTCCATCGTTTCGACACCTTGATCGGCGTTTTGCTGATCATCGGCGTGGGTTCCGCACTCTACAAGCGAGTCAAAGGCATGAGGTCCCACGACGACGAGATGCGCGCCGCCGGGTAGAATCGTCCTCCGCTTTGATGCTATCGCGAAAGGCGACAGCAGGAGGGGCACTCATGGCGGGCGCCAAACGCAAGATCAGCTTCGGACTATGGTACGACTTCCGCAATCCCGCCCAGTGGCGGCGGACCGACAAGGAAGTCTATGACGCGACGGTCGATCAGATCGCCTGGGCCGAGACCATCGGTTACGACGACGTCTGGCTGACCGAGCATCATTTTGTTGACGACGGCCACGCCCCGTCACCGCTCATTCTCGCCGGCGCGATCGCGATGCGCACGAAAAAGATTCGCATCGGCACCTCCGTGCTGCTGCTCCCGCTCTATGATCCCGTGCGGGTCGCGGAAGACGGCGCCACGATCGATCTGCTTTCCGGCGGCCGCTTCGAGTTGGGGATCGGCGTCGGTTACCGCACCGAGGAATTCCAGGGACTGGGAATCGCCCATTCAGCGCGCGGCGCCCGGGCGAACGAGGGTCTCGCGATCATCCGGCGGCTGTGGGAGGGCGAGACCGTCACTTTCCGCGGCAAGCACTTCACTATCGAAGGCGCCCGGCTGGCGCCATTGCCGCTCCAGAAGCCACGTCCACCGATCTGGGTCGGCGGCTTTGCGAAGGCCTCGGCGCGCCGCGCGGCCCGGCTGGGCGATGGCTATATCGGCACCGGCGACATGTCGGGCATCTACCGGATGTACCTCGACGAGTTGCGCGCGGCGGGCAAGGATCCCGCGCAGGCGCGCGTCGCGGGCGGTTTCTTTTGGCTCGTCGTCGCCAACGACCCAGAGAAAACCTGGTATGAGATGGCGCCGCACGTGCAGTTCCAGATCAACGTCTATGCGGAATGGACCAGGAAGGCGGGCCAGGAGCTTTTTCCATCGATGCCGAACCTCGAAGCGCTCAAGGCGAGCGGTATCTTCCAGGTGATGACGCCCGAGGCCGCAGTTAAAGCGATCAGCGCCTACACTGCATCCGTACCGGTCGAGCGCTTCTACTGCTGGACGGTTCCGCCGGGTTATCCAGTGCGCAAGATGGACGAGCATCTGGAGCTGATGGCGACCAAGGTCATGCCGCACTTCAAGTAGCCCCACCAGCGAAGCGAGCTCAGGGGGCGGACGAGTCTGCGAGCCGCGGCCAAAATAACGAGTCCGCGCGGTGCGTCAAAGATAGGTCAGCGCGGCGACCTTTACGATCGCCGCAGGTGCGCGCTAACGTGGCCCCGACGAAAGGAGCCGAAGCCATGAAGCGCAGCACCGAACGAATTCTGACCACCCACACGGGCAGCCTGCCGCGCCCCGCCGATCTGTTACCCCTCCTCCGGCAAAAGGAAGATGGCGAGCTCCGCGACCCCGCGGCGCTGGCCGCTTGCGTCAAAACCGCGGTAAGCGAGACCGTGCGGCGGCAAATCGCCACCGGCATCGATATCGTGAACGACGGCGAGATGAGCAAGCCGTCCTATGCGACCTATGTGAAAGATCGGATGAGCGGCTTCGAGGGCAGCGAGCGCAGCGCGCCGATCCGCGGCGCCGACATGATGGATTTCCCCGATTACGCGCGCGCGAGCGCGGGCGGCATGGGATCGTCGGGCGTGCATATGAAGCGGCCCGCCTGCACGGGACCGATCGCCTATCGCGACCACGCGGCGTTGCAGACCGACCTCACGAATCTCAAGAACGCGCTCGCGGGCGCGAGCCCGGCCGAGACTTTCGTCAGCGCCGCCTCGCCCGGGGTCGTGAGCTTCTTTCTGAGCAACAAGTACTATCCCTCGCACGAGGCCTACTTGCGCGCGATCGCGGAGGCGATGCGCACAGAATACGAGGCGATTTGCGCGGCCGGCTTCGTGCTCCAGGTCGATTGCCCCGACCTCGCGATGAGCCGTCATGTGCATTACAAGGACCTGTCGCTGGCGGAATTTCGCAAGACGATCGAGCTGCATATCGACACGCTCAATCATGCGCTGGCTAACGTCCCGCCCGATCGGGTGCGCGTCCATCTGTGCTGGGGCAATTACGAAGGGCCGCATAACCACGACGTTCCGCTGAGCGATATCATCGACATCGTGCTGAAGGCCCGCGCCCAGGCGATCTCCTATGAAGGGTCGAACCCGCGGCACGAGCATGAATGGGCGGTCTTCAAGAACGTCAAAATCCCGGCCGATAAGATTCTGATTCCGGGCGTAATCGATTCCGTGACCAACTTCATCGAGCATCCCGAACTGGTTGCGCAGCGCATCTGCAATCTCGCCCGCGTGGTCGGGCGCGAGAACGTAATCGGCGGAACGGATTGTGGCTTCGGTACGATCGCGGGATCGTCCGCCGTCGACGGCGCGATCGCGTGGGCCAAGCTCAAATCGCTGACCGAAGGGGCGCGGCTCGCCTCGCGCGAGTTGTGGGGCTGAGCGGGACAACACCACGCGGAACAGGGAGCAATCAACCATGAAGCGAAGTACTGAGCGGATTCTGACGACGCATACTGGCAGCCTGCCGCGACCCGACGGACTCTTGCAGCTGATCGAGCAGAAGGAGAGCGGCGCGCTGCGCGATACGGCGCCCTTCGACGCCGCGGTCAAGGCGGCGGTCGGCACGATCGTGGCCAAACAGATCGAGTGTGGCGTCGACGTTATCAACGACGGCGAAGTTGACAAGCCCTCCTACGCAACCTATCCGAAGGATCGCTTGAGCGGTTTCGGCGGCGTCGCCGAAGGTTTTTTCGGCATCGGCGATCTCGCCGACTATCCCGAGTGGGGCGCCCGGGTGTTGGGCGACTCGCCGGTATCGACGTTGAAGCGGCCCGCCTGCAATGCGGCGGTCAAATACCAGGACCGCTCCGGGCTCGAAACCGAAATCGCCAATCTCAAAGCCGCAGTGGCGCAAGTGAAGCCGGCCGACGTTTTCATGAGTGCGGCCTCGCCCGGCGTCATTTCAATCTTTCTGCCCAATCAATTCTACAAGACACACGAGGCCTATCTGGCGGCGCTCGCCGACGCGATGAAGGTCGAATACCAGGCGATCCATCAGGCGGGTTTCGTCTTGCAGGTGGATTGCCCGGATCTCGCGATGGGCCGGCATATCCAGTTTCCGGACGCGTCGCTCGCCGAGTTTCGCAAGAATATCGAACTGCACGTCGAGGCGCTGAATCACGCCCTCAGCGGCATCCCGGCGGACAGCGTTCGTATTCATCTCTGCTGGGGCAACTACGAAGGACCGCATCATCGCGATGTGCCCCTGCGCGATATCCTCGATATCGTCCTGAAGGCCAATGCCGCCGGGATTTCCTATGAGGCGTCGAATCCGCGCCACGAGCACGAATGGGCGGTCTTCAAGGACGTCAAGCTGCCGGCGGGCAAGCTGCTGATTCCTGGCGTGATCGACTCGGTCAGCAACTTCATCGAACATCCGGAACTGGTCGCCCAGCGCATCTGCAACGTCGCGCGGCTGGTTGGCCGCGAGAACGTGATGGCCGGCACGGACTGCGGTTTCGCGACGGTCGCGGGTTTCCATTCCGTCGATCCGAAAATCACCTGGGCCAAATTCCAGTCGATGGCCGAGGGGGCGCGGATCGCGTCCAAGGAATTGTGGTAATCGCTCCGCCATCAGCCAATTAAAAAACGGGCGCCAGTAGATAAACGGCGCCCGTTTCATCCCCCGGTTTCCGAAAGCGCCGCGCGCCGATACACTCGGACCCCGTGGCGCGTCAAACCAGCAAACAGCCGTCCAAGGACGGCTTTGATCTCGTCGCCGACAATCGCAAGGCGCGGCACGACTTCTTTATCGAGGAAGAGGTCGAAGCCGGGCTGATACTGCTCGGCACCGAGGTGAAGTCGCTGCGCGCCCATCGCGTGAACCTGCGCGACAGCTACGCACGCATCAAGAACGGCGAGATGTATCTGCACGGCGTGCATATCGGGGCCTACGCACCGGCGGGGCAATTCAGCCACGCGGAGACCCGGCCGCGCAAACTGCTGCTGCATCGCCGCCAGATCGATCGCCTGTGGGGCCGCGTGCGCGAGCAAGGCTATACGATTGTGCCGCTCAAGATTTACTTCAAGGATGGCCGCGCCAAGGTCGAGATCGGACTCGCCAAGGGCAAGCATCTGTACGACAAGCGCGAGACGATCGCGCGCAAGACGAGCCAGCGCGAAATCGAACGTGCGCTCAAACACCGGAATCGCTAAGAGCGAACCGACCAAACCTGTTCATGATCGACACGCCGACGATGTAACGACACGAAGGAGAGCAGCGCGATGACGAAGCATATGACCGGGACACGTGAAGAGTGGCTGGCAGCGCGGCTCGAGCTGCTCAAGGAGGAGAAGGAGCTGACGCGGCGCAGCGACGAGCTGGCGCGACGACGGCAGGAGCTGCCGTGGGTTCGGGTCGACAAGGAATACCGATTCGAGACCGATGAAGGGGACGCCTCGCTGGCAGACCTCTTCCGCGGACGCTCGCAGCTCCTCGTCTACCACTTCATGTTCGGGCCCGACTACACGGCGGGGTGTCCGTCCTGCTCGGCGATCGCGGACGGGTTCAACGGCTTCTTCGTCCACCTGGCGAACCACGACGTATCGCTTTCGGCGGTGTCGCGGGCGCCGCTCGCGAAGCTCCAGGCATACAAGCGGCGGATGGAGTGGACGTTTCCCTGGGCGTCCTCCTTTGGCAGTGATTTCAACTTCGACTTCAACGTCGCAGTCACCGAGGAGCAACAGCGCGAAGGGGCCGTCGAGTACAACTACCAGCGCAGCCACCCTGCGCTGTATGTGAAGCCGGAAGCCGGCGTCGAAAAGCCCGGGATAACCTCGCGTTCGACACCCGACGGGCCCTCTAAGGGCGCTGCCATGACCGGCACCGGCGTGGCCACCTACGCGCGCGAGAGGCCGGGCATGAGCGCGTTCGTGCTCGAGGACGGCCTCGTCTACCACACCTATTCCACCTATGCGCGCGGACTGGACGGTCTCTGGGGCGCGTACCAGTGGCTCGACCGCGCCCCCAAGGGGCGCAACGAGACAGGATACTGGTGGCACCACCACGACGAGTACGACAAGCGCTGAGCGACTTCGTGGTTCTCGTGGCACAACTGCGGGAAGGGAGATCTCACGACGCATGATCGCGCAAGCCGCCGGACTCGGACGACGTATCCGCATCGCCAATGCAAATCGTCCACTCAGCGCGAGACATTACTCCGTGCAGAAGTTGCAGGGCCGCCAGCGGATAAACGAAGGGCGCGCCGGCCTCGCTTCAGCCGACGCGCCCTTCGTTGCAATCGCGTTTAGTTGACTAGTTGACCTGGATTTTTACCGGCTTCGACTCGGGCCGCTTCTCGACGGTGATTTCGAGTACGCCATCTTTATAGGCCGCGTGTACCCGGTCCGGGCTCGCGTCCTCAGGCAGCTCGAAGGCGCGCCGGAAAGTTCCGTAACCACGCTCGGCCACATGCACCCGGGCATCGGTTGCCCGCTCGGGCTGTTTGCGCTCGGCCGTAACCACTAATGAACCGTGGTCCACGCGCACGTCAAAAGCGTCGTTGTTCAGGCCCGGCATCTCGAAGTAGAAATGATAGCCGTCTTTTTCTTCAACAACATCGGCCGACGGCGTGATACGCCGGGGCGTCCGCGTCATTTCCTGCACAACTCCGTTCATACGGTCGAACAGCCAGCCATTTCCGGTCCAGCCATTTTCATATCTAAGTTCCATTTGATTCCCTCCAGATTGATGGTATCCGCTGCGACCCTGGCGCCTTGTGTCGCAGCTTCTGAATGGAATGTAAGTACGAATCGAGTCGGGTCAAGTCCGTCCGCGCTACGCGCGCCGTGGCGGATAATACTACTGGCAGGAGACTGCGTAGCGGGGTGTTGAGAAAGGCGGGAATGCGGCAATTCGACGGTGCTGGGTCTCAACGACCTGCGGGAAAACTGGCTACTTACCTATAGTTCTCCCCCTTCGGGGAGATTACAGAGAGAGTTGCAGGCTGTGAAAATCCTTTTTTCAACAGCCTGCTAGCCGTCCAACGACTCGGTGGGCTTGCTGGCGCGCTCGACTTCGGCTTTGAAGCGATTGGCGATCCCGCGATCACCGAGACGTTCGGCGAAAACTCGGCCCTCTTCAAGGACGGTGACCGCACGCGCTACTCTACCCTTGCCGAGCAGCAGGCCGGCCTTGCGGAAGATTCTGGCGTAACGTGCACCCTTTTCGGCTGGTTCCATGCAATTCGATCCTCGCCTCGAAACGCTGGACACGATTTTAGGTGGGCGGCTTTCGATAATCCAGCCTATATTTGGTTATCGCTTCGCTATTGATTCGATTTTAGCCGCAAATTTCGTGCGATCCCGTCAATCTGACCGCGTCCTCGACCTCGGTACCGGATGCGGCGTGATTGCCGCCACGATCGCCTTTACCCAGCGGCTGCGCGAGGTCGTTGCGGTCGAGCTGCAGCCGGTACTCGCGGGACTCGCCGCGCGCAACGCGACGCTCAACCGGCTCCACAACCTGCGCGCCTTTCAGGCGGACATATGTTCACGCGCGGTCACCGGCCTCGTCCCGGGGTCATTCGATTGGGTGGTCGCCAACCCACCTTACAGGGCCGTGGGAACCGGCCGCGAAAGTCCCGACCCGGGCCGTCGTCTCGCGCGTGGGGCAGGCGGGGCGAGCCTTCGCGATTTTGTCGCCGCGGCGGCCCGCTACGCGACGAACGGTGGCCGGGTGGCGATAGTCTTTACGGCGGCGCGCACCGCCGACCTGCTGGCCGAGCTCAGGGCGAACTCGCTTGAACCGAAACGCTGCCGCTTCGTCCATCCGTATGCGGACAGTCCCGCGACGATGATCCTGGTCGAAGCGCGCAAGGGTGGCGGCGTCGAGGTCACCATCGAACCGCCGCTCATCTTGTGGGAAAGCGCGGGCGTCTATACCGCGGAGGCGCGCGCCATGCTGGACGGCGACAAGCTCGCGGCGCCTGGCCGCGATTCCGACGGTGACGGCGGGGGGCCGTCCGGCAGCGCGAGTTAGGCGCCGCGCGCGCCAAAGAACTCCAGCGCCATTCGCGCGATTACTGCGGGCTGTTCCATCGGCACCAGATGCCCGCCGCCGGGCACGACCGCGACCCGGCGCTGCGGCGCGTCGCGCGCGATACGCTCGCCAAATTCGATTCCAGGGCTCTCGCTCTTCTCGCCAAACACGACCAGCATCGGCACGGTTGAAGCCAGGATACGGCCCAGACCGTCGAAGTCGCGCGCGGTCTGGTATAGCCGCGCCTCCACCTCCGGCGAACACTTGAGCAAACGGCGGCCGTCACCGTCAGCGCGCGTCCCATACTCGCAATAGTCGCGCAAAACGTCGCGATCCCATGTCATATAGGGCGGTTTGCCGGCGAAGTTGGCGTACATCGCGTCCAGACTGTCGAAGGCGGGTTTGCGCTTGAGCGTACGATCGTAGAGCTCGTTCGGACGCTGGCGCGGGTCCGCCTGATCGATAATCACGGGCTCGACGATCATCGCCCGCGTGATCAGGTCGGGACGCTTGTCCGCGACCGCGCCGATCGCGGTCCCGCCGGCGGAATGGCCGAACGCGCGCACCCCGCCGAGGCCCATCGCGAGGAGGAAGCCCTCGAGATCCTCCGCGGTGCGATACCATGAGATCTCCGCAATATCGGGGCGTTCACTGTCGCCATGCCCGCGCTGATCGTAACTGTAGACGTGGCCGATGGAGCGCAAGGCGAGCGCGATCGGCCGGTAGACGCGGCCGAGAAAGCCCGTCGCGTGAACCATCACGATCGGCGGCCCGTCACCGCCCCAATCCAGATAATAGAGCCGGAGCCCATTGACCCGGACGTAATCACTGATCGGTTCGTTGACCGGAAGTGGCTTGGTCATCCATCAAAAATACATGCAAGGCGGACTCGGGAGAAAACCAGCCGGGCGCGCGGGGCCGCGTTGCGCCCTCCCGACCTTTAAGCAAAGCTCAGCGGGATGAACCGTCTCACGGTCCGCGGCAAATACCTCTACGACGGCGAGCGGAAATTCTTTGCGCGCGGCGTTTCCTACGGCCCTTTCACACCCAACTCGCGCGGCGAACGCTATCCTGAACCTGCGCGCACCGACGCCGATTTCGCGCTGATGCGCGCGCTTGGCGTGAACCTCGTGCGCACCTACGTACCGCCGCCGCCGTGGATGTTCGAGCTCGCGGCCAAACATGAGTTGCGGATGATGGTCGGGATGCCGTGGCCGTTTCATATGGCGTTTCTCGATTCGCAGGAGATGATGCGCGATATCCGCGACTCGATCACCGCGGGCGTGCGCACGATGAAACAGTTCGCCGAGGTGATTTTCGCCTACAGCCTGGGCAACGAGATTCGCTCGGATATCGTGCGCTGGCATGGGCCGCGCGCGGTCAACCGGTTCCTGCACGAGCTCTATGACCTCGGCAAGCAAAACGACCCTGCGGGCCTCTTTACTTACTCCAACTATCCATCGGCCGAATACCTTGACCTTAATTTTCTCGATCTCGTCAGCTTCAACGTTTATCTCCATCGCGAAGCCGACTTTCGCCGCTACCTGACCCATCTGCTGGCGACGACCGCCGATCGGCCGCTGGTCCTGAGCGAGACCGGGATGGACACGATTCGCGAGGGCGAGGCGCATCAGGCCGAACTGTTGCGCTGGCAGGCGCGCGCCACCTTCGAGCTCGGGCTCGCGGGCTTTATCGTCTTCGCCTTCACCGACGAATGGCATACGGGCGGCGCCGAGATTACCGATTGGGCGTTCGGCCTGGTGACCCGGGAGCGCCAACCGAAGCTCGCTTACCACGCACTTACCGAGGTTTTCTCAGGGGAACTTCCGCCGCCGCTTCCTGACCTGCCCAAAGCGTCGGTGGTCGTCTGCGCGTATGACGCCGCCGCGACCCTCGGTGTCTGCCTGGAATCGCTCAAGCTGCTGAATTACCCGGATTACGAAGTCATCGTGGTCGACGACGGCTCGCGCGACGCAACGGCGGCGATCGCGAGGGAAGCGGGTGTCCGAGTCGTCGTGATCGAGCATCGCGGACTCGCGGCGGCGCGCAACGCGGGAGTCGCGGCGGCGGAGGGCCGCATCGTCGCGTTTATCGACGCCGACGCCGAGGCTGATCGCGACTGGCTGTACCATCTGGTCGAGACGATTATCCGGCGGAGCGTGGTCGCCGCCGGCGGACAGAACTTCCCGCCGCCGAGCGGCTCGGCCCTGGCCGCCGCGATCGCTGCTGCGCCCGGCGAGCCGCGTGAAGTGCGCGCGGGCGACGACACCCTCGACCAGGTGTGCGGATGCAGCATGGCACTCGACAAGACGAAGCTGCCCAAGCCCGCGCCCTTCGACCCCATGTATACGACCGCCGGCGACGATGTCGATTTTTCGTGGAGTATGCGCGAGCACGGGCTCGAACTCGCCTATGCGCCGGGCGCAGTGGTGATCCATCGACGGCGTGCGACGATCCGCGACTACCTGCGGCAGCAGGTCGGCTATGGCCGCGCCGAGGCGGCGCTCGCGCGCAAGTATCCCGATCGCGTGGGTCGTGGAGAGGGCGTCTACGGTGGGGGCGGCGGATGGATCGCACGATGGCTCGGGACGGGCACACGGGTCTATTACGGCGCTTTCGGCCGCGGCCTCTTCCAGAGCCTCTACCGGGGACCGAGCTTCCCGCCGCTGCTGCAAATTCCGCTGAGCTTTTGGTGGGTACTCGGCTCGATCATTCTGCTGCTCGTCGGGTTCCTCAGTCGCGCCCTGCTGATCGTCGGGATAGTCGGCCTTGCTGCAACGCTCGGGAGCGCCATTGGAATGGCTGCCACCGCGCAACTGTCGCGTGTTCGAGTCCGAGCCCTGCTGGCGGTCCTGTGCCTGGCGGGACCGGTGGTTCGCAGTTATGCGCGAGACTTTCGCCTGAGACTGTCGCCGTTAAAAATCTCTGACGGTCGCCTTCGCCTGCAGTGGAGCGGGAGTATCCCGCTGGAACCGGCCGGCGATGTAGCCGAATTGACCGAGGCACTGCGCTCGGCCCTGCTTGAGCGCGGCGCTACCGTCGCCCTGACCGACGGCTATCAACCGTACGATCTGCAGGTACGCGCCCGCACCGGGGTGACCGCAGCGATCAACCTGCTTGACGGAGGCGACGGCCAGACCATGATCGGCTGGAAACTTGCCATTCGTCCGGCCGCCACGTTGTGCTACGTAACCATGTTTTTGCTGATAATCCTGATATTGCTGGGCTTCGAACACGCCAGCTTCAGTCGGATCCTACCGCTTTTTGGGGGCTTGTTTGGGTTAGGGGCGGGACTGATGTTTGAGGCTCGGCGCATCCCACCGCTCCTGGAGCTTGCGGCCAAGGACATTGCCGAGCGCCGGACCGCCGCCCCACCGGCCACCGCGAACGCTGCGTTATGACCGATCTCGGGCTCTATCGCGAAGTCGTGCGGCGGCTGCGCCCGCACGTCCGCACCCTGATCTTCGTCATCCTGGCGGTCGGCGCGACCAGCCTGATCGAGGTCGCCAAGCCGTGGCCGCTCAAGATCGTGATCGACAACGTGCTGCGCGGCGCGCCACTCAACTGGCACTGGACGGCGGCGCTCTCCCCGCACGACCTGCTGATCGCGGCCTGTCTCGTGCTGGTCGCGCTCTATCTCCTCCTCGGCCTCCTCAACGTCATTAATAATTACGTCACGATCGCGATCGGCCAGCGGATGGTCAACGAATTGCGCGCCCAGATGTTCGACAACCTGCAGCGCCTCTCGTTGTCGTTCCATCGGCGGCGCGAGGTCGGCGACCTGATGGTCCGGATCGCCTACGACAGCATGTCGCTCCAGACGATCGCGATGAACGGGCTCTTCCCGGTGCTTTCGGCGGCCGTGATGCTCGCCGCGATGTTTATCGTGATGATCCGGATGGACTGGGTGCTGACCTGTGCCGCGCTCGGCGTCGTCCCGCTGCTGTTCATCCTGATCGCCGCCGTCAGTCATCGTATCGACCATCTGGCGAGCGCCGCGCGGGTCAAGGAGAGCCGCCTCTACACCATCGCCCATCAGGCGCTGGCCGCGATTCACGTCGTGCAGGCCTTCACGCGCGAGAACGAGTCGTTCACGGAATTCGTTGAATCGAGCAGCGCGAGTCTCGGCGAGGCGCTCAAGCTCTATACCTTTCAGACGATCTACACGGGCGGCGTCAACGCGTTGATCGCAGTGGGCACGGCGCTCGTCATCTATATTGGCGCGCGCCATGTGATGAGCGGGATACTGACGGTCGGCGACCTGATCGTCTTCACCACCTATCTCGCCTCGCTCTACGTCCCCGTCAACCAGATTTTCCAGACCTACGGAATGATCCAGGGCGCGAAGGCCGGCCTGCGCCGCTGCTTCGAGCTGATCGACATCGAGCCCGAGATCAAGGATCGCCCCGGTGCGCGCACGCTCGGCCGGCTGAACGGCGATCTGGAATTCGACGACGTCGTTTTCGGCTACGATCCGGCGAATCCCGTCCTCAAGGGGATCGGCTTCAAGGCGCGCGCGGGGCAAAGCGTCGCGATCGTCGGACCGAGCGGCGCCGGCAAGACCACGACGGCGAGCCTGCTGATGCGCTTTTACGAGCCGCAGCGCGGGACGATTCGGATCGACGGCCATGACACGCGCGAGGTCACCCTGCGTTCCCTGCGCGGCAATATCGCGATGGTCCTGCAGCCGCCGCTGCTGCTCGCGGCGACGATGCGCGCCAATATCGCGATCGGGCGGCCGGGCGCATCGGCACGCGAGATCGAGCGAGCGGCGGAGGCCGCGCGGCTGGATGCGCTGATCGCGAAACTGCCGCTCGGTCTGGACGAGCCGGTCGGACCGGGCGGCCATAGCCTTTCGGAGGGCGAGTCGCAGCGGGTCACGATCGCGCGCGCCCTGCTCAAGGACGCCCCCATCCTGATCATGGACGAGCCGACCAGCGCGCTCGACACCGAGACGGAATCGCTCGTGATGGCCGCGGTGCGCGAGGCGATGCGCGGCCGCACGACGCTCGTGATCGCCCATCGCCTGTCGACGATTCAGAACGCCGACCTGATCCTGGTCCTGCGCGACGGCGTGATCGCCGAGCAAGGCAACTTCAACGAGCTGCTCGCCCGCGGCGGCTTCTTCTCTTATCTGTACAACCTGCAGGCCTGGAATAAAGAGGCCGCGCTAGCTAAGTGAGGCCTGGCGAACGTAGCGAGCACAAGGGGGCGGCGGAGTCCGCGACGCGCGGCCAAAGTAAAGTGTCTGCGAGCTGCGTTCAGCATAAAGAGGCCGCGCTAGCTAAGTGAGGCTTGGCGAACGTAGCGAGCAGGCAAGCCTTGATTCTGGCCGCGCTTCCGGTCGGTGGCCGAGTCTGCGAGGCACAGTCAAAGTAAAGACTCGGCGGCCCCTGGAGCTGCGTTCAGAACAAAAAGGCCGTCGGTTCGTAACGCCTTTTCGGTCATTGTGAGAGTTGGTGAATTTTTCGATTCGTAGTAGAGCGCCCTCAATTGTCATCCTGAGCCGGCGAGCAACGCGAGCCGTGTCGAAGGAACTGCGCGCAGCGTTTTAAATGATACTTCTCCGTGAAACCTGCTATAAACCTTCTTGATGCTCAGCGGGCTGCTAGTGAGATCGCTGATGAAACCTACACATCAATACGTACACGATTCGACATGACATATACGTAATAGGGTCCCGGAAAAAACGCTGCGCGCGGTTCCTTCGACACGGCTCGCGTTGCTCGCCGGCTCAGGATGACACTGAGGGTGCTCTTGCACGAATTGAAAACTTCACAAACTCTGAGCGCAGCGAAGGATCTGCGTCTGCGCTCTGTGGCCTGAATAGTCACGTCCTGCACGAAGCGACAAAAATTGCTTGTGCGGAGCTTCCTTAGCGGCCCCACGATTCGATTTCACTGCTCATCACTTCAAGCACCGTCCCGTCGGGATCCTTGAAGCACATTATCCCGATCTTGCTGCCGCGCGGCCCGTCATACCGTTGCAACGGCGCGACGAAATTGACTCCTTTAGCCATCAGCGTCGCATACGTCTTATCGATGTCATCAACGATGAAAGCGATACGACAGATGCCGATATTGTTGAGCGTCGCGTACGGTTGGCCCTGCGGCGGCGGATCGATGAATTGCACGAGGTCGAGCACCGGGGCATTGGGATCATCGCCCAGGCGCATGAACACGCCCCGCAGTTTCTTCACTTCGAGGCCGAGCGCTTGCCCGATCCCGGGCGTCCCGCCACCGAGAATAAAGTCGTTGGCCTTCGTAAAGCCGAGGTCCTGGTAGAACTGGATCGACCGCTCCATATCGCGGACACAAATATTGACGTGAAAGAATCGGCGAAACATGCCTGCCCTCGCTTGACCGCGGATTGATTGTTTAGCACGCACTGGCTGTAGCCCGAAAACGCGGTTTCGACAACTCCCTCTGGATTTCTATTTTGGCCCAGCGCGGCGGCGGGCCTTGGAGAGCCGGAGAGGACGAGCGTTTATCGTGTTGGGGCGGGGCGTGTGGCTCCGTTGACAGCAGCCCTTTAAGGGTGCGCTTCGTGCTCCCGACGGAGGCGAGCCAACTCAACCTCGGACTGATCGAGGATTTCGGAAAAGCACCGACCGCAGTATGTTTTGTGCCCGCCCATGCTGGCCGGTATAGTCACCTCGGCGCACCACACGTCCCTCGGAATCTCGCGCTCGCAACGCTTGCACGAGCGTTTTCGTTGAGCCTGAACGAATTTCGTCTTGCCGGCCCCTCCGCCAATGAGCGATGGCGTTTTACCTCTCTTTGACATCGTGCAGCCTGCCCCCAACGCGCCGGGTCACTGTCTGAAGAACTTCGTCCAAAGACTTAAGCGCTTGAGCGAAATCCTCGGTCTTAAGCGTACCTCTCCGGCCCCTTTCGATGCCGAGCAACCTGTCCACTTCTCGGTTAATCAACTGGACGGCTGCAACGAAGTTCGTTCCAGGCGTTCCGAACAAACGCATTATCTCGTGGCCGCCGGATTCAAGGCTGAGCCGATTGAGCAGAAGTCGAGCGGCGCGCTTAACCTCCTCATCAAGGCGCCTGCGGGCTTCGCGGCGTTGGACCTGCGGAAGCACTGGGAAGGGTTCGCCGGCCTTCACGAGCCTCGGCCCGGACTTCTTTATTTTCTTTACAGCGTCGTCGATCGCCTCGGCGTCAAAGCCCATAGCCTCAGCTTGGGCTTTTAACTCTGCGAGGAGAGCCTCGTCATCAGATTGAAGAAAATTGTCCTCGAAAAGCTCGGTGACTACCTCACGCTGTACTACCATATCGGCCGAGAGACGTTCGCGAGTTCTGCCGTCCAAGACTTCTCGGGGTGGCTCCGGCTCGTTACCGGAGATCATGAGTTCAAAGAAATCTCTGTCCTCTCTTTCCATGTCTCTGAAGTCCGAGACGAGCTGGTCAGTATTAAGTCCAATGTGCGAAACGATGTATCCATAGTTGTCGGGATGACGTGGGTCGTTCTGGACGACCACGCGGAGGATTCTGCCGACAAATTGAACGTACGGTGCCAAGCTCCTGAAAGGCCGAAAGATCGCTGCAATGCTTAGCTGAGGATGATCAAAGCCTTCGCCAAGCATTTGGACATGGACAAGGCAGTCCAACGCGCCAGACTTCAGGCGCTGGAGCACATCCTTCTGTTTGTCCTCTGGCATCGAGCTATAAATCTCGGCTGCCTCATAACCACGTTCCGTGTACAACGAACGAATCTGGTGGGCGTGGTCGACCGAGCACGCGACAGCAATCAGTTGGTGATGCGTTCCTGATCGTCGAAGATTCTCGAGTTTTTCCAAGCTTGCTTCCACTATATGTGTGTTACACTCTCGCGCGAGCGCGACGCCTCGGCTAAACCAGTCCTCTTCTTTGAGTTCCAACACCTCGGTCAGCGTGTGACGATGTTCGTCACCACGATAAGTGAAGTATATCTCATCAGGGGCGACGTACACGGCTTGGACTCGTTTAATGTAGCCCTTCAGCATTGCCTGCTTGAACGAGAAACGGTATACGAGTTGGCCTTCAAGCTCCTGTCGATCACTGCGGAACGGCGTAGCGGTAAGATTCACCACCTTTGCGTCCGGAAACTTCTGAAATACTTTCTTCCAGCTCGCGGCGGCACTGTGATGACCCTCGTCAACAAGAATTAGGTCGAAATAATTGTCGGGAAACTGGGGTAGCCATCTGTCGGCGCTACTTGCCAATTGCTGGATGTTAGTGAGTACAATGTGTGAGCGATCGCAGTCGTGAATGTTTGCGTCCTCGCCCTCAAGTACTGCTAAATACGGCCCGGCTGACATTACTTCCGGCGTCAGTACGCTACATTTCGACCAGAAACAATATCTCCTATTTGTGATATCGAGGTTCTTCCTGAGCTCGTCTTTGATCGTGAGGTTCGGCGCGATAACGAGAACACGACCCGCAGCCACGCCGAAAGGAAGGATGCAGATTAGACCGCTCTTGCCGCATCCCACCGGGATGGTAACTATCGCTTGCTGCCCCCCATTAGCGAAGAAATCGGCCACTTGCGCATGTCCATCCCTTTGAGGATCACGCAGAGAAAAGTTGTCGTCGATGTTGGCCGGTACGGAGACGAAGAATTCTCCGATCGGCTTATTCGCTCGCACCCACGCGTCAAGGTCTTTACGGCTGAACCGCCAGACTTTGCCAACTTTATTCCCGGGAAGTCTTCCTTGCTGAGCGAGGGAGTAGATGTGTGTAGCACCCATCCCGAGATATTCAGACGCTTGGTCGGCATTCATCCATTCGTTCGCCATGTCTTTCACGTACGCCAAATATCAACTGGTGTCAAATGACACCAGTTGGCTTTTTGCTCCTTTGGCCATTCCCCCGCGCCACCCCTGATGAGGACTGCGGACGCTAGCAAGACGGCCAAAATTTACTCCGCTGCGGCCTTTGTCAGCTCCGTCGGATTCCGCGTCGGGGCGCGCCTCTGGTGGTGTCGGATTAATCAGGCGGCCGCTGATTCAGCGGCGGTGGGCCCAGCAGGTAAATTCCGCCGGCGAGCGGGATCGAAAACAGGAGCGCGAAGCCCAGGCCGCCGATTACCGCGACCGCCAGCGGTTGCTGGACCTTGGCGCCCGCGCCCAGTCCCAGCGCCAGCGGCAGGAGTCCCGCGGCGGTCGCCACCGTGGTCATCAGGATGGGCCGGAGACGGACGCGGGCCGCGTCGAGCAGCGCGTCGGTCCGGTCGGCCACCGTCGCATGTTCGGCATGGTCTAGCAGCAGGATACCGTTCTTGGCGACGATCCCGGTGACCATCGCGATTCCCATGAAAGACGAGATATTGAGCGTCAGGCCCGTGAGATCGAGCAGCGCGAAGCTGCCGCCGAGCGCGGCCAGTGCGCTCAGCAGAATCGCGAGCGCCGGGGCCAGCCGCCCGAACTCCCACAGCAGCACAAGAAACATCGCGGCCAGCGCGGCGCCCAACACCAGCGTCAGTTGCCGGAACGCGCGCTGCTGATCAGCGTAGAGCCCGCCGAACTCGACCGTGACCCCGGGGGGCAGAATCAATTGCGCAAGATCCGTCCGGATCGCGATCATCGCGCTGCCCAGATCGGTATTTTCGACGTGCGCCGTCACGTGCACTACCGGCCGCAGCCGTTCGCGCTCGAGCTCGGCGCGTATCCCCCGCGGGACGAGCGTCGTCAGGCTCGCGAGCGGGACCAGACCGCCCCCCGCGGTGCGCATCAGGACCTCGGAGAGTCGCGCGAGCGCGCGATGGAACTCGTTGGGGTAGCGCACCCGCACGCCATAAAGGCGATCACCGACCCGCAGCTCGGTCGCGACCGTGCCTTCGACCACCGTCCGCAACGTCGCGAGCGCGTCCGCGGTTTGCAGTCCGTAGCGCGCCGCCGCGGCCTGGTCGACGATCACATCCTCTTCCGGATTACTCAGCACCAATCCGCTCCTGACGTCCACGAGATGCGGAATCTGCTCCAGCCGCGCCGCGATCATCCGCGCCGTCGCTTCGATCGTCGCCTGATCGGCGCCGAAGATCTTGACCTCGATCGGCTCGGGCGCACCCGAGAGATCACCGATCAGGTCCTGGAGGACCTGCGAGAATTCGATCTCGACGTTGGGCAGTGTGCGCTCGATTTGCGCCCGCACCGCGTCCGTGACGGCCTGGATATCGCGAGTGCGATCGGGCCGCAGGCGCACCGAAAAATCGCCGCGATTCGCTTCCGTTATGAAAAAACCCAGTTGCGCACCAGTGCGCATCGAAAACGCCGCAACCTCCGGCGTCGCTTTCAATACCGTCTGGATTCTGCCCAGCAGCAACTCGGTGTCGGGCATGGTGCTCTCCGGCGGCGTGACGTAATCGAGCACGAAGCCGCCCTCGTCGAGCGCGGGCAGATAGTCAGTGCCGATCGTGCGGTACATCAGGAAGGCGCCCACGAGCGTGAGCGCGGCGATCAGCGGCGCGAGGATTGGCCGGCGCATCAGGGGTCGCAGGCTCGACAGGTAAAGATCAGTGACCGCGGTGAAGACGCGGCCCGGCTCCCGCGCCGGCCGCCGCCACCCCGCAAGCATCAGCTCGAACGCCGGCGTGAAATAGAGCGCCAGGATCAACGAAACGAAAAGCCCGCCACCCAGGGTCAGCGCCAGCGCGCGAAAAAAGACCCCGGTGACGCCGGTGACAAAACCCAGCGGGGCGAAGACCACGATCACGGTCGCGGTCGCGGCGATCAGTGGACGGGTCAACGCACGGACCGGGTCGACGCCGACCGGCGCGCCGTCCGGCGACCGGGCATGCGACCGATGGAGCGCCTCGATCACGACGATCGCGTCGTCGATAAACAGGCCGATTCCCGCCGCGAGACCGCCCAGCGTCATCATGTTGAAGGTCATCCCGGCGGCTTTCATCAGGGCAAAGGTGATCGCGATCGTGGCGGGTACGACGACCGCCGCCACCAGGGCGCTCGCGACGCTCCAGGTAAAGAGGAACACTACCAGCACCGCCAGCGCGAGGCCCAGCACAATCGCGTCGCGCACGCTGTTGAAGGACTCGGTCACCAGCGTGGCCTGATCGTAGGAAAAGGAAAGCCGCACGTCGGGATAGCGCGCGCGGAATTCCCTGACCAGCGCACGGACCGCGGTGGCGATCGCGACCGTGTTGCCGTCGGGCTGGCGGGAGATTCCGACCAGCACCGCCGGACCGTTTTCGCTCGCGGTCCGGACGTAATCCTCGCGGATCCCGAGTTCGACGTGGCCGATATCGCGGACGTGGACCGGCTGATTGTTGACCGTCGCGATCGGCGCCGCGGCCAATTGATCCGCGTCGTGCAGTTCGCCACTGACGACGGTCAGGATCGCGCGATGGGCGTCGGCGACCTGCCCCGCGGCCTCGATTACGTTGGCCCTGGCCAGGCCGCCGGCGACGTCGGCCGCCGTGACGCCATGCTGCAGCATCAGCGCCGGATCGAGCCGGATGACGTACTCGCGCGCCTTGCCGCCCACCAGCTCGACGCGATAGACGCCCGCGATCCGATGCAGGCTCGGCGCCAGATCGTATTGCGCGATATCGGTCAGGCTGGCCAAATCGCGGCTGGACGAACTCAGGCTGAGGTCGATTATCGGGAAGGTGCCGCTGGTCAGCAGACGCGACTCTATATTGGTGTCGGCGGGCAAATTCGCGCGGACCTCACCGAGCGCGCCATTAAGCAATTGGAAGGCGGCAACCGGGTCGGTCCCCTCGATAAAATCAACATCGATTTCGCCACTCCCGCGAGTCGTGGCCGAGCGCACCAGGCGCACCCCGGTAACGCCGTAGGCGGCTTCCTCGAGCGGCCGGGTCACCGCGACCAGCATCTGCTCGGCCGGCCGATCGCCTGAGTTGTAGAGGATGATCGCGCGATTGAACTGAATTTCGGGAAAGACCGCGCTCGGAATCGACCGTGCGGCGAGCGCGCCCAGGATCGTCGCCGCAAGCACGGCGCCCAACGCCAAAGCGGGATTCTGCCGTTTCATCCCTGGCTCTGCATGACGTGCACGCGCAGGCCGTCGGCCAGCGCGTAGCCGCCGGAGGTGATCACGATCGCGCCCGCGCTGACCCCCGCGACAACCTGCGTCCGGTCGCCGTCGCGAATCCCGAGCGCAACCGTCGTCCGATGGGCCCGGCCGTCGGTCCCGGCCACAAAGACGTACCAGGTGTCGTGCGCCGCATCTTCGAACAGGGCGGAGCTTGGGATCACGATAGCGGCAGGGACCACGGCGGTCGTCACGATGACTTCCGCCGGCGCGCCGACCTCCGCGATCCGGTCAGGACCCGCAAATTCGACGCGAGCCGGCGTCGTCGCACCGCCCGGGCTGAAGCTGGGGGAGATAGCGCCGACCCGGGCGCTGAGCGAACGGCCCGGATGGATCGATGAGACGACGACGGCCGCCATCCCGGGGCGCACCGCGGTCAGCTCACTTACCGGCACGGCGGCTTCGACATAGACGCTGCGCGGATCGATCAGGTCGGCGAGGGGATCGAGGTCCGCCACCATCTGGCCGTTGCTGACGAGCGGTTGCGCCACGATTCCGTCTTCCGGCGCAGCCACCGTGATCGCCGCCGCCGGCAGGTTGCGTTTGAGCGCGGCGGCGAGCGCCGGGGCTTCCGCACGGTCGATACTCTGTGCGACAGCCAAGCCGCTCGCGGCGGCTTCGACCTCGCGATTGATCACCCGGGCGACGGTTGCGCCCTTGCGTACCGGCTCGCCGACGCGCAGGTCAAAGCCGGTGATACGCCCGGCCGCCGGCGCCCGCAGCATCACATGACGCCGCGCGACGGTCGTGCCGAGCAAGCGCAACTCCTGCCGCATTGGGGCGATCGTTACACGCGCGCCGCTCACCGCCATCACGACCGCAGACTGATCCGGCTCGGCGTCGTCGTCGGAACTCGCTTGGCCGCCGCCACATCCGCTGAGCGTGGCGAACAGAATCGCGGCGATCAGCGCGAGCACGGTTGCCGCAATCAGCGCGTAGCGATTGAGGCGGAGCCGATCAGGGCGCCCGGTCACTGTTCGTCACCCAGAATGAGCGCCGCCTGGGCGGCCGCCTGCCGCACGGCGAATTCATTATCGATACGCGCGACCCGCAGATTCTCGGCCTGCTGATAGGCGTCGGTCACCTCCAGCAGAGTGGTATTGCCCCCGCCCAGAAAGCGCGTCCAGGTGAGCGCAAAGGCGTCGTCCGCGGTGGTTTGCGCTTGCGCGAGGATTGCGAGCTGACGGCGCTCCCCCTCGTAGCTTGCACTGGCGTCGGCCAGATCGCGCTTCAGGGTCAGCGCCGTTGCGCGAATCCGCGCGAGCGCGAGATGCTGTGCGGCCCTGGCTTCATCGATATGCGCCCGCTCAAGTCCGCCGGTGAAGATCGGCACGGTGATCGTCCCGTCGTAAGACGCGCCGAGATCGCGGTTGAAAGTATGGTCGGGATTGATCCCCTGCCATCCCGAGGTCAGGGCGAGCTTGACGGTCGGCATGCGCTCGGCCCGCGCCGCCGCGACGCCGGCCGCAGCGGCGTCAAGCTGGCGTTGCGCGACCCGGAAAACCGGACTCCGCCCGATATCCCCGCTCGGGGCCGGCGGCAGCTCGTGGACTTCGGCGGGCGTTACCTCGGCGCCGTCAGCCGCACCGAGCAAGGCGTCGAGCACGATCGTCGCATGCGCAACGTCCTGCCTGGCGCTCTCGAGCGTCAACTCGTTAGTGTCGCGCGTGGCACGGATCTTCAGGATATCGTTGGCGATCGCGCGGCCGCTGCGCTCCAGATTCGTGATAATCGCCAGATATTGCGTAAGCCGCGCGACGCTGCGATCCAGTTCGCGCGCCCTGTCGCGCGCATGAACAAGGTCGAAGTAGGCGACCGTCGTGTCGAAGACGATCTGTGCGCGCGTCACGTCAACCCCCAGTTGCGCCGCGTCCGCCACGTAGCGGGCGGCGCGCAGTTGGCTCGACCGCCGGCCGCCGTCGTAGGCGGTGTAATCGAGCGCGAGTTGCGCCTGCGTCAGGCCGCCATTGCTGACCGTCTTGCTATAGCCCGGCGCCTGATTGTACTCGCCAAGCGCGTCGACCGACGGCAGGAACGGGGCTTCGGCCTCGCGCGCGCGGGCGCCATCCAGATCGCTTTGCGCCATCGCCGCCTCGGCCGCGGGCGCGTTGACCAGCGCGCGCCGGACGGCGTCGTCCAGCGTGAGCGGCGCGGTGCTGGCGGCCGTGGCGATCCCGCGGGTCGCAAGGCAAAGACCCGCGCCACAAGTCACGAAGATCAGCGCTAATCGCAAACTTCGCAGCATGGCCCGATCTTAATGACCCGCCCGCGCGTCGCCTAATTAACAAATATTCAGCTTAGGGTATCGTTTACCGTCGACGGGAGCCGAGGCTCGCCACGCAGACCGGGCAGGCTCAACACGAATTCGACGCCGCCGTCGACCAGATTCGCGGCCTTGATCACGCCACCATGCAAGCGGGCGATCGCCTGACAGAGGCTCAGCCCAAGTCCGCTGCCCGGCTGACCTTGGGCTTGGCCGCGGAAGAAGCGATCGAAGATGTACGGCAGATCCGCGGCGGGAATCGGCGCGCCGCTGTTGGCGATCCGTAGCGTTGGACCGCCGTTGGCGATGGCAAGGCTCATCGCGATCGTGCCGTCCTCGGGCGTGAACTTGAGCGCGTTATCCAGCAGGTTCACGATCAGCCGCCGCAGATGGTCCGGGTTGCCATTGACGAAGACGCGGTTGTTGAGCGTCGTCCGCAGGTGGAGTTGCCGGGCTTGCACGAGCGGCTCGACCGTGGCGATAACTTCGCGGACCAGAGCGCTCAAGTCGCACGGCCGGCGCGCGATCGCCGCCTCGTGGTCGAGGCGCGCGAGGGTGAGCAACTGGTCGGCGATCCGGCAGAGCGCGATCGTTTCGCGGAGCGCCGCGGCGAGCGCGCCGGCATATTCGGCGGCCGTGCGCTCCTGGCCCAACGTAACCTCGAGCCCGGTGCGCAGAATCGCGAGCGGCGTGCGCATCTCGTGGGCGGCGTCCGTGGCGAACCGCCGCTCGGCCTCGGCGGCGGCGGCGACCCGGTCGAGCAGCGCATTGATCGCCCGGGTCAGGCGCGCCATCTCGTCGTCAACCGCGCGATACGGCAGGCGGCGGCGCAAGTCGCGCGGCTCGAGTTCGGCAAGCGCGTGGTCCAGCGCGCTGACCGGTTCGAGCGCGCGGCCCGCCAGCCAATAACCGGCGACGATACTGATCACGAGAATCAGCGGCACGGTGATGAGCAGCGTGCGCTCGAGGCGCGCGATCGCGGCGCGGATCGGCGTCGCGTCCACGCCGTCAGCAAGCCAGGCGTTCGCGCCCGCGACCCTTAAAGGCATGACCGCGTAGCGGAAGACCTTGCGGTGCCCCTCAAGGATCGCGCCCGCCGCCGGAACATTGCTGATCACCGGCAGATCGGCCTGCGCCGCTCCCGCGTCCGCCAACACGCGTCCCCCGCTGATCAGCTGGACCCGGCGGGCCGGTCCGAGATCGCGCTCTTCACTCAATTGGCGGACGATCACGCCGGCGGCGCCGGGCGTGACTCGGGCGATAGTTTCGGCGGCCGTGTCCGCCTCCTCCATCAGCGAGCCGTCGAGCTGACCCCATTGTTCGCGCTGAAAGAGCATCAGCACGGCGCTGCCGGCGAGGAGCAAGATAACGGCGAGCACGGCCGCCCAGAAGAGCGTCAGGCGGATGCGGATCGTCATCGCACGTGGCGCATCGCGTAGCCGACCCCGCGCACCGTCGCGATCAGCGGCTCACCTCCGGCCCCGGCGATTTTCTGGCGGAGGCGATTTACGAAGACTTCGATCAGATTGGTGAAGTCGTTGTAGCCCGCGCCCCAGACGGTTTCGGCGATCATCGCGCGCGTGACCGTCTGCTCCGCATTGCGCATCAGCAGCTCGAGCAGCATCGCCTCTTTCGGCGACAGGTTGAGTTCGTGACTGCCGCGGCGCGCCCGTCGCTTGATCGTATCGAATTCAAGATCGGCGATACGCAGAATCGGTTGCGGCGTGGCGCCCCGCCGGCGGACCAGCGCCCGAATCCGCGCGATCAGCTCGGGGAAGGCGAAGGGCTTGGCCAGGTAGTCGTCGGCGCCGCTATCGAGTCCGGCGACGCGCTCGTCGAGCGCACCACGCGCGGTCAGAATCAGCACCGGGGTCGCGTTACCGGCGGCGCGCAGTTCGCGCAGGAGCTCGAGACCGTCGCGATCGGGCAGCCGTAAATCGAGCACGATCGCGTCGAATTCACCGTCGGCGACCGCGCGCGCCGCGGCTTCGGCACTACCCGCGCTGAGCACGGCGAAGCCCGCCTCGCCGAGTCCGCGGCAAAGGCTGTTGAGCAACCGTACCTCGTCTTCGACGACCAGCAGATGCGCCTGGCTCATAGGAGGTTATTTCACGTAAAGAAAAATCCCCTCGTAGATGAGTGCGGGCTTGTCGGCGCCAACCACCTGCACCTGGCTCTCGGTGACGAGCTGAGTCCCCTGGGGCTTGGCTTCCACGCTGACGATGCGCTGGCGCGCGCGAACTTGCGCCCCCGCGGGCACGGGCGAAATAAAGCGCAGCTTGTTCGCGCCATAGTTGACCACGTTGCGATAGCCTTCGACCCGCCATCCCGTATCGATTTCAAAGGCCGGCAGCATGCTGAGGGTCAGAAACCCGTGCGCCACGGGACCGCCGAACGGGCTCTCGCGCTTGCAGCGCTCGATATCGAGATGAATCCACTGATGATCGCCGGTAACGTCGGCGAATTGGTTGATCTTGTCCTGCGGGACCGCGATCGGCTTGCTCCAGGGACCGAACTCGGCACTGACCTTTGACCGCAGCTTCTCGACGTCGTCGAAACGGATTGTCTCCATCGTCACCTCCTGTCGCACGAGCGTGAAGTGTGGATTTCACCACGACTGCTGGTTGTCGTAAAGCGCTCAGCCCGTAAACAGAAAAGCCGCGACCCCTGATCCGGGTTCGCGGCTTTTCCCAAGAGCGGTCAGAAAAACTTACTGGCTGAGTTTCTGCAGTTGGTTGGCGCGACGCTGCAAGTAGCCATCCTGGACGGCGCCGTAGAGGTCGACCGCGTACCGGTCAACCTGCTCGAACAGGTCCAGATGCAGCGAGCGGAAGTTCACCGCTTCGACCACGCCCTTGCCGGCGTCCGTCGGAATCGAAATGTACCACGGCACAAAGTACGGCAGCGGCCACATCGCTTCGTCCGCCGCATAGCCGACCGTGTCGCGAATCGTGCTGGGTCCCAGGAAGGGCAGCACCAGGTAGGGTCCCTGACTGATCCCGTAATGGCCGAGCGTCAAGCCCATGTCGTTGCGGCTCTCCTTGAGACCGAACCAATGGTCCGCCGGATCGAACAGTCCCGCCACGCCGACCGTCGTGTTGATTCCGAAGCGCGCGAGCTCGCCCCCCGCGTCCGCGACGCGGAGCTGAAAAAGATTGTTGGCGAAGCGCGGGATAAAGTTGACGTTGTTGAAAAAGCGTCCGACGGCCTCGCGCACCGGGGTCGGCGCCACAAACGCATAACCTTCGGCCACCGGATGGAGGAAGTAGTGGTCCAGCTTGAGGTTGAACCAGAACATCTTCTCGTTGAAGGGCGCAAGCGGGTCGCTGTAGACCTGCGCACTCTCGCCTGGCGGATGCGGCGGCCCCTGGTCTTCGGCCAGTGCCGGGAGCACACCCCAAATCATCAGTCCGGTGGCTATCGCCGCCAGAATTCTTTTCGCTTTCACGTGACTTGCCGCGACCTCCGATCAACGCCCGTCGCAATCATACCGCGACCGCGGCCGATTGTCATGGTTTTTGATTAACCGCTTCGTGGCGCTTGCCTAACCAGCGCTCGAAGCGCCGAGTTGTTGCTGCTTGGCCTTGAGATCGGCCAGCAGCTTTTCGAAGCCATTCTCATTGATAACGCGGTTAAACTGGTTTTGGTAGTTTTGAATGATACTGATGTTATCAACTGTCACGTCGTAGACTCGCCAGTTGCCGTCCGTCTGCTCCAGCAGGTAATTGACCGGAATGGGCGGTTTACCCACCTGTACGATATTCGAGTTAACCTGTGCATAGCCAGCGCCGAGCGAGCTTTGTTTGACAAATTCCACCCTTTGGCCGGAATAGTCGCCGATCCTGCTCAGATAAGCGCTTTCCATGAAGCCCTTAAAGACATCCGCGAAATCCTGGCGCTGATCGGGCTTGAGACTGCGCCAATGGCGTCCCAACGCCTGCCGCGCCATCTCGGTGAAATCAAAGCGCGGTTCGATCAGCGCGCGTAGCTGGCGTTTGCGGTCCGCGACCGGCGTCTGCTTGTCCGCCATGATTTTCAACGCCTGATTGACGAACTCCTGGGTCGACTGCAATGGACTGGTATCCGCGTAGCTGGCCTGCGCCCCGCCCATCACCGCGAGGGCCAACAAGGTTGCAAGTAGCGCCGGCGCCCAACCGTAGCCTGACGCGCTCGTTGATTCGGTTCTATGTCTCATCCCGCTCCTGTTTACGTTTTGATCGCGGCTTGGCGTTCTGCTCGGCCAAGCCTCACTCCGCTGGGAACCTCCGCACACGTGATTTGTGCTGAACCTTCCCGGTGTAGCGCGCTACTTCTTCTCTCCGCCGGGCGGCGCGGAAATGCCGCCGGAGCCGGTATTGGAACCGCTGCCGGAGCCCCCGCCAGAGCCGCCGCTGTTGATCAGTTGCCCGATCAGATCTTCGAGCACGACCGCCGATTGCGTATGGCGGATTACCCCTTGGTCGCCGAGTGTATGATCACCCGGACCCAGCGCAATTGAAACAAATTTGTCACCGATTATACCGCTGCTCTTGATTGCCGCGAACGCCTCGTCGTCAATCTCCACGCCCTGGTTAATCCGCAGGGTCACGTGGGCGCGATCATCTTTGAGCGCGGCGTCGGTAACCTTGCCGACCTTGACGCCCGCAATCTCGACCAGGTCGCCAGCCTTGAGTCCCGCGATCGTGTCGAAATTGGCGAAGAGCGTATAGCCCGGCGCCGGCAGCAATTCGAGACGGCCCAGGCTCAGGGACAAAAAGGCCAGTGCGGCAATCCCCATCAGCGCGAAGATGCCGACGATTAATTGAGTGGTACGGCTGGCGTACATGGTTCTCCGTCTCTCTTCCTTTCTTTCCTCAGATTCCTGACGCAGCTCGCAGACTCTTTTTTCTGAACGCAACTCGCAGACTCGTTTGCTCGTTCCGCTATGCTCCGCTGGCGCGCCCCTTTGCTCGCTACGTCTTTCGGCTCCCCTAGCTAACGGCCTGGTGTTGCGACTGATTGTGAGAGCGGGCGCTCGTCTTCGCCCGCCGCCCGGCCGACGAGAAAACTCTGGAAGTTCTCGTTGGCCGCGGCCGTCACCTCCGCGACCGTGCCATTCAGTTCGACCTTGCCCCCATGCATATAAGCGATACGATCGGAGACCTGGAAGACCTGCGGGACGTCGTGGCTGACCATCACGGCGGTCAGGCCAAATTTTTGCTGGGTTGCCCGCACCAGCTCGTGAATCGAGTGGGTCCGGGTCGGATCGAGACCGGTCGTCGGCTCGTCGAGCATCAGGATTTTGGGCCGCCGCACCAGCGCCCGGGCGAGCGCCGCCCGCTTTTGCATCCCGCCGCTCATTTCCGACGGATACTTCTTCTCCATCCCTTCGAGACCGACTTGCGCGAGAATCTCGAGCACCTGGCGCGCAATCTCAGGGCGGCTCAGATGGGTCTTCTCGACCAGTGGGAAGGCGACGTTGTCAAAAATCGACATGGAATCGAAGAGTGCACCCGCCTGGAACAGCACCCCCAATTTCTCGCGCACCGTATCGGTGACGCGCGAGCTGGCCGCGGTAACGTCGGTTCCGTCAATCACGATACTACCCGAATCGGGCCGGAGGAGCAGATTCAGATGCTTGAGCAGAACCGTCTTGCCGCAACCGCTGGGTCCCACGATCGTGGTGATCTGACCCGCGGGGACGTCGAGATTGACCCCGTCGAGCACCTGCTGATGGCCGAAGCGGCGCCGCAGTTCACGCACCGCGATCGCCGCGTCAGCCGTATTACCGTTACGTTCCATCTTATCTTTTGGCCGCGCGTCGCAGACTCCCTGCTCTAAACGCAGTTCGCAGACTCACCTGCTCGCTGCGCCTGCGGCTTCGCTGGCGCGCCCCCTATACCGTGCCTCCGGCACGGTCAATTTTATTTTTGGCCGCGCGTCGCAGACTCCCTGCTCTAAACGCAGTTCGCAGACTCTCCTGCTCGCTGCGCCTGCGGCTTCGCTGGCGCGCCCCCTATACCGTGCCTCCGGCACGGTCGTCTTTAAAGCAATATCGCCGTCAAAAAGTAATCCCAGGCCAGGATCAGCACGCTGGAAAGCACCACGGCCTCGGTCGTGGCCTGGCTGACCCCGGTCGCCATCCGGGCCGCATAGTAGCCTTTGTAACAGCAGACCCACATCACCACGAGACCGAAGACCAAGGCTTTAAGGATCCCGGTGGTAATATCGTGGCCGGTCATATTCTGTGCGATACCGTTGAAAAAGGGGCCGCTGGGCGCACCCATCAGGCCGACTCCGACCATCCATCCGCCGCCGATCCCGATCACGTCAAAAATCCCCGTAAGCAGGGGGAAGCTGAGGACGCCGGCAAGGATCCGGGGCGAGACCAGATATTGCACAGGGTTGATCGCCATCACACTCAACGCGTCGATCTGCTCCGTCGCCTGCATCGCACCGATCTCGGCCGCCATCGCGGACCCCGCCCGCGCCGTGACCATGAGGGCCGCCAGCACAGGGCCGAGCTCCCGCACCAACACGAGAGCAACCACCGTGCCCAGTGCGCCTTCCGAGCTGAATCGCCGCAGCGTGTTATAGCCCTGCAGGCCCAGCACCATCCCGGTAAACAGCCCGATCAGGCCGACCAGAAAGAGCGAGTCCGCACCGATCGTGCGGATTTGCCGAATCAACAGCCGCGGCTTGTAAGGCGGGGTGACGATATAGAACAAAGCGGACAGCAGAAACAGCACGAAGGTGCCGAGCCGGATCACTCCGTCGATCACCCTCGCGCCCAGGCGCTCGATCATCGCTGCAATCGCCATGTAACCGGATTAATCGATCAGCCGTGGAGCAAGCCCAATCGCGTCAGATGACCGAAGGTATGCGTCATGGTGGGCGTCCGCACGAATTCGATCAAGTCCGCCGGGACGTCGAGGTCCAGCGCGGGACGGATTAGACGGACGACCTCGCAGCCGATACCGCGGCGGCGCGCGTCGTCGCGATGCCGCACCAGGCTGAGATGACCGAATTGCGTCGCGATAACATCAGGTGGCCGTCGTACCAGCATATTTGTGCCGGAAAAGTCGCGCGAAGGAATCAGGGCGACACCCGCTCCGGCGGACGGCATCGCGGCGAACGCAGCGTCGATATCCTCCCCCGTCACCATCGGGATATCGGACAGGACGGTGGCGATCGTGGTCGCCCCGGCGCGCATCAGCTCATCGGTCGCGATACGCACGGCGTTGTTGAGTCCTTGCGGCGTCACTTCGTCGATTATCGTGGCGTCCACCTCCCGCGCGAGGCCGATCAGTACTGGGTCGGAGGTGACCACCGCGACCCGGTCCGCGGCGCGCGCCGCCAGGGCGGCGCTCAGCACGTCGCGGAACATCGCCGCCGCCAGCATCGCGCGCTCGGCGCCTGACGGCAAAGCGGGAGCGAGCCGCGTCTTCGCGAGCGCAAGCTCCTTGGCGGCGACCAGCACTATACGCACGGCAGTCTCTTATAACTTAGCGGCGGCGCGCGCAAACCTTAAGAGCCGTGTCGAGCAACTTGACATCATTCATTCCGGCAGCCCACGATTGTGATGCTCCAGAACAGATTCCCTGAGGTTGCCGCGACGCCGGGCTTGGACCGCCGCCCGCATCCCGTCTTGAAAGGAGACCAAAGCCATCATGTTCACGCTCCTTGATGTCCTTCGCCGGCGGATTCCCGGCGTAATCAGATTATTCGCCGCTGGACTATCGATTACGACTCTACTTGCCGGATGTTCGCATAAGTCGAGCGGCGATTCGCTCGCAGCAGGCAATCAGGCCAAACAGAATGCACAGTTTGCCGAGGCCGAGAGTGATTACCAGGCCGCGATCAACGCGGCGCCCGGCGATCCCCGTCCGCACGTCGCCCTGGGACAGCTCTATGCCGTCGAAAATAAACCAGACCTAGCCCGTAGTGAGTTCATGAAGGCCCTCGAAATCGCCCCGGCCGACGCCGCTTCGCACAGCGCCCTCGGCGACGCCTACGCGGAAGGGTCGCAGCTTGGGCTGGCGGAGGAGCAATATCGCGCGGCGGTCGCGCTCGATTCGGGCAACGCCGGCTATCGGATGGTCCTGGGCGACACGCTGGCGAAAGCCCAGAAACCGGGCGCGGCGGAAGTGGAGTTGCGCACCGCGATCGGGCTCGATCCCAAGAACGCCCACGCCCATCTCGCGCTCGCGAACTTGCTCGGTAGCGAACCCGGCCGTCAGGAGGAAGCGCAGGCCGAGATCGCCGAGGTCCGCGCGCTCGACCCGAGCCTCCTGCCGGCGCCGCCCGCCGCCGCGTCGAGTACCGCTCCGGCCGCCGCACCCAGCGCCGCGGCCGCCGCGACGGCGCCGCCCAAGTTGCGCGTGCTCGACAAGAAATTTCTGCTCACCCACGATTCGCCGGTCTATGGCGCGGCCGACAACAGCGCGCCAGTCGTCGGTCAGGTTCATCACCGCAAGCTGGTCCACGTGACAGGGATGGCCGGCGACTGGTTCAGAATCCAGTTGCGCAACGGCACCGTCGGTTATATCCCGGTCACGGCGGCCGAGTAACACGACAGGCCTGGATACTTGCTTTTTCAGTAGACCACGGAGGCGACTAACATGACCCAAGAAGAGGAATTGATTCGACGTTATTTCGACGCCTTCAACCGTCACGACCTCGACGGCGTGATGGCCTGCTTCCATGAACAGCCGGTCCTCGTCAACGGCGAAGGCCGCCGCGTCGAGGGGCGCGACGCCGTACGCGGCAACTATGCGGCGGGTTTCGCGCTGATGCCGGATAGCCATTGCGACCTCAAAGTGGCGACCGGAAATTCAGGGCGCGCGGTGGCTGAGTCGTTTTTCCATGGCACGCGGCAAGACTCCGGCAAGGTGACCGAGGCGATGGGGGCGGAAGTGATGGAGATCGTCGACGGCAAAATCAAGGAGATTCGCGACTACCATCGGCCGCTTCCGGCGAAAGCCGCCTAGCTCGCAAGCGGAGCGTCGGCGATCCGAATCTCGTCGCCGACCGTCGTGGCACTGCGCGCCGCCGCGCCCGCCGCGAGTTCGAGCGCCTTGCGCGCCTTGAACAGAATCGGTGACATCCGCCAGGGCTTGAGCTGGTGGCTGATATGCACGACCCGGTCGCGGCGGTCCAGGAACACGATGTCGATCGCGAAGCGCATGAAAAACATGTGCATCCACATGAACGGCTCGAAGCGGTTGCGGATGAAGAGCAGCCCCTGATCGGTGTCGATCCCGGCGCGGCCCAGGAGTCCCCGGGTCTGGCCGCCGAGTCCGCCGGCGTCGTCGAGTCGGGCGCAGAGGATCGTCCGCCGGGTCTGATTGATTGCCTGTAACATGATGACTTCGCCTGACAGATTTTCGGTCGCGGTCTGCGATGGATCAAGGCGAAAAATTGCCGCAGATGGCATCAAATGGTCTTTTGAATTTTGACGCAGCTCGCAGAGACTTGATTTTGCCGCGCGTCGCAGACTCCTCCGCCCCCTGTGCTCGCTCTGCTGACGCTCCGCTAGCGTACTGTCGCCGGAATCCGCGATTGTACTAAAATCACACGAGTCCCATGGGTTATGTTCCACTCTTCATGGCCGTCACCGACCAGCCGTGCGTCGTGATTGGCGGCGACGCGATCGCCGAGCAACGCGTCCGCGCGCTGCTCGCGGCGAGCGCCCAGGTCACTGTGATCAGCGGCTCGCTGACGCCCGAACTGCACATAATGGCTGCCAACGGAACGATACAGTATCGGGCGCGCGCGCTGGCGACGGGCGATCTGATCGGCTTCAGGCTGGCCTATTGCGTCGACCCCGACCCCACAATCGCGGCGTGCGCGACAGCGGAAGCACGCAACCTGGGTGTGCCAATCAACGTCACGGACCGCCCGGAACTCTGTTCGTTTATCGTCCCGGCGATGGTCAAACGAGGCCCCCTGCAGATTGCCGTGTCGACCAGCGGGGCGAGTCCCGCGCTGGCCAGGATCTTGCGGCAGGAACTCGCAGAATGTTTCGGCCCCTCGTACGAATTACTGCTGACCGTGCTAACGAGCGCACGCCGCTATTTGCGCGATCACGAGCCCGACCCCGCGCGGCGCGCCGCGCTGTCGCACGCGCTCGCCCGCGCCCTGCGCGACCCGCTGACCCACGCCGACTATGCCGCCGCGGAGGCCGAATTGCGTCGATGTATCGGCGTTGGGCTCGCCGACCTGGGTATCGATCCAACAGCGCCGTCCGCGGTCACAACCCTTCCCGTCACCCCGGAGTCGGCATGAACGGCCTCTGGCTGATTCCGGCGCTGATCTGCTACCTGGCGGCGACGGCCGGCTTTATGCTCGGGCGCACGCCCGCCAACGTCCGGCGGAGCCGTCAGGCGACGATCGCGCTCGCTCTCGGCGCCGCGCTGCAAACCGCCGCGCTCGCGACCAGCGACGTCCGGGCCGGCAATATCCCGGTGACCGATTTCGCCCAGTCGGTCTGTTTTCTTTCCTGGCTGACCGCGCTCGCCGGGCTGATTTTGATTGTGCGCTTCCGAATCGCGGTGATCGGCGGATTCGTCGCCCCGGCGGTCTTCGTCGCAACCGCGGTGGCTGCCGTGACGATCCGCCGTCAGCAGCTCCGTATCCCTGAAGCATTGCGCAGCGCCTGGCTGCCGGTGCACGTGACCCTCGCCTTCGTCGGCTTTGCGCTTTTTCTGCTCGCCGCCGCCGTGAGCGTCGTCTACCTGATTTTCGAGCGGCGTCTCAAGGCCAAGCGCCCGCTGGCGCCGGCGGACGAACGCGCGCCCAGCCTGGAAAAGCTCGACCGTATCAACTATCGCCTGCTGAGCTGGGGCTTCCTGATGCTGACGCTCGCGATTATCACGGGCGCGATCTGGGCGGACGCCACCTGGGGCCATTTCTGGTCGTGGGAGCCGCAGGAATCCTGGTCGTTCATCATCTGGCTGATGTACGCCGGGCTGCTCGAATCGCGGCTGACCGCGGGATGGCGCGGGCGGCGGGTCGCGGCGTTGACGATTGTGGTGCTGACGTTGCTAATCGGCTCGTTTGTTGGCGTGAGCCTGCTCAATCCGGGCAAACATGGGGGGAGTTTTGGCTAGCGCGCGAAACTCGACCAGCACGCGAAGTCTGGCTGGTACGACGGACCGGACGCTGTTCGTGGTCGGCGTCAACCATCGGACGGCCGCCGTCGCGGTGCGTGAGCGCCTGGCCTACGCCGACACCGAGATCGTGCCGACCCTCGGCCGTATCCGCGAGCAGCTTCCCGCACTAGCCGAGACCGCGCTGATCTCGACCTGCAACCGGGTCGAATTGATCGGTCTGGCCAACGCGGCGGCTCCGCCGGAGCCGGACGAAATCACCCGCTTTCTCGCCACTGACCGCCGGATCGAGCCCGGCCGTCTTACCAACCTGCTCTACCGCTTCGCCGGACGCGACGCGATCCGCCATCTGTTCCGGGTCGGCGCGAGTCTCGATTCGATGGTCGTCGGCGAGCCGCAAATCCTTGGTCAGCTCAAGCTCGCCTACGCCCAGGCGGTTACGGCGGAGACCGCCGGGGCGGTCCTCCATCACGCGTTCCATCGCGCCTTCGCGGTCGGCAAGCAGGTGCGCAAGGCGACCCTGATTGGCTATGGCGCGGTTTCGGTGAGCTCGGCCGCGGTGAGTCTCGCGGCAAAAATCTTCGATACGCTGGCCGACAAGACGGTGATGTTGATGGGGGCCGGCAAGATCGCGGAGCTGGCGGCGCGCAATCTGAAGCGCGCGGGCGTCCAGTCGTTGATCATCACCAGCCGCACCTTCGACCATGCCGTCGCCCTCGCGCGCGAACTTGGCGGCACCGCAGTGCCTTACGAAAGCTACAAGCCCTATCTCAAGCTGGCCGACGTCGTGATCGCGTCGCTGGCGGTAAGCGAGCCGGTGCTCAGTGCCGCGGAATGCGAGGCGATTGTCAGGGAGCGCCGCTATCGCCCGATGTTCCTGATCGATCTCGGCGTGCCGCGGAATCTCGACGAACGGATCAACGCGCTCGAGAACGTCTATCTCTACGATATCGACGATTTGGGCGCGGTCGCGGCGCGCTCGCTCGAAGATCGCGAACGCGAGGCGGTCAAAGCCGCGGCGATCGTCGAAGTCGAAGCCGATTCGTTCATGCGCTGGCTCGGCGGTCTCGAACTGGTCCCGGCGATCAAGGAAATCCGGTCGAGTATCGAGCAACTTCGCGAGGACGAGCTGGAACGTAATCAGGGATGGCTGGCCGCGCTCGCGCCGGACGATCGCGCGCGGATCGAGGCGCTCACCCGGGGGCTGGTCAACAAGCTGCTCCATCGGGTCCTCTCCACGCTCCGCGAGGGGGGCGCGCCGAACCAGCTTTATGCCGCCGAGGTCGCGCGCCGCCTGTTCTGCGACGACCTCGGCGCACGGGAAAACGCACTGCGCCAAGACCTGAACGATGTTCTTAACGAGGGCCAGGATGAGGATTCGGCGGACGATCGTGATAACGACGAAGAATTCTGACCCGGTACGCTAGTGGAGCGAAGCGGAACGAGCAGGCGAGTCTGCGAGCTGCGTTTAGGAAAAGACGCGGGCCGTGAGGACTTGCGTAACGGCCTGACGCGATGACCGTGCGGCTGCGAATTGGTTCGCGACCGAGTGCGCTGGCGCTCGCGCAGACCGGACTCGTCAGCCGCCGTCTGCAAGCGCTTGTCGGCGGACTCGTGGTCGAGGTCGTCCCGATCAGCACGAGCGGCGACAAGCTCACGACCGCGTCGCTCGCCCGGGTCGGCGGCAAGGGGCTCTTCATTCGCGAAATCGAGGAGGCGCTGAGCGCCGGACGGATCGATCTGGCCGTGCATTCGCTGAAAGATCTGCCAGCCGTACTGGCCCCGGAATACCGGATCGCCGCGGTGCCTGAGCGCGAGAATCCGTGCGACGCACTGATCACGCGCGAGCGCGGCGGATGGCTTGCCCTCCCACCGGGCGCACGCTTGGGCACGTCGTCGGCCCGGCGGCGACTCGAGGCGCTCCGGCTGCGTCCCGATCTCGAAGTGATGCCCTTGCGCGGCAACGTCGACACGCGCCTGCGCCGCCTTGACGCCGGCGATTTCGACGCGATCATCCTCGCGATGGCCGGGCTCAAGCGGCTCGACCGCACCGCCGGCCTCAATGCGACCGCACTCGACGAACGCGACTTTATTCCGGCCGCCGGGCAGGGCGCTCTCGCGCTCGAAATGCTGGCGGAAAAGCGGCCGGCCGGCTCCGCCGAACTCGAAGCAGCCCTGGCCCGGCTGGACGATCCCGTGACGCGCGCCGAGGTCAGCGCCGAGCGCGCCTTCCTCGCGACGATCGGCGCGTCGTGTGTCTCGCCCGTCGGAGTCAAAGGCACGGCCCGGGAAAATCACTTAAGTCTGCGCGCGCTGCTCTTCAGTCTCGACGGCAAGCGGAGTCTCGCCGACGAAATCGAACAGCCGTGGCCGCCTCCCGCTTCCGCGGACGAAGGCGTGGCACGGGCTGCGGCGGTCGGCGTTGCCCTTGGCGCCCGGATGATCGCGCATGGCGCGTGTGAATTGATCGCCGATGACTAAGCGGGCGGGCAGAGTCTATCTGGTGGGCGCCGGGCCGGGCGCGCCGGACCTGATCACGGTCCGCGCCGCGAACCTGCTCAGCCGGGCCGAAGTAGTCCTGTACGACAGCCTCGTCAGCCCCGATCTTTTGCGAATGGCGCCGGCGGCGGCCGAGCGAATCCATTCCGGCAAGCGCGGCGGCGGCCAGAAGATTCTCGCCCAGGACGCGATCAATCAACTGCTCATTGCGCGGGCGCGCGCCGGCCAAACGGTCGTGCGCCTCAAGGGCGGCGACCCCTTTATTTTCGGGCGTGGCGGTGAGGAGGCGGCCGCCCTCGCCGAGGCGGGTATCGCTTTCGAGGTCGTGCCCGGAATCACTTCAGCGATCGCCGCACCGGCCTTCGCCGGTATTCCGGTCACCCATCGCGAGCACGGCTCTTTCGTCGCTTTTATCACGGGTCACGAGGAGCCCGCGCGGCATCCAGACGAGGCGGTGCCGTGGGACGAACTGGCCCGCGCGGCTAATCCGCGCGGCACGTTGGTCATCCTGATGGCGGCGGCGCGCTTGCGCGAGGTGCTCGCGCGGCTGGCCGTCGCGGGACTCCCGGGTGAGACTCCGGCAGCAGCGATTCAATGGGCCACCACGGCGGCGCAACGAACCGCCCTCGCGACGCTCGCGACCTTGGCCGACGAGGTCGAACGCCAGCAACTCGGGTCGCCGGCGGTGGTCGTCGTGGGTGAATGCGCCCGGCTGCGCAACCGCCTGGCGTGGGTGGAAAAGCTGCCCCTCTTTGGCCGGCTCATCGTCGTCACGCGAGCAACCGAACAAGCCGGCGAATTTGCCACGCGCCTGCGGACGCTCGGTGCGGAGGTGATCGAGTTCCCGACGATCGCGGCCGTTCCGCCGTCGAGCTTCGCGATCCTCGATCGCGCGATTACTGAGGCCGCGTCATTCGACTGGCTTATCTTCACCAGTGCGCGCGGAGTCGACGCCTTTATCGCGCGACTTCGCACACTGGGACACGATCTGCGCGCGATCGGACCAGCCGCGATCGCCGCGATCGGACCCGCCACCGCCGAACGGCTGAATCACTATGCGCTGCAAGTCGCGGCGATACCGCCGGAGTATCGCGCCGAGGCAATTATCGACGTGATCGGCGCCGCCAGAATCCAGGGCGCCCGTATCCTGATTCCGC
>Ga0074045_10000555_pt1 | contig 36429 bp, 30 predicted proteins | sample BogForMeECP23OM2_FD_94442 | JGI IMG/M metagenome (GOLD analysis project Ga0074045, IMG submission 94442) | Bog forest soil microbial communities from Calvert Island, British Columbia, Canada - Bog Forest MetaG ECP23OM2 | ecosystem: Environmental > Terrestrial > Soil > Wetlands ...
CCCAGTCTTGTTCTTTGCCAGAGCCGTCCTAGAGGCGGCAGACTTCAGGGACCGAGCAGCCGGCCCATACCTGATTGCCGTGGGGACGATCGGAGCCTCCTAGCTCCGGTCATATCCGAACTCAGACTAGGTGGGCATGACGCATCAATGAACGGTCGTACCCAATCGACGAAGATTAGCACGCTCACGGTCGATACCGAGAGACGCAACCAACGCACGCGTTACTCAAAATCGCTCGGTCCCTGTCCCCTGCTGCTTCTCTGACGGATGCCAACCCGCAGCACGTTATGCCGCGGGTTGGCCTTCATTTTTTCTGCTTGATTCCGCGCAACTAGATTACGGCACCTCGTACACTTCAACAAGGCCTATCCCGGTGTCGCCGCTCGCGCCTGAGAGCTGTGCCGTATAGGCGCCTGGCGGGAGGGTGACGAGTATTGCCGAGTCCGACGTCGCGGTGGAACCCCAGGAAAACGCGCCGGCGGATGCGGCGGCTGCCGCTATCTGGGCATCGCCCCCCCAGCCCGTGTCGCTTGCAAGCAAGGTGGAGGTTCCGTCGCCGTTGCTCATGTGCAGCTCCAGCCTCGGGTCCGGCAACGCGCCGGAGACACCGAAGGGGCCCAGCGCGGGACCGGATCCGCGTATGAGCACGGTTTCGGATGTGGTGCCGCCGACAACGAATCCGACGATGGCGATTCCGATCCCCGTTCCGACCGTGGTCCGGGCGGAGACGTTTACGAGCCGCGTGACCGCGGCGGTGTAGGTGCCCGGGGGTGTCGTGTCGTATATCTCGGCCAGCGCGATCCCAGTGTCCCCGCTGACCCCCGCGACCTGGGCCGTGTACGCTCCCCCTGCAAGGTGCTGCAGCATGGCCGAATCACGGCTCGACGGGTCGGCCCAGGCGAAGGCGCCGGCGGCGGCCGCCGCCGATGCGATCTGCGCGCTGCCGCCCCAGCCTTCCTTGGTTACCGTCATGTAGCCGGGGATGTTGAGCTGCAACTCGGGGTCGGGAAGCAGATCGCCCACGCCAAACTGCTCGAGCGCCGGTCCGGAGGCTCTGATCAACAGGGGGATCGATCCCGACGTCCCCCGGCCCCCAGTGACAAACCCGACAATGAGCTGGTTCGCGCCCGTCCCCACCTGCGCGCGGCAGGAAATATTGATCAGGCGGCCGGGAGTCGCGGCGCCCGTGACCGTGAGCGTGGCCGCCATGCTCGCTGTCTCGCCGACATCATTCCTTACGCGGCAGGTGTAGGCTCCCGCGCTCGCCGGGGTCACCCCGCTTAGGTACAGCGTCGAGTCTAGCGCGCCTGAAACGCCCGCTCCGTTACTAAGGGATGTGCCGTCTAGGGACCATTCATAGTCCATGGCAGGCAGCCCGCTCGTCGCCACGGAGAAGATGACGCTGGTCCCCGCGGACACGGTCTGAGACCGAGGCTCGCTGGCAAACACGGGGAAGGCCGAGCCGTCGACAATGAAGACGATGGCGGGAGTCGCACCGACTGGAACAAGCTGGGCGGCATAGATCGTATTCGTCGCGGAGTTCACCGCGAAGGCCGTGACCTGATTGCCAATGGCCAAGTTGCAAACGTCGTTTGTGGCCCCGTTGACGACTTGCACGCCTTTGCTCTCCAGGTCGCGGACAAAGACCATGTTCGTCGCCGGGTCGACGGCGACAGCAACCGCGTTTCCTCCCAGGGGCACGACGGTCGTCGCATTCGTGGCCCCGTCGATCACCGTCACGCTTCCAAGCGGGTAGCTTACCGGGATTGATTCAGCGACGTAGATCTTGTTCGTCACTGAATTCACGGCGACGGCGATCGGAGTCTCGACCGATATCGTGGCGACCGTTTCCGTGGCCCCGTCGATCACGGAGACGCTTCCGAGCCCCGGGATCACGCCGTAGCTGTTGGCGACATAGATCTTGTTCGTCACCGGGTTCACCGCCACGTCGGTCGGGGCGGTCCCGACAGGAACCGTTGTGGCCGCGTTCGTGGCCCCGTCGATCACCGTGACGTCATTGCTGCGATTGTTTGCGACGTAGACCAGGCCGGTCGCCGGGTTCACCGCGATGGCATCGGGGTAGGTCCCGGCGGCCACGGTGGTGGTCGCGTTGGTGGGGCCATCGATCACCGAGACGTTGCCGCTGCCCTGGTTGACGACGTAGACCCTGCCAGTCGTTGGATTGACGGCCAGCGCGGCCGGCTGGGTTCCAACGGGAATAGTCGCTGTCGAGTTGGAAGCGCCGTCAATCACCGTGACGGTGTTGCTGCCCTGGTTGGCAACGTAGACTCTGTTCGCCACCGGGTTTACCGCGACGGCGACCGGGCTCGTGCCGACGGAGATCGTTGCGGTCGAATTCGACGCTCCGTCGATTACCGTGACGTTGCTGCTTCCCTGGTTGGCGACATAGATCTGGTTCGTCACGGAATTGATCGCGATTGCAGCTGGGTTGGTTCCAACGGGAACATATACAGACTCCTTCTGGGCCCGAAGGGGCAGCGCCGCCGTTGCCGCGACAATCAAGGCGACGCACACGCGGACCAGAGCACCGCAGCGCGCGGCACAAACGGGTCCGCAGTGACGGTGATACCGGCTCTCGTTAGTCATGTTGGAGCAGCTCCGAGAGCGGATGCATACGATCAATGTAATCGTAAGGCAATCGCCTTGTGTGGTTTACAGACGACTAGTATCTGAGGGTATTCTGGGCATTAATATTCGTGCTTAAGCACGTTCCGAATGCCGCGGACCACATCAGGATCGGCGGCCGCTGGGACTGGGCCCGGGGACATTAGGCCTGGGTTGAAGGGCGCTTGGAGCGCCCGGCCCATCCGCGCGCCGAGTGATTCCATCCTTGGCGGGAACACCGCGGGGCCCGCTTCGTGTTGATCAAGGGCTATTGGCGCTGGGCCTCGCATTCGCCCGCCGGGCGATTTTCGCGCCCCATTTGCCGATGGCGCCCTCAAGGGGAATTGAACCCCTGTTTGGGCCTTGAGAGGGCCCCGTCCTAGCCGCTAGACGATGAGGGCGGATCGCGGAGGGGACAACGGTCCAAATCTGGGGGCGGGCGTCAAGCCGCTTGTGCTCGCATTTAGCGCTTTCTGCGAATTCGCACTTCGAAGATACTCGCAGGCGTGAAGGACCCCTTCAGGAAGATTCTCGGGGTGAGGTTCTACGTCGCCGACCTCGAGGGCCTCGTCGAGCTTGTGGCCGCAGGGGGCCTGATTGTCGCGCCGTCGGCGCCCGTCATGGCGCGGCTCGCCGACGACGAGGCCCACCGGGAGGCGATGGAGGGCGCGGACGTCGCGGTCACCGACAGCGCTTTCATGGTGCTCCTCTGGCTTGTCCTCACGGGCGAGAGGGTGAGGCGGATCTCGGGGCTGCGCCTGCTCCGGGCGCTCGTCGGCAGCGGGAGGTTCAGGCGCAGGGGGGAGAGCTTCTGGGTGATGCCTTCGGAGGCGGACTCGCAGGCAAACACCGCGTGGCTCCGGGGCCGGGGCTTCGAAGTGGTCGGTGGCGACGCCTACATAGCGCCCATTTATCCCAGGGAGGGTCCGGTCGCCGACGGCCGGCTTGCCGAGCTCATCGGGGAGCGAAGGCCGAAGCTGGTGGTCGTCGCCCTCAGCGGAGGGGTCCAGGAGCGGCTGGGGTGGTACCTTCGAAGGACGCTCGGCTACAAGCCGGCCATCCTATGCATCGGTGGCGCCATCGCGTTTGTCTCGGGCCAGCAGACGCGGATCCCCGTCTGGGCCGACCGGCTTGCGCTAGGCTGGCTGCTTCGCTTCATCTCGGCCCCGCGCCAGTTCGCGGCTAAGCTCAAGGGGGTGGGGCGGCTGGCGCCCATGATCCGGAGGCACCGCTCGCGAAGCGTCCGGGAGCTGTAGCCGCGGCGCCATTTGCTCCCGGATCCAGTCCGGATGCGCCCGAACCGGGCCCGGGGGGCCGAACCCGCGCGGGCGCCGCGAACATTTCCTCGCCGGCAGTTGAACTGGGCGTGTTTTCCGTATCAGATGGCGCCTCAACGGGATGATCCTAGGGCTCACAGGCGGCTATGGCTGCGGCAAATCGACGGCGGCGAGGCTGTTCGCCGAGCACGGCTTCCGCCACATCGACTCGGATTCCATCGTCCGGGAGCGGGTGCTCACGTCGGATCCCGTGAAGGCGGCATTGCGCGCGCGCTACGGCGGCGTTGTCTTCGGCGATTCCGGTGAGGCCGACCGGCCAGCGCTCGCCCGAATCGTGTTCTCGGATGATTTGGAAAGATCATGGGTGGAGGCACTTACACATCCCATGGTCTTCGAGATCACCCGGGCGATGCTCAGGGAGGCCCCGGGCGCCGACCACGTGGTCGAGGTGCCGCTCCTGTTCGAGAAGTCGCTCGCGAATTGGTTTGATTTCACCGTCTGCGTCGCGTGTGATCGCTCCTCGCAACTCGCCCGCTTGGAGCAGCGCGGTATGGACCGCGCGCTCGCCGTGCAACGCATATCTAAGCAATTGCCGCTGGCCCGGAAGATCGAGCTGTCCGATTTCGTCCTATGGAATGACGGTTCAACCGGGTTCCTGAAGGCCCAGGTCGAACGCATCGTCGCCTCCATGGACAGAGCCAACACGGGCGCCCCACTCAAAGAATCCTGATGGCCCTTCCTCCAAAGACCGAAGACGACGTCTCCACGTCCGGCGACGACGCCGGCGCAAAGCCCGCCAAGCGCGGGAGGCTGCGGATGCGAAAGGCGGACGGGGAGCCTGACGCGCCTGCAGCGGAGGCGCCGGCCGAGGTCTTCGTTCCGCAGCCTGCGCCCGAGCCCGCTGCGCCGGCGCCGGCGGCTCCCGCGCCGCCGCAGGAGCCCGCCCCGGCCGGGGGCGCCTGGGATGGGCGCGAAACCGGCGCCGAGGCCGGCGGGGGCGACGGCCGCCAGGGCGGCCACGGCGAATGGCAGGACCGCAACTCATGGAAGCGCAACAAGCGCAAGCGCGGCCGCCACGGCGGCCACTGGCAGCCGGGGCCCGGCGGCGGGCCGGGGTCCCACTATCCGCCGCAGCCCCCGCCTCCCGCCCCCGCGCCCGTGTACGGCGACCTGCCGGACCCCGCCCGGTTCGCGGACATCGCGGCGCTCGACGCTCTGGCGCAGGAGATCTCCTCCGGCAAGGGCGAGCCCATTTACCTGGACCACGTCTACTCGCTCAACCTGGCCGACCTGACGGCGTTCGCGCGAAGCCTCAAGGTTCCATTCGAGGGCGCCCCCAACCGCCTCCAGCTGATCGTTAAGATTTTTGCCGCGGCGACGGAGGCGCGCCGCCCGCTCGCCGACCGCGGCTACGTCGACGTGACCGACCGTGGCGCGTTCATCGTCCACGAGCAGGTCAACTACCGCCTCTATCCGGAGGACCCGTACCTCCCCGAGAGCCTGATCAGGCGATACGGGCTCAAGCGGGGCCACCGGGTGGAGGTGCTGATCCAGCCCCCGCGGGAGGGCGAGCGCTGCCCGTCCGTCGTTCGGATCGACAAGGTGATGGGGCACGATCCCGACGAGGTCTCGAAGGTGACACCGTTCGAGGAGCTGATCCCCTATTATCCGCTCAAGCGGATCCTCCTCGAGGACGTCGAGGCCCAGAAGGACGTGTCGATGCGCACCGTCGACATCCTGACCCCCATCGGGTTCGGCCAGCGCGGCCTCATCGTGGCGCCCCCGCGCACGGGCAAGACGATACTCCTGCAGAACATCGCGAACTCGGTTTCGGAGAACAGCCCGTCCGCGAAGCTGATCTGCCTGCTGGTCGACGAGCGCCCCGAGGAGGTGACCGACTTCCGGCGGCACACGAAGGGCGAGGTCGTTTCATCGACGTTCGACGAGGCCCCCGAGAACCATGTCCACTGCGCCGAGATGGTCGGCGAGAAGGCCCGGCGCCTGGTCGAGCAGGGGGAGCACGTCGTCATCCTGCTCGACTCGATCACGCGCCTCGCGCGCGCCTACAACGCGCTCGCCTCCAGCTCGGGAAAGATCATGTCGGGCGGCCTCGAATCCAACGCCCTCCAGAAGCCGAAGCGCTTCTTCGGTGCCGCCAGGAACATCGAGGGCGCCGGCAGCCTGACGATCATCGCGACCGCGCTCGTCGACACCGGCAGCCGCGCCGACGAGATCATCTTCGAGGAGTTCAAGGGGACCGGCAACATGGAGCTCCACCTCGACCGTGGCCTCGTCGAGCGCAGGATCTTCCCCGCCATCAACATCGACCGCTCCGGCACGCGCAAGGAGGAGCTCATCTACCACCCCGAGGAGCTCCAGCGGATCTACGGGCTCAGGCGCGCGATGCAGGGCCTTGGCCCGATCGAGTCCATGGAAATGTTGATTCAGCGCTTGAAGAAGACAAAATCGAACGCTGAATTCCTGCTGAGCCTCAGCCGGCAGTAGACCCCATGCCAGCGCCAATCATAAACTACGAGATGAACGAGCTGCTCGAGCTTGTGTTCGAGCAGAACGCTTCCGATCTGCACCTGCAGGTCGGCCAGCCCCCGACGCTGCGCATGAGCGGCAGCATGACCCCCATAGACGGACCGCCGCTCACGGCGCTGGACACGGAGAAGCTGATGCTTTCCATAACCCCGGACATCCACGTCCAGGGCACAAAGCTGAACGGGGGCGCCGACTTCGGGTTCTCCTACATGGAGAAGGCGCGGTTCCGGGTGTCGGTGCTCCGGTCGAAGGGCAACTACGGCCTGGTCCTGCGCCAGATCCCGAACCGCATGTTCGGCCTGAGGGACATCGGGCTGCCGGACAAGGTGCGCGAGCTTCTCTACCGCCCCCGCGGCCTCATCCTTGTCACGGGGCCGACCGGCTCGGGCAAGTCGACGACGCTGGCCTCGATGATCAACTATGTGAACGAGAACCGCGACGGCCACATCATCACCATCGAGGACCCGATCGAGTACTACCACGCCCACAAGCGCTGCGTCGTGACCCAGCGCGAGGTCCACGTGGACGTCCCGAGCTTCTCCGAGGCGATCCGGCGCGGGTTGCGCCAGGACCCCGACATCATACTCGTGGGCGAAATGCGCGACCTTGAGACGATCGAGGCCGCGATCACGGCCGCCGAGACGGGCCACCTCGTGTTCGCGACGCTGCACACCAACGGCGCCGCCAAGACGATCGACCGCGTCGTCGACGCGTTTTCCGCCAACATGAAGGACATGATCAGGACGCAGCTCGCCTCGTCGCTGGTGGCCGTGATCTCCCAGGTCCTGTGCAAGAAGATCGGGGGCGGCCGGATCGCCAGCTACGAGATCATGATCACCACCAGCTCGATCTCGTCCCTCATCCGCGAGAACAAGACCTTCCGCATCAACTCGGACATCCAGACGGGCGCGAACCTCGGGATGATCACGATGGACACGCACCTCATGAACCTCGTCAACCGCGAGCTCGTCTCGCCCGACGAGGCGATGGACAAGGCGCAGGACCCCGTCCAGATGAGGGAGAAGCTGGTGCAGATGGGCGCCAAGCTGCGCGACCTCTGAGCGCCGCGCGCCCGGCCGGGCTCAGTCGGGGGGGCGCCTGACAAGCAGGGGAGTGTCGAGGCCCAGGATCTTCTCCGTGAATTCGTCGCCGGCGGGCGCGTTCCGCAGCGCCCGCTGCACCATGCCCATCTTGGCGTCGAGTTCGTCCACCTTGGACACGAAGACCGCCTCCGGCGTCGCCGCGAGCGCCGCGGCCCCCCACTCGAGCTTCCCCTGGTGGCTGAGGATGATGTGCTCGAGGCGCTCTGCCCGCTCGGGATCGAGCTTCGCCTTGATCGCGGCCCGGCGCACGAGCTGGTAGCCGAGGACCACGTGGCCCTCTAGGATGCCCCGGCGGCCGCGCCTAGGGGCAAGCGCGCCCTCGTACTCGACCGTCTTGCCGGCATCGTGCAGGAGGATGCCGGCCATGGCGAGGTCGGGGTCGACCTCTGGGTAGAGGGGGAGGAGAGCCCTCGCGGCCCGGGCCATGTGGACCGTGTGCTCGAGGAGCCCGTGGCGGTAGGCGTGGTGCATCAGGGTCGCCGCCGGCGCCGTCCGGAACGCCTCGCCGACCTCGTCCATGACGAGCCGGACCGTGGCCCGGAGCTCGGCGCGGGCGATCGATTCCACGAAGGCGCCGAACTCCTCCCATAGGGATCCCGCGTCCTCGGGTGCGGTCTCGACGAGGCTTGAGATCGCGTCGGCCGACGACAGCTCCTCCGGAGGGACGACGCAGGCGCGCGTTATCCTCGGCGAGAGCCGCCCCTGGTAGGTCTCGGCCTTGCCCTCGATCCGGATGACCGATCCCTCCTCCGCGGCGCGCAGGAGCTCGAACGAGGGGTTGTCCGAGAAGACGGTGCAGTTGAACGACCCGGTCCTGTCGCCCAGCTCGACGCTCAGGTACGGGTTGCCGGTCGATGCCGTCTTGGTGGCGAGCTTCCTCAGGACGAGGACGCTCTCGAAGGCGCGCCCGGTGGCGTCCGAGGCCTTGAGATCGCGCACGGTGGAGAGGGGGGTGGGGGACTCAGGCATGTTTCTTGACGAGTTCGGTGTAGGGCCTGAACAGGGGGTGTTCCGCCCCGCCCAGGATGGAGTAAAAGACGGTCTCGGCCGGCAGGATGTGCGCGCCTGCGCGGGCGAGCGAATCCAGACACAGCCTGGCGTCCGTCTCGCGGCGCGCCCCGACGCAGTCCCCGAGGACGGTGACGGCGAGGCCGCTCCGGAGCGCGGCGACCGCGGTCTGGTAGACGCAGATGGGCGTCTCGATCCCGCAGAGGAGGAGGTGCTCGACGGCCCCGCCGGGTCCGGGCGGGCCAAGGGCGGCGCCGGCGGCCTCCAGGGCCGAGAAGCTGTCCTTGGCGTACACCTTGGGCTCCTCCACGAGCGCAAGGAGCGTGGGGTCGGTTCCACCGAGCTTTTGGGGAACCTGCTCGGTGAACGCCACCGGGATGCCCAGCAGGCGCGCCGACCCGACCGCGAACTGGCACCGCCTTAGGACGCCCGCCCCGTCGGCCACGGCGCGCAGGAACACGGGCTGCATGTCGAGGCAAAGGAGCGCGGCGCCGCGCTGGGCTTCGGGGGCGCTCATGCGAAATAGCGCTGGCGGGCCTTGACCTGGACGATCCGCTTCTCCGGGAAGACGAGGGCGGTCAGGTGGCCGCCGAGGACGCAGCCCGTGTCGATCCCGATGGACCACTTGAGCTTGTAGACCTCGTGCCTCGGCGTGTGGCCGTAGACGACGTAGGGCGGCCCGCCCCAGATGTCCGCCCAGCTGGGCGCGTCGGGCTCGTCGGCGCGCCTCCTGGGCTTGCCGTCCTTGTCGACGACCTGGATGCGGGTCACCACATCGGCGGGCTGCTTCTGCCAGGGCTCGCCAGGGAGGAACCCGCCGTGGACGAAGACGGTGTTGAGCTCGGCCTCCTCGTAGGTGAGCGGCATGGCCTCGAGGTACGCCCAGTCGTCGGGGCGAAGCGCGTCGAATGTCTCCAGGTCGCGCTCCTTTATGAACCGGTTGTCGCCCGTCTTGCGGAACCTCAGGAGCCTCAGCTCGTGGTTGCCCAGGAGCGAGATGGACTTCGCCGACCGCGCAAGGTCGATCACCTTCACGCTGTCCGGGCCCCGGTTCACGAGGTCCCCCAGGAGGACAAGGCGGTCGCCGTCCTTCAGCTGGAGCAGGTCGAGCAATTCGGCGAATTCGGCATGGCAGCCGTGGATGTCACCCACGGCTATGAGGCGTCCGGTCATTGGGGAAAGCTGCATCGCATCGCGTTGCGGCGCAAATTTGCTAGCGTCCACCCGGCGTGGAAGTAAACAAGAAAGGCTCCAGCACATGGAAATGATCCTTCAGCCCCGCGCCGCCTCGTGCTTCGTCTCGGGCCAGGCCTTCCGCGACGGCGACCGCGTCGCGAGCCTCCTGGCGAGGACCGACAGGGGCGAGGTCGCCCGCTACGACGCCCTCGAGTCCCAGGCGGGCCTGCTGCGCCCCGAGGGCTTCGTCGCTTGCCGCTGGGTCCAGGTCTTCAGGGAGCACGCGAGGGCCGGGGACCCGGGGCGGGCGCTCAGGCTCTCGGCGGAGAACCTCTTCCTCACGCTGGCCGACCCCGCGACAGAGGCCACGCCGGAGACGGCCCGGCTCGTCCGCTTCCTGGCGCTCCTGCTCGAGCGCAAGCGCGCGCTCCGGCCGAGGGGCAGGACGCCGGACGGGCTCCGGGAGATCTACGAGCACTCGCGGACAAAGGAGCTCTTCGAGGTGCCGGCGGCCGACCTGAGCCCGGAGTTCTTCGCGGCGGTGCGGGAGCAGCTGGGCGTCCTCGTGGGTGAGCCCGGGGCGCCCCGGCCTGCACCCGGCGCGCCGGCCCCGGCCCCATCCTGATGGCCGGCCTCCGCCTCGAGCTTCCCGCGCCGGTCGCCGGCCGGATCCCGGCCCTGGACGAGCTGCGCGGCGTCGCGATCCTCCTGGTCATCCTTTACCATGTCGGCGGGGTTCTCGGCATGGACAACGCGCTGCACGGCGAGGTGGGCGTCGACATGTTCGTCATCCTGAGCGGCGCCGGCCTGGCGCTGAGTCAGTCGCAGGGGGGCGCCGGCCAGTTCCTGCTGCGCCGCTTCCGGAGGATTTACCCCGCGTACTGGATAGCGCTCACCGCGTTTCTACTGGGTGACGCCTGGGTGTGGAACAAGCATTTCTCCACCGCGAACATCCTCGTGCACTACGTCGGCATGCAGGCGTGGTTCGGGGACGGGTACGCCCTGAGCATCAACGATTCGTTCTGGTACATCACGCTCATCGTCACGCTCTACGTTCTGTACGTACCGATGAGGCGCTTTGTCGATCGGCCCGACCTTCTCCTCCTCCTCGGGGCCATCGTGTCGATCGTGCCTGCGGTCTATTGCTTCCGCACCCGCCAGTACGTCGGCTATGACCATGTCTCGCAGCGCCTTCCGGGCTTCTTTCTGGGGCTTCTCCTGGGGCGCCTGCTGAGGAACGGCCGCCTGGACATCTCGGCGTCCACGGCGCTGGGGGCCGCCTGCCTCGTCATCTTCTACGTGCCCTTCACCCAGAACTTCGTCTTCGTCTCGGTCTGGGTCGGCGCCGCGCTCATCGTCGTGTACGCCCTGATGATCCGTCCGTACTTGAGCGCGGGGACCCGCGGCGCGCTCAAGTTCCTCGGCGACCGCTCCCTCGAGATCTTCCTCATCCACCAGCCGCTGATCCGCGAGTACAACATCCTTGCGCAGCACTGGCTGTTCCCGGGCGCGGCCGTGACGCAGCGCTCGCTGGCGGCCGGGATCCTCGTCGCGCTCGCAGTCGCGGTGGCGCTCGCCTCGGCGCTGCACTCCCTCCTGCAGAGGATTCCCGAGGCCGGCCAGGGCCGGCCGCCGTCGCGAGCGCCATGACCACAGCGGTGCGCATCGACCTGCCTGCGCCGGTTTCGGGCCGGATAGGCGTTCTCGACGAGCTCAAGGGCGTGGCGATCCTGCTCATCGTTCTCTACCACGCGGGCGGCGTGTTGGCCTGGGCGGACACGCTGCACCTCGAGGTCGGCGTCGACATGTTCGTCATCCTGAGCGGCATCGGCCTCATGCTCAGCTCGACGAAGGAGAGCACGGGGCGGTTCCTTCTGCGCCGGTTCTGGAGGATCTATCCCCCCTACTGGATCATCCTCACGTCGTTCCTCCTGGCCGACGCGCATTTCCTGAACCTTCATTTCGGGACCAAGGACGTCGTGCTGCACTACCTGGGGATTCACGCCTTCTTCGGCGACGCCTACGTGATGTCGATCAACGACTCCTTCTGGTTCATCTCCCTCATCGTCCTCCTGTACGCGCTGTTTGCGCCGCTGAGGCGCCTTGTCGGCCGGCCCGACTTGGTAGTCTTCATCGGGAGCGTGGCGTCGGTCGGCCTGGCGCTGGCTTATTTCTACGCCGGCCAGCCAAGCGTCTTCGGCCATCTGCCCCTGCGCATTCCGGGTTTCTTCGTTGGGCTCCTTGTCGGCCAGCTGCTAAAGGCCGGCCGCCTGGAGGTGCGCCTGTCATGGGCCCTCGGGGCGGCGCTCGGCATCCTGCTCTACCTGCCCTACGTGAACGGGATAATATTCGCCTCGTTCTGGGTGGGCCTCGGCGTCATGGCCCTCTACGCCCTGCTGCTGAGGCCGGCCGTCCCCGAAGTTCTGCGCGGGGACCTCAAGTTCCTTGGGGAGCGCTCCCTCGAGATCTTCCTCATCCACCAGCCCCTGATACGCGCCTACAACATCTATGCCCAGCAGCGGATGTTCCCGGGCAGGCCCGTGACTCCCTTGTCCATCGGGGTCGGGATGGTCGCCGGCCTGGCGGTCACGGTCCTGATAAGCCACCTCCTCCATTCGCTGCTGGGGAGGCTCCCCGCGCCGGGTCGCGGTCGCCCGCCCCCGGGACCGGGGCAAGGGGAGGCTAGAGGCGGACCGGAACGCCCTGTTCCGACAGGTACCGCTTGACCGCGGGGATGGTGAGCGTCCCGAAATGGAAGAGGGACGCCGCGAGGACGGCGCTGGCGCCGCCCCGCCCGAGCACGTCGGCAAAGTGCTCCAGGCGCCCGGCGCCGCCGCTCGCCACCACGGGCACGGGGACGGCGTCGCCCACCCGCCGGGTGAGCTCGATGTCGTAGCCGGCCTGCGTGCCGTCGCGGTCCATGCTCGTCAGCAGGATCTCGCCCGCGCCCATCTCGACCCCCCTGACGGCCCATTCCACCGCGTCGAGCGGCGTAGGCCTGCGCCCGCCGTGGGTGTAGACCCGCCAGCGCGGCTCGGGGCCGGGGTCGAACTTGGCGTCGATCGCGAGCACGATGCACTGGGAGCCGAAGCGGTCGGACGATTCGAGGATGAGCCTGGGGTCCGCGATCGCCGACGTGTTGAGCGAGACCTTGTCCGCGCCGGACCTGAGCATCGCCTCGATGTCGTCCGCCGACCGGAGGCCGCCGCCCACCGTGAGCGGCATGAAGCAGCGCTCCGCCGTCGCGGCGACGACGTCGCGCATGATCCTGCGGCCGTCGCTGGACGCCGTGATGTCGAGGAACACGAGCTCGTCGGCGCCCTGCGCGTCGTACGCCGCCGCGCACTCGACCGGGTCGCCCGCGTCGCGCAGTTCCTTGAACCTGACGCCCTTCACGACCCGCCCGGCGGTCACGTCGAGGCAGGGGATGATCCGGCGCGAGAGCATCAGCCCTCCTCGCGCGCGACGTCCGGCTCGAAGTTGACGGCCAGCCGGTAGACGTGGCCCGGCCTCATGATGAGCGGGTGGGCCCTGATCAGGTACTGAAGGTAGTGGATCTTGCCGAAATTGGTCCGGTAGGTCGGGTCAGCGCTGACGACCTCGGTGTCCTGCCACGTTGCCTGGAAGTCGTCCTTGATGACGCTGCAGCGGTGGCCCAGGGGCCCGAGGATGGGTGAGCCCGGCACGCGGTACTTGGAGTGGGGCGCCGCGACGACGAGCACGTACCTGAACTTGTCGAGCGTCACCTGCTGCTTCACCGTGTAGGCGAACTCGCACGCGACCTTCATGCCGGAGAAGTTCCACTGGACCTTCACGGTGCCCAGGTTGCGGACCATCTCCTCGCCGGTCGTGATCAGGTCGGGCTGCTCGTAGCGGAAGAAGAAGCTGTTGCGCACCCCGAGCCCCGTGACGCAGTTCTTGCCGTAGAAGGCCGGCAGGGTGACGTGGTCGCCGAAGGTGAGCTCGGGCAGCATGACCGGCAGGTACACGTTGTTCGGCCAGTCAAAGACGCCCGGCGAGTGGGGGAACGGGAGCGCGTCGCTCGAGAGGTTGCCCCCGCAGCTTATGAGAGGGAGCGTGAGGTGGAGGCCCGACTCGGCGTCGCGGTAGAGGAAGATGCCCTGCTCCTTGCGGTTCGCCTTGTCGAAGACGACAAACCGGCCCGACGTGCGGGGCGGCTCCGACCAGGGCGCGCCCGTGGGGGCCTGCATGGACTTGACGAGGCGCGACCACTGGCAGAGGTAGCGGGCGGCGTCGAAGTTGGCCATCCGGGTCGTGTGGGGCGCGTAGGCCGTGCGCTCGTCGTCGCGCAGATCGAGGAATCCCTGCTCCTGGTCGAGGTACGTCTGGTAGAAGAACAGGAAGAGCCGGCGCATGATGTCGAAGTACCTCGCCCGTTGGTCGTCCGGGATCCACCCGTCGCGCAGGCCCTGCAGGATGAGGCTGACGCAGTGCATCTGCCCGTATGCGCCCGCGGCGCGCCCGAACGCCCAGCCAAGGCCGTCCGCCCGGACGAGGTCCGGCATCATGCGGATGTACTTCTCGGCGTAGGTGCGCAGCGTCGGAAGCTTCCGGTCGCGCACGCCGCTGTTGGCGTGGAGCTGGAGCGCCGAGCGGATGAAGACGAGCGCCATTACCCCGTACAGGCTGAAATTCCCGCCGAAGCCCGAGACCGAGTCGTCGAAGAAGCTGGCGGAGCTCGTCTGGTTGATCCGGTCGACCATGCGCTCGATCAGCCTCGAGGTCTCGTCCTTCTTTGAGAGGCCGAAGCTGAAGCGCGCCACCGCCTTGGCGATGTTGAACGCCTGCCAATGGTTGTCGTAGTCGCTGCGGTGGAGCAGCTGCTTGTCGAGGCGCTGCTGGGTTTCCTCGACGAGGCGCTCCCACACGGCGTTGCGCTCCTTCGAGGGTCCGAAGCAAAGGAGGCCGAGGGCCGCGTAGGCGAGGCCGTTCTCGGCGGGCGGCTCGGTGAACATCTGGGCCGTCACGCAGCGCGCGGCGAGGTCGATAATGTCGTAGCCCTTGAGGGTCGTCTCGCCGGTCGCGCGGTAGTATTCGCCGAGTGCGAACACGACGTGGCCCGGCTCGTCCGGCCGCGACTGCTCGCCAGGGATGGGAAGAACGGTGCCGTCGGGCTGGATTGAGTCGAGGTTGTGCCCCAGAATCGATCGGGCCATGTCGAGGCACTGCTCGGAGAAACTGTGCATGCTTTCGCTCAGCGGTGGGTAGGTGGGTGAGGGTTGGGGTTTCGGCTGCGCTTCGGGGTCAGCGTGCGATCAGCTTGAGGAATTCGTCGTTGCTCTTCGTCTTCGAGAGGCGCGCGATCATCGTCTCGGTCGCCTCCTCGATCTTCTGCTGCACAAGCGCGCGGCGGAAGAAGTGGATCCCCTCGAGCTTCTTCGGCTCGATCAGGAGCTCCTCCTTGCGCGTTCCCGACGCGGCGACGTTGATGGCGGGCCACAGGCGCATCTCGGCGCACTTGCGGTCGAGGACAAGCTCCATGTTGCCCGTGCCCTTGAATTCCTGGAAGATGACGTCGTCCATCCTGCTGCCGGTCTCGACGAGGACCGAGGCGATGATCGTGAGGGAGCCGGCCTCCTCCGTGTTGCGGGCGGCGGCGAAGAGCTGCCGGGGCCTCTCGAGGGCCCGGACGTCGAGGCCGCCCGAGCCGGTGCGCCCGGAATTCCGCTGCGTGTTGTGGGCGCGCGCGAGGCGGGTGATCGAGTCTAGGAAGAGGACGACGGCCTTGCCGGCCTCGACGAGGCGCTTGGCGCGCTCGATGCACAGGTCGGCGATGCGGATGTGGTTCTCGATCTGCTCGTCGTTGGACGAGGCCCAGATCTCGGCGGGCACGCTGCGCTTGAAGTCGGTGACCTCCTCGGGGCGCTCGTCGACCAGGAGGATCATCACGTGGCACTCCGGGTTGTTCTCGAGGATGCCGAGCGCCATGTCGCGCAGCAGGATCGTCTTGCCCGTGCGGGGCGGGGCGACGATCAACCCGCGCGTCCCCTTGCCGATCGGGCAGAACAGGTCGACGGCCCGGGTCGTCATCCGCCCGTCCTTCATCTCCAGCTTTAGGTGCTTGTCCGGGGAGACCGTTGTCAGCGCGGCGAAGTCCAGCTTTCCGCGGCGCTCCTCGAGCGTCATCCCGTCGACCATCTCGATGTAGCGCATCTTGGGGTTCGGGAAGCGGCCCTCGGGCGGAAACGCGGTCCCGCTGACGAGCGAGCCGGCCTTGAGCTTGAAGCGGCGGATGAGCTCCTTCGGCACGAACGTGTCGGTCGGGCGCCGCTTGCCGTTCTTGGCCATGTCGAGCAGCTGGCCGTTGCCGCCCTTCGTCACGTCGATGTCGAGGATGCCCTCGACGTGGATCGTGTTGTCGGGGGGAGGGGGGACGGGTGCGCCGGCGTCCGGGGCGGGCGCGGCGGCGCCGGTGTCCTGTGCGGGCGCAGCAGGCTGCTCCGCGGAGGCGGAAAGGGATTTCTTTTCCATGCTAAATTAAGTCGGGGCGCACCCGCGCTTGACGCTCAAAACTCCAGGGGGGATAAGTGCCGCGCTTTCGAGCGTCCTTAACCCCCAATCAGCCACAACGTGACCGACCAGACGATTACCTCAATATCCCGGGAAACCCGGATTGTCAGGCCTTCGGCCGAGTTCAAAGCCCAAGCCAACCTTGGGAGCGAAGCACTGTATAAGAGGCTCTATGCCGAGTCTGTCAACACTCCCGAGAAATTCTGGGGCAGGCAGGCGAGGGAGCACCTCACCTGGCGCCGCCCGTTCAAGAAAGTGCTCGATTGGAAGTTGCCGCACGCCAAGTGGTTCGGTGGCGGGCAGATGAACGTTTCCGAGAACTGCCTCGACCGCCACCTTGTGTCGGGGCGGGCCAACAAGGCGGCGATCATCTTCGAGGGCGAGCCCGGGGACGTGCGCACCCTGACCTACCGCCAGCTGCACGCGGAGGTCTGCAGGATGGCGAACGGGCTCGCCAGCCTGGGCCTCGGCAAGGGGGACCGCGCGGCGATCTACATGCCCATGGTGCCCGAGGCAGCGATCGCCATGCTGGCCTGCGCCCGCCTGGGCGTCATCCACACGGTGATCTTCGGAGGGTTCTCAAGCGAGGCGATCAAGGACCGGGTCAACGACTGCAAGGCGAGGGTGGTCATCACGGCGGACGGGGGATGGCGCCGCGGCAAGATCGTCGAGCTGAAGGCGAGCGTCGACCGCGCCGTCCCGGCCACGCCGAGCGTGGAGCATGTGATCGTCCTCAAGCGCACGGGCCAGGAGGTCCCGATGACCGGGGGGCGCGACGTCTGGTGGCACGACCTTGTCGCGGGGAAGCCGCCGTTCCACGGGGCGAAGGCGTTCGGCAGCGAGCAGCCCCTCTTCATCCTCTACACGAGCGGGTCCACAGGGAAGCCGAAGGGCGTGCTGCACACCTGCGCGGGCTACCTCCTCGGGGCGACGATCACGATGAAGTACGTCTTCGACCTCAAGGAGGACGACGTCTTCTTCTGCACGGCGGACGTCGGGTGGGTCACGGGCCACAGCTACGTCGTGTACGGCCCGCTCTCGTGCGGCGCCACGGTCTTCATGTACGAGGGTGCGCCGAACCACCCGGAGCCGGACCGGCTCTGGGAGCTGATCGACAGGCACCACGCGACGATCCTCTACACCGCGCCGACGGCGATCCGCGCGTTCATGCGATGGGGCGACGACTACGTCAACCGGCACCGGCTCGACTCGCTGCGCCTGCTGGGCACAGTGGGCGAGCCCATCAACCCCGAGGCCTGGATGTGGTACTACACGGTCGTCGGCAAGAAGCGCTGCCCGATCGTCGACACGTGGTGGCAGACCGAGACCGGGGCCATCATGGTGACGCCCCTGCCCGGGATCACGCCGCTCAAGCCGGGCTCGTGCACGAGGCCGTTCTTCGGCGTCGTGCCGAGGGTCCTCGACGAGGAGGGCAAGGACGTCCCTCGCGGAAGCGGCGGAAGGCTGTTCCTGTCCAAGCCGTGGCCGTCGATGCTGCGCACGCTCTGGGGCGACGACGAGCGGTACAAGAGGCAGTACTGGAGCGAGCTGCCCGGGCACTATTTCGCCGGGGACGGGGCGCGCTTCGACGAGGACGGCTACCTCTGGGTCGTCGGGCGGATCGACGACGTGCTCAACGTATCGGGCCACCGCATCGGGACGGCCGAGGTCGAGAGCGCCCTCGTCTCGCACCCGAGCGTCGCCGAGGCCGCCGTGGTCGGCCGCCCGGACGACCTGAAGGGCCAGGCGCTCGTGTGCTTCGTGACGCTCAAGAACGGCGTCGCGGCGACCGCCGAGCTGAAGGAAGTGATCCGCGCGCACGTGGCCCACGAGATCGGCTCGCTCGCCCGGCCCGACGACGTCAGATTCGCCGCGAGCCTGCCGAAGACGCGCAGCGGCAAGATCATGCGGAGGATCCTCAAGGAGATCGCCGCGGGGGGCGTGGTCAAGGGCGACACGACCACGCTCGAGGACTTTGCCGTCGTCGCCGCCCTCCAGGCGGAGGAGTAGCATGGGACACGGGGCGGGATCCGCTTCGCCCGCAGCCAGTTGCGCGAAAAGAATTGGGGGATTCCGGCGGAACCTTGCGTAACCGCCATGTTCTAAGTCCGTCAGACTACCTGTATGAACTCGAAGCCAATCACAGCGATTGCAATCCTTGCAGCCCTCTGCTCCGGGTGCGTGGGCACCGGGCCGAACACCCAGAACGGGGCCGTGGCTGGCGGCGCCCTTGGCGCCCTGGCGGGAGCCATCATCGGGAACAACAGCGGCGGCAGGAACGCCCTTGGCGGCGCGGCGATAGGCGCCATTGCGGGCGCCATCGCCGGCGGAACCCTTGGCAACGCCGTCGACAACCAGCAGGGCACCATCTACCGGTCGGAGTACGAGGCCACCTCGCGCATCGCGGTCCCGCAGATGCCCCCGGCCCCGGCCGTCCAGGCCGACTACGTGACCCCCCAGCCGACGCCCTCGGCCGTCTGGGTCGCTGGCTACTACAACTTTGACGGTTACAGCTACCTGTGGGTCCCCGGCCACTGGGAAATCCCGCCGCCCAGCGTGACCGTGTTCGTCCGGCCCCACTGGGTGTACCGGGGCGGCCAGTACGTCTTTGTCCGCGCCTACTGGCGGTGACGGGGCGGCCGGGGGGCGGGCCTGAACCTCGCGACCGCGGCCCTGGCGCCGCGCTCATAGGCGCCGATCAGCCTGTCCCACGCGGCCGCCGCCGCGGCGTCGACCTGCCGGCGGGCGGGGTCGGCGTCGAACCACGCGATGGTGCGCGCGATTCCGTCCCGGTAGCGCGTCGTTGCGGAAAAGTCGGGCACGAAGCGCCGGATCTTTGAGTTGTCGAACACCGCGGAGTGGGACTTGTCGCCGAGGAGCGTCCCCGTCATCGCCGGGATGCACGCGGTGATGAAGTCGGAGGCGATGTGGACGAATCCGGCCGACGGGGCGCCGGCGGCCTCGGCGGTCATCCGGTACATCTGGTCCCAGGTCAGCGCCTCGTCGGAGGTTATGTGGAACGCGTGCCCGATCGCCCCGGCGTGCCCAAGGAGGCCGACCAGGCCCTTGGCCAGGTCGGAGTTGTGGGTGATCGTCCACAGCGAGAGCCCGTCGCCGGGAATGATCAGCGGCAGCCCCCTGCGCATGCGGTCTACGGCCGTGAAGCTCTTCTGCCAGCTGTTGACCGCGAGGGGGACGACCGTGTCGCCGTAGGTGAGCGACGGCCGGATGATCGTGACGGGGAAGCCATCGTCCCGGTAGGCCCTGAGCAGGCGCTCCTCGCACGCGATCTTGTTGCGCGAGTAATCCCATAGCGGGTTGGCCAGCGGGGTCGACTCGGTGATGAGGTAGTGCGTCAGGGGCTTCTGGTAGGCGCTCGCCGAGCTGATGAAGACGTACTGGCCCACCTTGCCGCGGAAAAGACGCAGGCGCGCCTCGATGTCCGACGGCGTGAACGAGATGAAGTCGACCACGGCGTCCCATGACGCGCCGGCCAGCGCCCGGGCCGCCGCGCCGGCGACCGAGACGTCCGCGGCGATCGTGCGGGCCCCGGGGACCGGGGCGCGCAGCGAGCGGTTGAGCAGCGTCACCCGCAGGCCGCGGGCGACCGCGAGCTCGGTGCACGCCGTGCTGATTATCCCTGTGCCGCCGACGAAGAGTATGTTCATTGGTGCGCTTGATGATAGGACGCGGGGCCGGGCCCCGTACAGGCCCGAATTCCCGCCTTCCCGCCCACTCGCGCTTGCGGCCGGGGCCGGCGTGCCTTAACTGCGTCCTCCGGCATGCGTATCCACGTCGTCGAAGACGAGCGCCAGCTAGCCCGGCACATTGCCCAGGCGCTGACGCGCCACGGACACGACGCGACGTCCCACTTTGACGGTGCGCAGGCCCTCAAGGCGGCGATCGAGCACCCGCCCGACCTTATCGTGCTCGACCTGAACCTTCCCGGCCTCGAGGGCATGTCCGTCCTGGCAGGGCTGCGCGAGGCCAGCTGCCCGGCCCGCGTCCTCATCCTCACCGCGCGCGGCGAGGTCGAGAACCGGGTCAAGGGCCTCAGGGCCGGGGCCGACGACTACATGGCGAAGCCCTTCTCCATGGACGAGCTGGTCGCGCGGATCGAGGCGCTCGGCCGGCGCGGCTCCACCCCGACGGCCGCGGACCTGCTCGACGTGGCGGACCTGCACATGGACGTCCACCACCGGCGCGTCCACCGGGCGGGCCGGCCGATCGCCCTGTCCCCGCGCGAGTTCGACGTGCTCCAGCTGCTGATGCAGGAGCCGGGCAGGGTGTTCTCGCGCACGGAGCTGTGCGAGCGCGTCTGGCAGCGCGACCACGAGTACGACACGCGCACGGTCGAGATCTTCATCACCCGCCTGCGCAGGAAGGTCGACTCGGGCTTCACCGCCCCCCTGATCCACACGGTCCGGTCAATCGGATACACGATCCGCCCGCCGCCATGAGAGCGACCCGCCTGGCGGCGTTCGTCGCCTTCCTTGCGCTGCCGGCCGCCGCGCTCGCCCAGGCCGCGGCGGAGGGGCGCGTGACGCTCGCCAAGCCGCCCCACGCCCCCGTGATGAACAAGCGCTACGGGATCGTCGCCTACGGGGGCGTGCTCTCGCCGTTTCCCCCGGTCGCGGTGGTCTACCTCGAGGGAAGCTTCGCGCGGCCCGCGCCGGAGCCGAGGGCGCGGATGGTGCAGAAGGACCTCATGTTCGTGCCGTGGATCCTGCCCGTGCAGGCCGGCACGAGGGTCGAGTTCCCCAACCTCGACGACACCTACCACAACATCTTCTCCTACTCCCCGGCGAAGCGCTTCGACCTCGGGCGGTACCGCTCGGACGAGCGGCCGATCCCCTCCGAGCTGTTCGATGTCCCCGGGCTCGTGACCCTCCGCTGCGACATACACGAGCACATGCGAGCGCTCATCCTGGTGCTCGACACGCCCCACTTCGCGGTGAGCGACGCCGACGGCCGCTACAGGCTCGTCGGCCTGCCCGCGGGCAGGTTCGTCCTCAAGGCCTGGCTCGACAGCAGGACGACGCTCGAGCGCCCCGTTCTGCTCGCGAGCGGCGCGACGCTGCGCGCCGACTTCCCGTGATAAAGGCGCCCGAGCCGACGAGCCCCGGCCTTGCGAGCTTCCGCGCGAGGCTCGTGCTGGCGATGATGCTCGTCGTGAGCGCGGTGGCGACGGCGGGCCTCCTCTTCGCGCAGCACAACGTCGCCGCGAACGTGAGGCGGGACTTCCAGAGGGAGTTCCAGGGGGAGCTCGCCGCGCTCCACGCCGCCCAGGAGGTCCGCCACGCCATGCTCGCCGAGCGCTGCCGGGCCCTCGCGCGCCGGCCGCGCATCCACGCCGCGCTGGAGGACGGCGCGCTCGACCTGCTCTATCCGAGCGCCCGCGACGAGCTCCAGGACGTGATGGACGGCGCGCGGAGGCCGTCCCCCGAGCCGGGGGAGTACTCCCTGCACGCGCTCTTCTACCGGTTCCTGGACGCCAGGGGGCGCGTGATCGCGCCGCCCGACCCCAGGGAGGCGGGCGAGCTGGGGAGGAGGGAGGAGTCCCAGCTGGCCCTGGGCGCGCTTCCCGACCTCCCGCAGAGCGGCTACGCGTCGGGCGGCGACGGCCCGGCCGGCGGCAGGGTGGACGAGATCATCGCGATGCCGATCATCTCCACGGAGAGCGGGGAGGTCATCTCCGCCATCGCCGTCGGCTTCAAGGCGCGCGAGCTGGGCGGCGCGGGCTCGGGCATCAGGAGCGGGATATGGCTTGGCGGGCGCCTGTACCTGCCGTCGCTCGCGGGTTCGGCACGCGAGAGCCTCGAGGCCGACGCGGCCCGGGCGGTCGCGGCGGCGGACGAGACGGAGGGCGGCCGCGAGGTCAGGGCCGCCGGGGCGCCCTACCTGCTCTTCTGCAAGAGGCTCAACCCGGGCTCGCTCTTCGCGCCCGCCTACGAGGTCTCGATCTATCCCCTGGCCGACTCGCTGGCGCGCCAGCGGGCGCTGGTCTGGGAGTTCGCCGGGGCCGGCGCCCTGCTCCTGGCGGGCGCATTCGGCGCCAGCCACCTGCTCTCGAGGAGGCTGTCGAAGCCGGTCGAAAGGCTCGCCGTGGACTCGGAGGAGAACCGCGCGCAGCGGTACCGGGCGGAGGCCGCCCTGGAGTCCGCGAGCCGGGACCTCCAGAGGTCGGCCCGTTTCTCCGCCGACGCGTCCCACCAGCTGAAGACGCCGGTCACGGTGCTGCGCGCCGGCCTCGAGGAGCTCCTCGCCGGCGAATACCTGTCGCCGGAGGCCCGCGAGGAGGTCTCCGCGCTCGTGCACCAGACATTCCGGCTCGCCGGCGTCATCGAGGACCTCCTGCTGCTCTCAAGGATGGACTCGGGCCGCCTCCAGATAGAGTTCAGCCGTCTGGACCTTGCGCCGCTGATCGAGGGATGGCTGGACGACCTTGGAGCCCTGCCCGACGCCTTCGGCCTCCGGGTCGGGTCCGAGCATCCGCCGTCGCTTTGGATCTCGGGCGAGAAGCGCTTCGCGACGCTCATCCTGCAGAACCTACTCGAGAACGCGCGCAAGTACAACCGCGCCGGGGGCCGCATCCGGATCTCCGCCCGCGCGGAGGGGGACTGGGCGATCCTCGCCATCGGCAACACCGGCCAGCCGGTTGCGCCCGGGGCCCGGGAGCACATCTTCGAGCGGTTCAATCGCGGGTCGGTCGGCGAGAACGTGCCCGGCCACGGCATCGGCCTGAACCTCGCGAGGGACCTCGCGCGCCTTCACGGAGGCGACCTGCGCCTTGCCCGCTCGGACGACGACTGGACCGAATTCGAGGTGCGGTTCCGGCTGGCCCCGGCCCCCGGCGACGCGCCTGGACCGCCATGAGGACCCTCCCGCCAACCCGGCGGCCCCGGCCGCTGGCCGCGGCCCTGTGCGCGCTGGCGCTTGCCGGGGCCGCGCACGGCCAGGACGGCCCCCTGGATCGCCTGGACGACGCGCTCGCGTTCGGCGGGTCGGACGACGCCGTGCGCGCGCGCCTGAGCGGCACCCTTGACCTCGAGGGCTACTACCTGCGCCAGCCGGCGCCGGGCCTCATCTTCTCGGAGGGGAACAGGATCTTCAACCCGCGCCTGAGCCTCTTCCTGGACGGCCAGCTCGGCCAGCACCTCTACGCCTTCGTCGAGACGCGCGCGGACAACGGGTTTGATCCGGGTGAGGCCGGGCCTGCCGTGCGGCTCGACGAGTACGTGCTGCGCCTGACCCCCTGGGAGGACGGGCGGTTCAACCTGCAGATAGGCAAGTTCGCGACGGTGGTCGGCAGCTGGTCGCCGCGGCACCTGTCCTGGGACAATCCCTTCGTCAGCGCGCCGCTTCCCTACGAGAACCTGACGGGCATCTGGGACACGACGGCCGCGCGCGCGGCCAACGAGGTCCTCGCTTGGGCGGGGCTGCTGCCCAGGCCGGGCCACGGCGGCGCGTACCTCGAGCCGTACAACGACGTCCCGGTCATCTGGGGCCCGAGCTACGCGAGCGGCGCCGCAGCCCTCGGCGCGGTCGGGAGGTTCGACTACGCCCTCGAGCTCAAGAACGCGTCGCTCTCGTCGAGGCCCGAGACCTGGTCGCCGACCGAGACCCAGTGGCAGCATCCGACGGTGAGCGGGCGCCTGGGCTACCGGCCGGACGAGATGTGGAGCCTCGGCGTCTCGGCCAGCGCCGGGACCTACCTGCAGCCGTCGGCCGGACCGACCCTCGCGCCCGGCGCCGGCCTCGGCCGGTACCGGGAGATCGTCGTTGGCCAGGACATCGGCTTCGCGTGGCACCACGTGCAGGTCTGGGCCGAGGTCTACGAGGCGCGCTTCCAGATCCCGCAGGTGGGCAACGCCGACACGCAGGCCTACTACGTCGAGGCGAAGCTCAAGTTCACGCCGCAACTCTTCGGCGCCCTCCGCTGGAACCAGCAGCTGTTCTCGACGCTTCCCGGCGCCACGGGGGCCGGGAGGTGGGGCCGGGACGTGGAGCGCGTCGACATCGCGCCCGGCTACCGGCTCACGCCGCACGTCCAGGTGAAGCTCCAGTACAGCATCGAGCGCCAGGAAGCCGACCTGCAGAGGTGGGGAGACATGGTGGCGGCGCAGCTGACGGCCCGGTTCTGAGGCGGCGCCCGGGGCGCCGGGAAGGGTAACAACCCCGTTACGGTAGGCGGCTTTCGCGGGCGACCGGGCGGGCCGACACTGTGCGCGCATGACGTCCCGCGTACCGCGCCCGGTCCCTTCGTCCGCCGTGCTGGCGGCGGCGCTGGCGCTTTGCCTGACGCGGCCGTCCTCGCGGGCCGAGGACGCGATCCAGTACAAGTTCGAGAACTACCGCGAGGAGGACGGGCGGATCACCGTCGAGACGCAGAGCGGGCAGGCGGACGAGGACATAGGGGCCCTGACGCACCTGAGGCTCTCCGGCACGATCGACGCGGTCTCCGGCGCGACGCCGACGGGGATCCCGGCGCCGACGGGGAGCAGCCAGGTCGACCTCACGCAGATCCACACGCGCCGGAAGGCCTGGGACGGGGACCTGTCGCGCCAGATGGGCAACGTGAACCTCGACCTCGGCTCCGCGGAGAGCCGCGAGCCCGACTACGTCTCGTGGGGCTGGTCGATCAACACGCTGAGCGACTTCAACGAGAAGAACACGACGCTGCGCGCGGGGCTGGCCGGGACCTACGACCGCGTGGAGGTGTTCTTCAAGCCCGCGTATCTCCCCAAGCACGACCACGACGCCATCCTCGGGGTCACGCAGCTGCTCAGCCCGACGACCTTCGTCACCCTGAACCTCACGTGGGGGCGCGCGACCGGGTACCTCGCCGAGCCGCACAAGTTCGTCGAGAAGAACATCGAGGTCGTCACGAACATCTTCCTCCACGAGGACTTCGGCGAGAACAGCCCCGACGTCCGCGACAAGGGCTCGGTCTTCGCCTCGGTCAACCATTCGTTCTCGGGCCTGAACGCGGCGGTCGAAGGCAGCTACCGCTTCTACGCAGACACGTTTGGCGTGACGGCGGACACCGTCGAGCTGAAGTGGCTCCAGAACCTCGGCCCGAGATTCATGCTCGAGCCGCTTGTGCGCCTCTACGAGCAGAGCGCCGCGAAGTTCTACTACTACAATCTCAACGGAACCTCGATCATCCCGATCCACGTCCCGCAGGTGGGCGAGGGGCCCTTCTATTCGTCGGACTTCCGGCTCTCCTCGATGGCCAACTACGCCTGCGGCATGGAGGCGGTCTGGAGGGCGTCGAGCTGGGCGCAGATCGACGTGGCGTACGAGCAGTACAACATGCGGGGCCGCGACGGCGTCACCCCGCAGAGCGCCTATCCGCGCGCAGGCATCACAACGGTCGGGGTCAAGTTCACATGGTGAGCGCGCGACAGGCAATCGCATCGCCCCTGCGGTGGGCCGCCGCGGCCGCCGCCGCCGCCCTGGCGACCGTCCTGCCGGCGCAGGTGGCCCCCGGCGGCGCGCTGCCGCCCCTCGCGGCTGCGGGGCTCGCGGGCGACGTGCCGGACACCTCCGGGAAGGTCGTCCTCGTCGACTTCTGGGCGTCCTGGTGCGCCCCGTGCAAGGCGTCCTTCCCGGTGTACGCGCGGCTGAACGCCGCTTACGCCGCGCGCGGCCTCGTCATAATCGCGGTCAGCGTCGACGAGAGCCCGTCGGCCTACGCGGCCTTCGTCGCCCGGCAGAAGCCGCCGTTCGCCACTCTGCGCGACCCGAAGCAGAAGCTGGTCGCGCAGGTGCAGGTCCCCACGATGCCGACCAGCTACCTTGTTGACAGGGCCGGCAGGGTGCGCTTCGTGCACCCCGGCTTCCGCGGGGACGAGACCGAGCGCGAGCTGCGCGGAGAGATCGAGGCCCTCCTGGGCGAAAGGGCTCCGGCGCCATGAACAGCCCGCGCATTCGCCTCGCGCTCTTGGCCGGCCTCGGGGTGGCCGCGGCGCTCCTGTGCGGCTGCGCGACCAACGCCGCGGTGCGGGTGCGCCCCTGGCAGCGCGCGGCCCTGGCGGACGACACCATGAATCCCGACCGCGACCCGGTGGGCTCGAAGATGGTTGAGCACGTGTACTTCTCGCGCGAGGCCGCCTCGGGCGGCAGGGGGGTGGGAGGGAGCGGCTGCGGCTGCAACTGACCCGGGAGATGGCCCCCTGACCCGATGACCACGAAGCCTTTCGGCTATTGAACCACGAAACACCCACAAGGACCCGCCAACCATGAAGATCATCGCATTCCTCAGGCGCCGATACGCCTGGCTGAACCTGTCGACAGTCTCGCTAATCGCGCTCCTGCAGCGCTCCCCCGCATTGAAGGTCGCCGCCATGGCCGACGAATTCGTCGCCGCCTCGCCGATCGGCACCGCGATCAAGTGCGCCGCTGCGGCGATTGCCACGCTCGGGGCCGTCGACTCCATCGCTGGGGCAACGATCCTCGCGACGAATCTGGATCCCTCCCCGTCCGGCCCGCTGCCGACATTCACCGTGCCGGTCGGCCAGCCGATGGCGCCGCTGTTCTTCCAGATAACCAACACGATGAACGTCGCCTCCTGGAAGGTGACGGGCCAGTTCCCGCCGGGCCTGATGCTGCAGGCCTTCGGCTTCCCGAACGTCGTGCTGTCGGGGCCCGGCAACCTCGATGCCACGACGCCGGGCACGACCGGCACGCCCTGGGGCGGGGGCACCGCCGGCAACAACACGACCCTTCCCGAGCTTGTGGGGACGCCGACAACGCCGGGCACCTACACGATCAACCTGCAGGGTTTCGCTGAGCCGGGCGAGCAGGGCGGCAACGGGATGTCGGGCTTCGTCGGGACGGGAGTATCGGCGGTCTTCCCGTTCACGATCGTGGTGAATCCGGTCGCCTCCCAGGCGCCGGCCTTCACCGTCCAGCCGATCCCCGCGACGGTCGCCGGCGGAACCGTGGCCCTTGAGGCCGTCGCGTCCAACTCCCCCGCGTACCAGTGGATGCTGAACGGCTCCACACCGGTCGCCGGGGCCACGGGGCCGATCCTCCTCTTAAGCAATGCCGCGAGCGCCGTGGGAAGCTACACGTGCGTCGCGACCAACTCGGCCGGATCCGCGACGAGCAACGCGGCGACGGTCTCCATTGTCAACACGACCGACATCGGCCGCCTGGTGAACATCTCGTGCAGGGCGACCGTCGGGACCGGGGCCAACATCCTGATCGCGGGGTTCGTCGTCGGAGGGGCGGGGACGACGGGCACGGAGCCGCTCCTCATCCGAGGCTCGGGCCCGGCCCTGATAGGGTTCGGCGTGCCTGGCACGCTGCCGGACCCGCAGCTGCAGCTCTACTCCGGCTCCACGCTGCTCGGAACGAACGACGGCTGGGCCGGCGACGCCCAGATCGTGAGCACGGCGGCCGCCGTGGGGGCCTTCGCCTGGAGCTCGCCGACGAGCCACGACGCAGCCCTCCTTGAGCCGCTGGCCGGAGCCTACACGGCGCAGATCGCCGGCGAGAGCGGCGACACGGGCGTCGCCCTGGCCGAGGTCTACGATGCGAACGTTGCCGGCACGTTCGCGCTGACCACGCCCCGAATCATCAACATCTCGGCGCGCGTTCAGGTGGGCACGGGGGGCAACATCCTGATCGCCGGGTTCGCCATAGGCGGCGCGACGGCGAGGACGGTCCTCATACGCGCGTCCGGCCCGGCGCTCGTCCCGTTCGGCGTCGCCGGGACGCTGCCGGACCCGCTGCTTCAGCTCTACTCCGGCTCGACCGTGATCGACAGCAACAGCGGCTGGGCGGGCAATTCCGAGGTCACGCGGACCGCCGGCTCGGTCGGGGCCTTCGCCTGGAGCTCGCCGACGAGCAACGACTCGGCGATCCTGGTCACGCTGCCGCCGGGCGCGTACACGGCCCAGGTGTCGGGTGCGAGCGGCGACACCGGGGTCGCGCTCGTCGAGGTCTATGAGGTGCCGTAGGTCCCTTCCCGTCTGGGCCCTGGGGCTCTTGGCTGCCGCGCCCTGCGGCGCGGCCGCCTTCACGGCGGTTCCCCTGCCGGACCCGCAGGTTCCGGGATTCCGCTTCCCGGAGAGCGAGTCGACCATCGTCAACTGGGTCTACGAGATGGGCAACGGAGCGCCGGCGGACGCGGCGACCGCGTTCGAGAACATCCACCTCCACGGCTGGGGAATCTGGACGGCCCTGACGATGGAGACGGCCCAGATGGACACGGGCCAGAGGCTGCGCGTCTTCGAGACCTGGTTCACTCCGCAGGAGCTGTCGGGTGTGCAGAACACGCCCCTGCCCGCCGCGCTCCGGGGCATGCCCCGTCCGCGCTCCCCCTTGCTGCACTTCAACCAGTTCCAGCATGGTAGCGGCGTCCGGGAGGGGTCGGGTTCCTTCGCGACGGAGGGGTCCGAGACCGTGTTCGGCTACGTGAAGTTTGATCCGACCGCCACGGACCACATCGTGAAGGAGAGGCTCCTGAGCCTCGGCGCGCTCAACCAGCTGATGCAGGGCGGGGCCCAGCAGGTGCCCCCGTTCCCGTCGACCGCCCTCTCGCTCAAGTCCGCCTTCCAGGTCATCACGGCCCAGACGCTCGTCAACGGGCGGTACTACCGCCTCAGCGCGTGGTCGGGCCCGCCCGCCAGGCCCCAGGCGTGGGGCCCCGCCATGTGGCCGGGCGTGGTCTGGATCGACATCAAGGGCGGCGGCAGCGGGGGCGGCCAGATCGACACGCAGGCCGCCGCGGACGGGAGCACGCGCACGGACGAGACGACGTACCCCGTCTCGGCCATGATCAACCACCGGCTTTCGGCGCTCGAGGCGGCCCAGTTCAACGTGGAGCTGGCGGGCGCCAACGCCAGCGCCGGGGACTACGCGGTCCTTGTGGCGATGCACGTGGCCGGCCGCGAGATCGCCCGGTGGACGTGGCAGACGTTCTGGTGGACGCCGGCGCCGGACAACCCGCAGCCGCCGAGCTCGGCGGCCGTGGCCGGCCTGCGCCCGGCGCAGCTTTCGGGCGCGGCGCGCAACTACGCCATGGCCCTCGGGTACGACATGATGACGCCGGGCCAGCCGAACGTCGGCGGCCAGAACGCCGGGGCCGCAGTCTACGCCTACAACCCCTACCTCGAGGCGCGCTTCGGCCCAGCCAACCTGCCCGATTCGCTGCCGGGCCTCGGCCCGGACGGCCGGCCCGCGGACAACGACGTCGGCGTCAACTGCAACTGCATGGGCTGCCACATCCGGGCCAACTACAATCCGGCCGGCCTCGCCTCGGCTCCGAAGTACTCGGGCGCCCGCTACACGAGCGCAAGCGACCCCCAGTTCGCCGGGACTCTGCAGGTCGACCTTCTCTGGTCGCTGCCGGAGATCGCGAAGTAGGCGGGGCGGGGGGGGCCGGAACGCCCGGCCGGCCGGCGCGCCTGCAAATCCCGGCGCCTGCGGTCGCGCAGGAGCGACGGGCGCCGCTGTTGACCTTTGGCCGGCGCCGCCAAGAATCAGCCCCCACCATGAAAACCCCGTTCGCGCTCATCGCCCTGGCCATGTTGGTTCCCGCCGCCCTGCGCTCCGCCCCGGCAAACGGCGACGATTCTGCGGGCCCGCCGAGGAAGCGGGTCCTGGTCTTCACGAAGTCGTCGGGCTACGAGCACTCGGTGATCGCGGATCCGTCCAAGCCCTTCGCGCCGAGGCCGGGAATCGCGGTGCCCGGCCTGGCCTTCCAGGTGCTCAGGGACCTGGGAGCCAAGAACAACATCGAGTTTGTGTTCTCGAAGGACGGGAGCCTCTTCAAACCGGCCTACCTCGAGCAGTTCGACGCGTATTTCTTCTACACGACGGGCGACCTGACCGAGGCCGGCACCGACGGCAATCCGCCCATGACCGCGGAGGGCAAGGCGGCTTTCCTGGACGCCATCCGCGGGGGCAAGGGCTTCGTCGGGACACACAGCGCGACCGACACGTTCCATTCGCCGGGGGGCCGCGACATCAAGGGCGACCGGTTCAAGCAGGACGGCGACAACGCCGACCCGTACATAAAGATGATCGGCGGCGAGTTCATCATCCACGGCCAGCAGCAGCCGTCGCACCTGATCGCCGTCGACGCCAAGTTCCCTGGGATAGCCGACGTACCGGCCGACAACATCACGCTGGAGGAATGGTACACGATGAAGGACTTCGCGAGCAACCTGCACGTCCTGCTCGTCCAGGACACGTCGGGGATGATGGGCGTCGACTACCAGCGGCCCAACTATCCCTCGACCTGGGCGAGAATGTACGGCCGCGGCCGCGTCTTCTACACCAATCTCGGCCACCGCGACGACGTGTGGAGGAGCCCCATGTTTCAGGCGATCATCCTCGGCGGGGTCAACTGGGCCGTCGGGCGCGTCGATGCGGACGTGACGCCCAACATCGACCGGGTGACCCCCCAGGCGGGCGTGCTGCCGGTGCGGCCGCCACCGCCGGCCAAGTAGCTGCGGGGGCCGCCGGAGGGGCCTCCCGGACGGCGCCGGGCGCGGGGTCCGCGCCGCCGAGTAATTTTATTGCGCGCGCCCGATCAAGGCGAAGTGTCGTGGGATTCCCAGCCAACGAACAGGTCTTCCGGGCCGGGTTCCCCCTAAGTGCCCGATCCGCCAGGTTCTGGCGATCGGCCTGCTTGGAGCCGTCGCCGGGGTCTTCCTCACGTGCGCCCGTTCGGGCGTGGACTGGGAGATCCTCCAGACCAAGCACTACTGGTCCGCGCAGACATGGTACTACGGCGGCTATGCCGCGCAGTTTGTCGCGACGCCCGGCGGCTACAGGACGCCGATCTCGGAGGGCCTGTGCAATTACTCGAACATGCTGGCCCTGCGGGAAAGGGCGCCCCCCGGGGCGGCCCGGCACCCCGTCCAGGGATTCCCGGGTACCGAGCGCCTCGCAACGCCCTTCCTCGTCTACGCCCTCCTGCACGCGCCGGGCGAGGCGTCCGACGCCTGGGCCGCCTTCCGGCACGCAAACGTCCTGCTCTGGCTTTTCAGCATATTCCTGGCCTACCGGGTGGCGGCCCTCTTCTTCCCCGATCGGTGCACCCCGTGGTTCGCCGCCATCCTGGTCGCGCTGTATCCGGCGCTGACGCTGACCTTCAACGCGATCAAGGAGCAGACGCTTGGGACTACCTTCCTTCTCCTTGGCATCTACGTGTTCGAGGCCGGCCTCATGAATGCCGGCCTGCTTTTCAGGATTGCCGCCCTGGCGGCCGTCATGTTCCTCGGGCAGTTCGCCGACGGCGGCTGGGCCTTCCTGGCGGCGTTCATCTTCCTGCGCGCATGGTGGATGCCCGGCCGCCAGAAATGGGAGGCCATCCTCTGCCTCGGTGCGTCCGTCGGCCTCTCGGGCCTCTGGTTCGCATGGATGGCCAGTCTCTATCATCTCCCGTCGGTGACGCACGCCCTGAGGTTCAGTTTCGCCAGGGTGCTTGAGGACAGCTGGGCGTGGCTGGCCGCCTGGGTGGCCGGCGCGGGCTCCGGCGGACACAGTTTCCTCAATTTCCCGGGAGCCATGTTCTTCAGCGACTACTGGCCCCTGATCTGCAAGGGCTTCCTGACCATCCACACCCCGCTTCTCCTCACGGCGGTCGCGGGCCTCTTCCTCGAGCCGCGCTCAAGGATGTTCACGGTTGTCGCCGTTCCAATGCTGTTCGTCGGCCATAGCGGAAACATAATAACCGGCTGGCTCTTCTATTACGGCTACCTGTCCTTCCCGGCCGCGATGATGGTGATCTTCGCCGCGTCGAGTGTGCTCGGAAACCTTGCCGCGAGGGCGCAGGTCCTGCCGCGCCTCGCGGCGCTGGCCGTCCTGGCCTGGGCCTGCTGGAGCTTTGCGGATCTGAAGAAGCAGGCGGGAATCTACTACGGCGAGGGGCCCGAATGCTACCGCGCGAAGGTCGAGGTTCACTACGGCAATGAGCTCGGACACGTCGACTACTGAACGCCTGCTTGGCCCCGCCGGGAGCCGGCGCGGACCGTGGCTCGCGGCCGGGATCTCCCTGGCGGCCCTGGGAGCGGTGTACGTCCTGGGCATCAACCGGAACCTCTTGTATCTAAGCATGTTGTTTTCGGTATTGGTCATGTTGTCCGCGGTCCTCAGGCGCTGGTGGACGCTCCTCCTGGGCCTCGGGGTCTGCGCATACCTTTCGATCGCGCAGGCCAACGTGGAGGATCTGGGCGTGCTCTACCCGGCGCCCCGGGACATACCGGGGGCGGAGAACATGTGGGTTGCCGGGATCGGGGAGGGCCAGACGTGGACCTATCGGTTCACGCTTGGCGACCCAGGACGCCGCGGCGAGGGCGCGAATCCCTCCGGATTCCTCTACATCGACGGCCGCGGCCTTTCGAATCTGGTCGTCAGCGTGCAGGGCAGGGACCTGGCGGGCTCCTCGTTCTGCAGCAAGAAGAACGGCCTGGACCACCTTGCGATACCCCTGGAAATCGAGAGTGCGCGGTCCCTGGTGGTGTCCCTTCGGGGCCTGCCCGGGGCGAACCCCCGGATCTTCCAGGGGCCGGAGGTCCACGGGTTCAACGTGTACCGCGACGCGGTGTGGCTCGAGTTCACGGGCAACGCGGTCCGCGCCATCTATCATGCGCAGCGCGCCGCAACCTCGCCGGCGCCCCAATGACCTCTGGCGCCTTGGGGGCCCTTCACGGGCGGCGCCGGATCTGGAACCGCCTTCGACCCGCCCGTCACCGTAAGGTTCCCGGGGCGAAGAAAATATATCCGAATTTCGGGGGCAATGGGCGGGGAATGGTGTTATACTATGGTAGACGTCGACAACCGTCGGCGTATTCGATGAAAACAAGCCTCAAAGCCCATCCAGCTGCCATTACGATGGCGGCGAGAGTCGTATTCCCCGCTGCGCTCCTTTGCAGCGCCGTGCTGTCGGCGGCCGCCGACCAGCCGGACGCCGCAAAGAAGTACACCCGATTCCTGGGCGCGGACATATCGGTCGGTCAGGGCGGCGAGATCCATCCCGTGCGCGACGTCAACGGCGGATCCTGGGTGATAGCCGTCAACGGGCAGCTGGCCCTGGTCTCGGCGAAGAACGGCCCGATTAGCATGAAGATCTCCTCGTCGGTGAAGCTCACGGAGATTTCCGCCAACCTCGCCAACCTCAAGTGCGAGGGCGCCTACACCCCGAAGAATGATCCCACCCTGAAGATGGCCCGCGCGCTGAACCAGGCTGCCGACCTGACAGCGGGCAACTTCGCAGCGTCGAGCCAGTCGCAGGCGCTGAACATGGCCGCAATCGCCGGCACGGATTCGTCCTATGGCACCGCCACGAGCACCGGGGCGGCGGGGAACCCAAACCAGTCCTCCAACATCAATAGCGCGGCGTCGTCAGGGGACGTGGAGTTCTTCGGGGGATCAAAGGAGAATTCGAATGGCTACGACGCGCTCAGTTTTTCGTTCGATGTCTCGGCGGCGAGGCCCCTTGGGGAGCCCTATATCGTGGTCATCACCCGGTTTCACGAGAAGGGCACGGAAGAGGGCTCGTTCCGAAACCTTGTCTACGCCAAGGCGCTCGAGCCGATCGGCGACAAGCCTGAGAACGTCCATTTCCAGCAGACAGGTTTTCCGGCGGGGTTTGAGCTGAAGAACTTCGAGGTCCACCTGTACGAAAATGGCGAGGAGATCGCGACCAACGTGGCGCCTAAGCGCGAGGAGCTCACGACCGAGGAAGCCTTCGAATACGTCAAGGAGGCGTATCTCAAGAACCACAAGAGCGACACATTGAATGCCATGCCGGTATTGGCGGGGAAGCTTCCGCCCGACCTGCAGGACCGGATCGCTAAGGGCATGTACGCCAGCACGTTCTATGTTAGGGTGTCCAAGGACGGCCTGGCCGAGGAGCCCTATTCCGATGCGGCGTGCACGACGAGGATCGAAGACCCTTATCTCGAGTCGGTGGTGCGCGGCATTCGCTTCAAGCCCGCGTTGTCGAACGGCAGACCCGTGGACGGCACCTCTCCGGTGAATCTGAGCAAGCTCTGACGTCGAGGGCTAACGGCGGCAGGGATTCCGCGCGGCTTCGCCTGATCGGGACTCGGCGCCGGTGCGGGCCGCGTGGCCGGCCCGGTGCGCGCGATCCACGGCCCGGCGGAGAGTTCGACCAATTGGAGTGACCGGTACGGCTGCCAACATGGGAGTGCCAGTATACAACTCGGCTGGCCAGGTCGGCGTTTCAACCGGAGTCGTCCTGAATGCCCACATTTTTTTGGAAACGGGTGACAAGCCGGGTGACAACAAGACGGCGCCTTGCCGAAGATGATAATTAGGCGCATTTTCTACCCATGAAAGTCACGGACATTAAACCGCTTCCACGCTACCGCTTCTTGCTGCGTTTTGCCGACGGCAGGGAAGGAACGGTCGATCTATCCGACGAGGTGGGTCGTGGAGCATTCGGTGCGTGGAAGGATCCAAGAACCTTTGGTCGGGTTCGGGTCGGCGAATTTGGTCAGCCGGTCTGGCCTGGTGACATCGACCTTTGCGCGGATGGCCTTTACCAGTCTGTGACCGGGCGTCTTCCGGCCCAATTCTCTGCGAAGGGCGAGCCTGCCCATGCCTGAAATCAGCCGGTTTTACGGCATCATCGTCAGGATGTATTTCGACGACCACGCGCCGCCGCATTTTCGGACTCGTTATAGAATGGGCTTTGGCGCACCGTCTGGAGCTTTTGGCAGCTTGGGACAAGACCGTACATTCCGAGCTACCCGGCAGAATTGAGCCGTTGCCATAAGGGACTCCGCAACTCCATCGAATGGGAGGAAAGCCAGCCCGTGAACCAAACCGTGGAACGGCCGCCAGATGTGTTTACAACCCATCGCCTGCTGTGCCGCCGCACAAAGCTCGACGACGCCGTGGCTATCCTCGCTTCCTACGCGGCGGACTCGGAGGTGACGCGCTTTCTATCATGGAGGCCGCATGCTTGCATTGAAACACTCGTTGAAGTCTTGAGCGCTCAGATCGCCGCATGGGAAAAGGGGGCGGCCTTTCGCTATGAGCTGTGCTTAAGGGGGACCGATTTGCCGATCGGTTCGATTGGGCTGCGCCCAGAGGGTTCGAAGGTCAGCTTTGGCTATGTTTTGGCAAAGCCATTTTGGGGTCGGGGCCTTATGGTCGAGCCGCTGGAATACTTGGTCAATTGGGCTCTCTCACAACCAGAGGTTTATCGCGCCTACGCCTTTTGTGACGTCGAGAATCCGAGTTCCGCCCGCGTGATGGAAAAGGCCGGAATGGCCCGAGAGGGGATTCTGAGGCGCTGGCACGTCTGTCCGACGATCGGACCCGAGCCGCGCGACTGTATCGTTTACGCAAGGACAAAGTAGCTGCCTGGGGCAAGTGTTTGGTCGGGGACACAGCCCTATCGAAATCCGACCGGAATTTTGCTTGCCGGTCGAGTTAGCGGCTGAGCATTCTAGACCAATCAGGACATGCCAGGGTAGCTCAGTGGTAGAGCAGAGGACTCATAAGCCTTTGGCCGCGGGTTCAATCCCCGCCCCTGGCACCACCTTCAGTCAACAAATTGGAAGGGCGGGCCTTACGCGGCGATGCCCTGTGCCTTTGCCCGCAAAGCTGGCAAACACTCCCAGTCTTACAGCGCCCATACCCAGATGAGGAGGGCGGCGCCAAGCGTGAATGAATCTTCTATTCATGTGACAAGACCGAAAGATGCTGCATGCGCAGGGGACCGGCCGCATAACAACTCGGCAAGCGCGTTGGTTCATTGGGAGCCCGCCCCTCCAATCCCTGACCACCACCCCCGACACCAGGAAACGCCAGGCAGGAGTCCGCGCCTTTGATCCCAGAGGCGCATTGGGCCCTCTGGCGGTGGGGACCGCGCTCCTTTTCCTCGGCCCAATCCCGGCCACCCGCGCTGGCGCGCAGGCGGTGTCGCCGCCGCCGTTTACAGTCCTCCAGAACAGCGGGTCGCTTGCCGACGGGTTCATCTTCGTTGGGCCCCAGGCCATCAGCGCGCAACACCCCGTCCAGGGACCCGAGATAGTCGACAACAAGGGTCGCATCGTCTGGTTCTTGCCCACCCCCGGCGCCGTGGCCATGGACTTCCGGGTCCAGACCTACCAGGGGAATCCCGTCGTCACCTGGTCGCAGGGTATCACCTTCGGGGACTCCACGGC
>Ga0074045_10000557_pt1 | contig 36362 bp, 28 predicted proteins | sample BogForMeECP23OM2_FD_94442 | JGI IMG/M metagenome (GOLD analysis project Ga0074045, IMG submission 94442) | Bog forest soil microbial communities from Calvert Island, British Columbia, Canada - Bog Forest MetaG ECP23OM2 | ecosystem: Environmental > Terrestrial > Soil > Wetlands ...
GCGGCTTTGCGGCACGTTGAAGTGCAGCGCCTCGAAGCGCACGAAAAGCGCACCATGTTGAGTCTGGATCTGTCCGCCGACAATTCCGCACCATCGCAACTCGCCTCCTTCCAGATACAGGACGGCGATCAAATTCATATCTTCCCCATTGCGCCCTACAACCAGGACACCATCTACCTGCAGGGACACGTTCTCAGGCCCGGGCGATACTCCTATCGCGATGGGATGAAGCTGACTGATCTCATCGCGTCGTATAAGGAAATCCTTCCAGAGCCCGCGGCGCATTACGCGGAAATCATCCGTCTGAATCCGCCCGATTTTCGCCCCAGCGTGGTGAGTTTTGACCTGGCTGCGGCCTTGAAGGATCCGACTACGGCTCCCGCGTTGCAACCGTTGGACACATTGCGGGTCTTCAGCCGCTTTGATTTTGAATCTGCTCCCACGGTCTCCGTTGCCGGAGAAGTACGCTCGCCCGGCACCTACACAACTTCGGGGCAGGCTTCGCTCCGCGATGCCGTTTATTTGGCCGGCGGGCTCAAGCCGGATGCCAACCGGGATACGGCCCAGCTCTTCCGGGTTAACCCGGATGGCAGTTCACGAATCCTTAACGTGAATCTTGGGGCGGCATTGGATGGAACCCCCGCCGACAACCTTCTGCTGCAGCCCCGAGACATGCTCCTCGTCCACAGGAACACGTCCCGAGTGGAACCCAGCACGGTCGAGATCACCGGTGAAGTGGCAAAACCCGGACGCTATCCCTATACGGAGAACATGCATGCGGCGGATCTGATTCGCGCCGCGGGCGGCCTGAAACGTAGTGCCGATACCCAAACGGCGGATCTGACGCGCTATGCCGCCTCGGGCGGTTCCTCAGAGCAGTTCCAGATATCGCTCGCATCCCTCCAGAACGGCAACGCGAGCGAGGATGTACCGCTGCATCGCGGAGACATGCTGACAATTGGCCAGGTTCCGGGATGGAAAGATGTCGGCGCAGCCGTGAAAGTCAGCGGAGAGGTCATGCATCCTTCCACGTATGGCATTGAGCCGGGGGAGCGTTTGAGTTCAGTGCTTGAACGCGCCGGAGGATATACGAACCAAGCCTATCCGTATGGTGCCGTACTGATGCGGCGGGAAGTTAAGGAGATGGAAACCCAAGCTCAATTGGAGCTCATTGCTCGAATGAATGCGGAGAGAGCGCAACTCGCAGCGCTCCCGGAGGGAGATGCCAATCAGAAGTATACGAAGCTCAACGCTCTGGCGCGGACAGATTCCACGGTGAATCAACTTGCTGCAAATCCTCCGATCGGCCGCGTCGTAGTTCACATCGCCTCTGACGTTAAGCAATGGAAGAACACTCCCGCGGATGTGGCCTTGCGCGATGGGGACGTTTTGTTGATTCCAAAGAAAGCCAACGTCGTGATGGTCAACGGACAGGTATTCAATCCGACCGCGATTAGCGCCCAACCCGGAAGATCCGGGAAGTGGTACTTGAGCCAAGCCGGCGGGTTAACACCAGTTGCAGACAAGAAGGGGGTGTTCGTAATCCGGGCCGATGGCTCCGTCATCTCCTCGAAGAATAACGGCGCAGGCTGGTGGTTGGGGGATCCCCTGAGTGCCACGCTGCGACCTGGAGACACAGTCGTAGTCCCCGAAAAAACACCCAAAATTGGAGGCATGAACTGGACGGCGATCATGCAGACGGCGCAGGTGGCTTCTTCGGTTGCTCTTGCCGTGGCCTATATCCGTCCGTAAGCAAGGAGAGTTTTTCATGGGGAGGGCGGGAATCGTGATGATGGGATGGCTGGCTATCAACTGGCTGACAGGAATAACTGGGTATGCCGCTGCCCGCCCGCAGGATCCCCAGGTGCAACGCAACGCCGATGTTCCGGCAAAGAGTGAAGTGATGCCACCGGAAGAAAAGCCCGCACCGGGGATTGAAATGTCTCGCGCAAACCAAGAGGCCTTCACGATATTGCCTCATAACGCCAGGGAATTGGGAGAGAGATTCTGGCTCGACCAAGAACAGATTTGGACGAGCCCGGCGAAGATTCGGCTGGCGGATGCCGACTGGGTTCTGCCGATGGCAGGCTTCAGCGCCACTCTTTTTACTACGGATGCCTCATTCAACAGGTCCCTCTCGAATTCGCCGTCAACCATCCAGCACTACAAAACGATTTCCACGGCGGGCGTTGGTGCGCTGGCCGGAGCCGCGGGCGGGATGTGGCTGCTGAGTTACCGTTCGCACAATGAGCACTGGCGGGAAACGGGATTTCTTGCGGGCGAATCGGCGCTGAACAGCCTGGTAATGGTGGAAGCGCTGAAATACTCGCTGCGGCGGCAGCGTCCAGACCAGGGCGATGGCAGCGGGCCATTCTTCCAGAGCGGCGGTACGTCTTTTCCCTCGGAACACTCCGCGGCTGCCTGGTCCATCGCCGGGGTGATCGCGCATGAATATCCGGGGCCGCTGACAAAATATACCGCGTACGGCTTGGCAACACTGGTGAGTTTTGCCCGGCTAAGAGCAAAACAGCACTTCCCCTCGGACGTGTTCGTTGGGGGCCTGGCCGGTTACATGGTTTCGCAAAGCATCTATACCCGCCATGCGGACCCGGAACTGGGCGGCGCGGCGTGGCAGTCGTTTAGCGCGATGTTTCGTGGCACCCAGGATTTATCGCCGCAGAGCATGGGCTCACCCTACGTGCCGTTGGACAGTTGGGTGTATCCGGCATTCGAGCGGCTGGAAGCGCTAGGCTACATCCACACGGCGTTTGAAGGAGTGAAACCGTGGACGCGGACCGAATGCGCGCGGCTGCTCTCCGAAGCGGGCGAAGAGATGTCGCAACCGCCAGCGAAAAACTCGTCAGCTTCCGAAGGAGAGGCGCAATCGTTGTTGGCGGTGCTGTCGAAGGAGTTTCGCCGGGAGGCGGAACTCCAGACCGGCGACACGAACCGCTCGGCGGCGCTGGAATCCGCCTATACGCGCGTGATCAGCGCAAGCGGACCCGTGCTGACGGATGGCTTCCATTTTGGGCAAACCTTCGGGTATGACGATGGGCGACCCTTCCAGCGGGGAACGAATCTCATCTCGGGCTTTTCCTCGGACTTCACCTCGGGTCGCGTGTTTCTCCATTTGAGCGGTGAGTTTCAACACGCGCCGGGAGCGCCGGCCCTGAGCGACGCGGAGCGGCAGGTAATTGCCGAGCGCGATCAAGTGCCCTTGAGCCCCGCGCAGCCCTTCGCCGCGATCAACCAGCTCGCCTTAATGGATAGTTACATCGGCGTCAATCTGAACAACTGGCAGCTGTCCTTTGGGAAGCAGAGCCTTTCGTGGGGGCCGGGGCCGGGCGGCTCGCTTATTTTGAGCAACAACGCGGAGCCCTTCTACATGGTGCGCATCACGCAAGTGCAGCCGATGGAGCTTCCCTCCGTGTTGGGCTGGCTGGGGCCGGTCCGTCTCGAAACGTTTGCGGGCAGCGAAAAAGACCATCCCTATTCAGGCCACCCGCTTGTTTACGGGCAGAAGATCAGTGTGAAGCCGTTTCGGTCGCTGGAATTCGCCTATGCACGCACCACAACGGTGGCCGGCAACGATGATCCATTGAATACGCGCACATTTGTTTTGGGCTACTTCGGACGCGTGGATTCGAGAACGGGAAGCGTCCCCGGCGATTCGCATACTTCGGTCGACTGGACCTGGCACTTGCCGGGTTTGCACGACCGCCTGGTTTTTTACGGCGAATTGGAAGACGATGACGACCCCATTCCGCTGCAAAACCTCACCAAGGCCGTGCTGCGGCCCGGAATTTACGTGCCCCGCCTTCCGTGGCTGAGCAAATGGGATTTCCACGGGGAGTGGACATCTACGGAAACTCCGGGACGCGGAGCCGACGCTGCGCACGGCGACTTCAATTATTGGAACCAGAGCTACCACGACGGTTACACGAATGACGGCAACCTGGTCACCAATATCGTCGGGCGCGAAGGCAAAGCGATTCAGGCCTGGACGCGCTACTGGATTTCGCCGCGCCACACCCTGGAATTTACCGCCAAGAACACCGAAGTGGATTCGGATTTCATTCCAGGCGGCGGAAAGTGGCAGGACTACCGGGCAACGGATGAAGTGGCCCTGCGCTCCGGCGTCTATTTCAAGAGCTTTTTCCAGTTTGAGCGCATCGGGCATTATCCGCTGTTGTTTTCGGGCGCGAGAAACAACGCGACCGCTTCGCTGGAAATCGGTTTCGCGCCGAGGCTCGCGCATTGAGCGCTGGCCACGGCGGACACTGGCAAAGGGAGCCATCGTGGATGGGCTGCATAGGAAAGAAGAGGCACACGTCTTGAACGAGAACGGCACAGGAATCGGCCGCGCATTCGAGCGGGAGGAACGCGAACTGTTCCCGGAGCCGACTCTGGCAGAGAGACGTGCCGCCCGGGAACGCACGGTCTCTTACCTGCGCCTCCTCTGGGATCATCGCGGGTTTCTGGCACGTGTGCTTTTGTGGAGTTTGGTCGCAAGCCTTCTGGTGGCGTTTCTGATTCCGAAGCAGTTCCAGGCGACCACACAGTTGATGCCGCCCGACAGCCAGGCCGGCGGAACTTCAGCGCTCTTGGCGGCGGCTACCCGCGGTGGGGCAGGTCTGGCGGGAATTGCGGGAGACCTGCTGGGCGCAAAGAATTCCGGCGCGCTGTTCGTCGGCATTCTTGGGAGCCGCACAGTGCAGGACCGCCTGATCGAGCAGTTTGATCTGCGGCGGGTCTATGGCAGTTCGAAGATGAAGATGGAAGATGCGCGAAATAGTTTAGCGAAGCATACCGGGATTTCCGAAGACCGCAAGAGCGGCATCATCATCATCACGGTGACGGACCACGATCCGCAGCTCGCGGCGGCACTGGCCGGCGCTTACGTCAAGGAGCTGGACCGGCTGGTGGCGGAGGTGAGCACGTCGGCGGCGCGCCGTGAGCGCATTTTCCTGGAAGAGCGATTGCACGCGGTGAAGCAGGACCTGGACGCTTCAGCGACAAAGTTCAGCGAGTTTGCCAGCAAGAACACCGCCATCGATATACCGGCGCAGGGCAAGGCCATGGTCGAAGCCGCGGCAACTCTGCAGGGGCAACTGATCGCTGCGGAATCGGAACTCCGCGGGTTGGAGGCCATGTACACGGACCAGAACGTCCGCGTGCGGGCGTTGCGCGCGCGGGTGGCCGAACTACGCGCGCAACTCGGGAAGATCGGTGGAGACTCTGGCGCTGCGGGCGCCCTTTCGTCGAAGAGCGACCCATCTCTGTACCCCTCGATCCGTCAATTGCCGCTTCTCGGAGTCACCTACGCCGATCTCTATCGTCAAACAAAAATCGAAGAAACGGTCTTTGAGCTGCTCACGCAACAGTACGAGTTGGCGAAAGTGCAGGAAGCGAAAGAAATCCCCAGCGTAAAGGTGCTGGACGCTGCCGTCGTGCCCACCAAGAAGTCGTTTCCCCCTCGTAGTCTGATCCTGGTTTTCGGAACGGCCTTCTCCTTTCTGGGTGTGTGCGCCTGGATTTTTGCCAAACGCTACTACGCCGCGATCGATCCACAGGAACCTGGCAAGCTGCTGGCCGAAGAAGTTGCGGCCACGGTGAAGGCCAAAGCCGCGATTGCCATGGCCGGGGCTGTTGCCCTGCTGAAGAAGCTGCGCGGGCGAGATTCCGCCGCGGGTACGGCTGTGGTTGCGGCGAACGGCGAGGGAGATTTCGCCTCCGCAGACAAGCCGTTCAAAAGCGCGAACCCTGAAGAAGCACATCTGACTCAGACGGCGGGAAGGGGCTCGTTGTGAGGTTAGAGGCCAGGAACTCATGGCAACGATGAACGGAGCCGCGACACGGAGAGCCCCCGCTGCCGCTCCCTCGCAGTGGGAGCCGCCGCTGGAACTCCATGCCCGGAGCTGGACGGAAGAGCACGCGCGCTCCGTGTTTCATGCTCGAAAGTGGCGCGCACAGGGAGGGCTCGCGCGGCAGAGCGCCTACGCGATCATCGATGTGCTGCTGGTCTGCACCAACGCCTTCGTCATTTACGGGTTGCGTTTCGGTTTCTCCAGCATTTGGTCCGCAGGCGTAACAACGAGGCAGATGATTGGCCACATCTCCGTGCAGGCCTACCCTAGTTTTCTGATCCTGTACTGTTCACTGGTTGTCCTGGGCTGCCTCAGCCAGGGTCTCTACCGGACACCGCGCGAGTTGACGGCCTTCGTGGAATCGAGCCGCGTGGCCAAGGCCGTGGGCCTCGCGACCGCGCTCTTGGTGCTGTTCATCTTTACTTCGGGCGACAGGGAAATCTCCAGGCTCATCGTGATCCTTACGGGCGCGGCCAACGCCCTGACGCTATCCGGCTGGCGTTACGCGAAGCGCCGGCTCGTCCTGCGGCGTGCCGCTCGCGGCCTGGGGCAATCGCGCGTCCTGATCGTCGGTGCGGAAAAAACGGGCCAGGCCTTCGCCAGTTGGCTGCAGCAGAACCGGCATTTGGGATACGACGTGTGCGGTTTCCTGGATGCGCAGCCGAACGGCGACACGCGCGTGCTCGGCAGCGTCGCGCAACTCCGCCAGGTGGCCCTGGCGCAATTCGTGGATGAAATTTTCGTAACCCTCCCGTCGGACCGCGAAATGATCAAGCAACTCTTTCTGGAAGCGCGTGATCTGCGCGTGAATCTCCACGTGCTTCCCGATTTGTATGACGGCTTGGCCTGGCGCGCACCCTGGCACAGCATTGGCGGTTTCCCGGTCCTGGAATTACACGGCGAGCCCATTCCGGCGGCGGGGCTGGCCGTCAAGCGCGCCATCGACGTGGTGGCATCGCTCCTGGGAATGATTGTGCTAACGCCGTTCCTCGTGGCCGTCGGGATCTGGATCCGGCTGGATTCCGCTGGCCCCGCGGTCTACTGCGCGCCACGCGTCGGCAGAAAAGGCAGGAAGTTCACCTGTTACAAGCTGCGCACCATGGTCAGTTCGGCGGATCAGCAGAAACACTGCCTGCGGCACGCCAATGAACGCCAAGGCCCGTTCTTCAAGATGGAGGAAGATCCGCGGGTAACGCGCTGTGGCCGCTGGCTGCGAAAGTTCAGCATCGACGAACTGCCCCAGTTGTTGAACGTCCTTACGGGCGATATGAGCCTGGTCGGGCCGCGGCCTCATCCCGTCGACGATTACGAGCGCTACACCATCGAGCATCTCCGCCGCCTCGACGTGAAGCCCGGCATGACCGGCCTGTGGCAGGTCACCGCGCGCCGCGACCCCTCCTTCGAAACGAATATGGCTCTCGACCTGCAGTACATCGATAGCTGGAGCCTGGGCCTGGATTTGAAGATTTTGCTGCGCACCATTCCTGCCGTACTGAAAGCGGAAGGGATCTGAGCCCCGATGAGCGCGATCTCCTCCATTCCTACTCCGCCCGCGTCGGTTCTCGCCGCGGTGGAAGCTGAAATCGCGGAGAGCTTGCGCGTCAAAGAGACTTTCCTTCGACAGTGCTCCCTCCCGGTCGCGGCAATCTCCGTCGCGATTGCAGAGCGGCTTCAGAGGGGCGGCAAACTCCTATTATTTGGGAATGGGGGGAGTGCCGCTGACGCGCAACACATCGCTGCGGAATTTGTTGGCCGGTTCCAGTGCGATCGTCCCGCCCTTCCAGCCATCGCGCTGACCACCAACACGTCTACCCTCACAGCGGTGGCTAACGATTATGGGTACGAGGAAGTTTTCGCCCGGCAAGTTGCCGCCCTCGGGTCGGAGCATGACGTCGTGATAGGCCTCTCGACAAGTGGGAGTTCGCCCAATGTTCTTCGCGGCCTCATCGCCGCACGGACGCGTGGCCTGCTGACCATCGGTTTTACGGGCCTGTCGGGGAAAGAACTCGTGGCGCTCAGTGATCTGTTCCTCTGTGTGCCTTCTGAGGTGACAGCACGGATTCAGGAATGCCACATCCTCGCCGGTCACATCATCAGCGGCTATTGCGAACGGGTGGTTCACGCCGACCAGGAAGCCGTCGGGCGTAGCGCCAAAATGGGGGAAATGTGAGCCCGGCGCGGTTGTTAAAGTGGAAATACTCGCCCTCGCTCCTTTTTTCGGGAGCCAACACGCTCTGCAGCGTGGTTTTTCAATTTGCGAATCTCTCGAAACTTGGAGTGGGTGCCCGATCGGATTTGTACTTCGCCTCAATCGTCATGCCGATGGTCCTATTCACGATTGCCTTCGGCGCTCTGAATAACGTCCTGATTCCGATGTTTGTGGAGGCCAAGGGGAGCGGGCAGGGTGAAGAGCTTGCTGCATTCTGGAATAGCGTGTTCGTTACCTTTCTGGGTGGACTGCTTCTGCTCGCGGCGCTTTACTACCCCATGCTTTACGCCTTCCCCAGGATGTTCCGAAAGTTGGCATGGATTGATTCCCAACAGGTCGGGAGAGCCGTCCTGATTTATTCCATTTATCAGGTTCTATTCTGCGTCCTTGCTGTTAAGAATTGCTATCTGTTCGCTCAGAGGCGCGCCACCTCGGCGCAAATCAGCGTTTTCTGTGGCTGGCTGCTGAGTCTCTTCCTCCTGTGGCGCATCCACCCTATCCGGAACTTAGGTCAAATCCCGCTTTGCTTGGTGGCGGGTAACGCTTTGGCGCTCGTGTTTCCCAATCTCGGGCGAGCCACTTTTACCTACAAAAGGGGATTCTTTCGCGCTCATCTTGCATCGCTTGTCTCCCGTAATTTGCCGTTGATCTTTGGCGGATCAGTATCCAGGGTCGAGCCGCTTTTTGACGGCGTGCTGGCATCATTTTGCAGAGAGGGCAGCCTGACCATCTACTACTTCTTCGGCAGAATCATGCTCTACATGGGTACCATCACCTTCTCAGGATACATGCAGCCTGAACAGACTCGGATGGCCGAACTCGCGCGCGACGAGCAGTGGGACGCCCTGCGCCTTCGGACCAGGCGTGTGGCGCTCCGCTCCGTCATCATCAGTCTGGTCCTCCTGGCTGGCGGCATCCTGTTCCTGGCGGCCCTCTATTTCCTGCGCTTTAGGCCTGCCATGCCCTATTTCCGGTATTTCAGCGACGACTTGCCCGTGTTCTTCCTCATGCTCGGCTACCTAGTGGGGATGCTCGCCAGCATTGCTTATTCCAACAGTCTCTACGTTCTTCGCGAGGAACGCCTCTTTCTTGTTGCGAGTGTTGGCGTGCTTCCGCTGGGTGTCTTGCTCAAGTTCTGCGGCGCCTACGTGTACCGCCTACGTGGCCTGGGCTTAGGCACCTCTCTCTACTGGATTCTCAATGCAGCCGCCCTTGCCTATGCTTTTTCGTGGAGTCTCGGCAAACGAAGAACTGCCTCCGAACTGCTCATAAGCGGGCCAGTCAATGAGTTGGAGACTGAACTTGGATCCGCAAAATGAGAATGGCTGCGATCTCGGGAGCTTAGCGTAATGCGCGTGGGAGTTGACTTGACGGCAGTGTGGCGGCCCGTGACTGGACTTGAAACGGTGGCCATAGAGATGACTCGTGCCATGTTGCGCCTGGATCAGAACAACGAGTACGTGCTCTTCTTTTCCGGCGGGGTACACCCTGCTTTCGTGGATTTTGAGGGGCGCTTCAAGAAAGTGGTATTGCCCCTGCAAAATGAGGTTGTTTGCAAAAACGTCTTCATGCCTTTCCTGCCCGCCATCCGCGCTCTAGATTTTCTGCATTTCCCCATATTCCCCCCTCCGTGGTGGTGTGCTTGTCCCCACGGTTGGACCATGCCAGATGCCGCCCCTTGGCTATATCCCGAGACTATGAAGACGAAATCAAGGCTCTATTTCCGGGCCCTGGGGCAATTGGCAATGCGCAGATGCCGCATGATCATAACGGACACGCTTGCTTCGAAGAGCGACCTACAGGCCATTTTCGGGAACCGAGCGGAGAAGGTTCGAGTTATCTACCCGGGGATGCGAACAATGTTCCGGCGCGTTCGGGACGCGGACACTTTCAGCCGTGTGCGTGCGAAATATTCGATTCCCACCGAATTCGTATTATGTGTGGCAACGCTTGAACCGCGCAAGAATATCCTTGGATTGATTCGAGCCTTCGCACAGCTTAAAGGTGAAGGCAGGTTCAGTCCCTCGCTTGTTATTGCAGGCAGAAAAGGATGGCTCTATGACCATATCTTTTCGGAAGTGCCTTCCGCTGGTCTGCAAGACGCGGTTACATTTACCGGCTACGTTCCAGACGAGGATCTTCTCGCTCTGTACAACATGGCACGGGTGTTCGTCTACCCTTCGTTCTACGAGGGTTTTGGTTTGCCCTGCGTTGAGGCCATGGCCTCCGGTTGCCCGGTCGTAACCTCAAATCGAGGAGCCTTGCTGGAGGTCACCGGAGACGCGGCCCTGCACGCTGAACCGGAAGACATGAATGGTCTTGCGCAGGCGATCAGACGGGCCTGTGAAGACGAAGCTCTCAGAGAAAAACTGATTCGCTGCGGATTGGAGAGATGCCGGCTGTTTTCATGGGAATCATATGCGCAGGAAATGCTCGGGACCATAAGAGAGGCAGTCCACAGAGAATGATCGAAGTGCGGGATGGCCAATGTGATCTCACGAGAAATGCAGAGAGCAAGTCAAGTACGGCGGGCTCGCAGAGACCATAAACACATGGGTCCTGCCGCGCTTACGGTTCGACAGAACTCGATCAGACTCCTCAGCTGATAGGAGAATCGTTTAATGGATGTACGGCGACAATTTCTTGGGTTAATCGCCCCAATACACCGGAAATTGCGGACGCAGAAATGCGATTTGTTTTTTAAGGAAATGAAGCCACTACCGACGGACACACTGCTCGACGTCGGAGGAGGTATCGGGATCACAGGCGAATTTCTACAGGTATACAAGAACTTCAGCTCCGTCCAGATCGTTAATCTGTGTCCTCAACCGCTTGAGGACGAGCGGTTGAAGCACGTGAAGTGCGCCTTGGCGGACGGTTGTGCCCTTCCGTTCGCGGATAGTTCGTTCGACTGGGTGTTTTCCAACGCGGTGATCGAACACGTCGGGGGGCGCGAACGGCAGAAGAAGTTTGCACAGGAGATTCGCCGGGTTGCACGAAAGGGGTACTTTGTCGCAACCCCAAACCGTTACTTTCCGGTGGATCCACACACGCTTCTTCCGTTTTACCAATTCCTGAGCCCCGAATGGCAGAGCAGGGTTTGCAGGTTCTCTCCGGGCTATTTGCGAAAGTACGAACCAATTGATCTGCTTTCCAAGGGCGATCTGCGGGAGCTTTTCCCCGGTGCTGTCGTATCGAAGTTGGGCCTGCGTGTTCTTCGCAACAATCTAGTTGCATATCGAAAGGTGGACAGCTCTCTTTGATCCGGAGTAAGTTATGAGCTACCCAGGCTATCTTGGCTTAGTCATCGTGCTGTGCATCCTGGCGGTGTACTTCCTCAGACTAAACTGTCTGTACGTTCTCTTTGTCGATGCCTTTGTCCAAAATACTGCGTTGCCGCTTCTATACACGTCATTTGGAGCCAGTCGCAGCCTGGTAGCAAGCCTCCTGATTTCTAAAGAGATCCTTCTTTTTGTGCTTTTTATTTACTGTGTATATCTTTGGCGACATGAAGTTCAACGGCCTTGGCCTAAACCTCTCTACGCTCTTTTCGTTTTCACTTCTTATTGTGTCCTACGGGTGGGAATTGGGCTTCTCTTCCTGGGCGATGACCCATGGCTCTCCTTCCGAAGGCTGCGCTTGGCCTGTCTTCCCTTGCAGTTTTTGATCATCGCAATCACAGTTGCGCGAACGGAGCCAGAGTTTGCGAGGAAGTTTCTGCGGCAAATGACCTTTCTCTTGGCTTTTTTAGCGCTTGTCGGAATCCTGATGTTCATGTTGCCTCCAAGTGATTTTTGGATGTCTCACGCGAATATGGCGGACTACGGTATGGAAGTTAAGGGATATGATCCTTCCGAGTTTGTCGAATCCGAAGGGATTGGAAACACGTCAGCAGGCCGGGAGGCGTTCCTCTTCCTTTCCTCGTTCCGCGCTTTTGGCACTTTTGGAGATCCTCTGGCGATGGGATTTGCCCTTTCCGCTCCATTCTTGCTTTTGGCCTTCTTCTATCTGAAGAGGTGGTTTACGGACCCTTTGCTTGTCGTTTTGGGACTTGCTGTCTTCGTCACATTTGACCGTTCGGTCTGGATCTTCCTGTTCGTTGCCGGGCTGTTTATTCTGGTTCGAAGGCGAAAATATAAGCTTCTGGCTGCGTTCACCCTTGTTCCCATCCTCGCGTTGCTCACCATTCCGCCCTTGGCCGAATTCGCGAGATATGAGTATGAGGGGCTATCGTGGAAAAACCCCGAGAATGACCACGCTCAGGGAATTGTGTGGTTCTATCAGCGCGCGTTCACGGACCCAGGAAACATTATTGGGAAAGGTCCCGACGTCAGCGTCGAGAAGATTCCCGAGAGCGGCTACGGATTCCTTGCGGAGCATTTCGGCTTGGCTGCTTACATAACATGGATGTGGTTTCTTTTCTCTGCATATCGTTATTTGAGATCGAGAGGCCCAGGCCAGGCGCGACTCGCGCTCCTATCCCAAGCCATGATTCTAGGGATATTCGTGGTGATGCACTTCTCTCATTATCCCTTTGCTTTCATTGGGTGGCTTCCTATCTGGTACCTATTTGGGCTAACTGTGGCAGGCAAAAGCGCCGGGTTTAGCATGGTCGCCAAGCCGAAGGCTGCTTTGGCAGGCCATTTGCCAGGGTTGCTACCGGAATCCGATAATGCATAACCTTGAATTTATACTCTCTGACAATGTTGCTGGCTAGGAAGGACAATTCTGTGGGGCTAGCTAGGTCATCGCCTGACTCGTCGGAAGTGGTGTCGAAGGGCCGCCAGGACACGGATAGTTTTGGAGTGTTGCGACCCATCCACACGGACATTGAGAACTGCGCGCCTACCACCGACGGGGTCCGTGGAGAGGCATGCATGGGCCATGTCCTGAAGTGCGGCAAGCTGCACTTTTGGTCGGTCTCTCTGGATTATCTGTTCATGCCAAAGGAACAGTCATTCACGCATGTCGTCACGGTAAACGCGGAGATCTTTGCCCTCGCGCATGAAGATCGCAGGCTTGCCGGCATTCTATCAGAAACGGTGAACACGATTGACGGACGGGTTCTGCAGGGATTCTGCAAGCTTCTGTACCCCAAGCACAGGATTGACCGTCTGAACGGGTCCAATTTTGTGATCGATTTGGCGGAACACTGCCGGAAGCATTCCGAAAGACTCTTCTTGCTGGGCTCCAGTGCAGAGGCGAATTCCCTGGCCACGCATCGTCTGCGTAGTGCATTTCCCGGATTACAGGTCTCGGGTTTTTCGCCCCCCATGCAGAGTTACCCGTTTGCGCAAGACTGGAACGATCTCATCCTCGACCAGATCGCACATTTTGCGCCGCAGCACTTGGTTGTGTGTTTTGGCCCCCAGAAGCAGGAGTATTGGATTCACGAAAACTCCTTCCATCTAGCTGCACTCAGCCTCCGGTGTGCATACGGATTGGGAGGAACGATAGATTTTCTGTCTGGAATTAAGCCCAGGGCGCCGAAATGGATCGAGTTCATTGGTGCGGAATGGCTTTTTCGCCTGGCTTGTGAGCCACGCGCGCGATTTCGACGGACGCTGATCATGTTCAAGATGCCGTTTTACGCCCTGAGAACAGCGCGACAAATACGGGAGTTAAACAAGTATTCGGAGGAATGAGACAAGAGAGATGAGAATCGATCCTGCCAGTCTGTCACAAAAGGAGGCGGAAACCGCCGCGCGCGGGTGCATGGCGAAATTCAGCACCGGCAGGTGGTTCTTGATTCGATGTGCGGAGCTGGCCCTCTTGCCACTTGTGAGGTGCGTCGATTTCTTGAGACTTCCCCGGAGGGAAGCACAAAAAAAGCCCGAGAGCATTTTGGTGATAGAGGGCGGGCAGCTTGGTGACATTGCATTAGTGCTGCCCTTTCTGCAGAACCTGAGACTCCATTATCACGGCTCGCGGATTAGCCTCTTGGCGAACCCGAAGGTGTTCTCGCTCTTGGAGAACCTTGAACTCGTTGATGAACTGATCCCCGCGGAGATTCCGTGGATTGCGAACTCTACTCGCTGGGGGAAGTACAATCCGTTGTCGTCACAGTGGGCACAGTTTGCCCGCACGCTATTCCACCTATGCCGCCGAAAGTTTGATCTCGGTTTGTGCGCACGCGCCGATATACGCGACAACTTTCTTCTGTGGCTGACCGGGGCGAAACAGCGCCTGGGCTACGCTTTCTATGGAGGTGGTTTCCTGCTGACGAGTACAGTGACTCCAGACTTGAACGATCTGCATTACTCCAGTCGCTGGCTGCGTTTCCTTGAGCACTTGGAGAAAGGGATAGTAAGCCGGCAGCCACGCCTGCAACTCGGCCCAGGCGAGAAGAGTTTTGCGAAGGAGTACTTCGCTAATCTGGGTATCGAAGAAGACGAGTTGGTCATCGGGATTCACCCCGGAGCTCGAATCCGAACCCGTCAGTGGGGCTCGAATAACTTCCGGGCTGTCGGCGAACGTCTGGCCGCGCAGCTTCCCGTAAAGATACTGTGGTTTGAGGATCCGAATAACGCGTCAGGCGATTCTCCAGGCGGGGGCATCGTGCCCATATCTCTTCCACTCCGACAGTTCATGGCTGTTCTCGCTCGCTGCAAATTGCTGATTTGCAATGACAGCGGGCCGATGCACATTGCCACTGCCTTGGGAGTGCCCGTTGTTGCCATTTTTGGTCCCAACAAGCCAGAGTGGTTCGGACCTTTAGGCAGCAAGAACCGTATCGTTATTCATGGAGGTTTTTGGTGCCGACCGTGCGGCGACCGGTGTATTTTTGACCAACCGTATTGTCTGCGGACTATTTCAACGGAAGAGGTGTTTCAGGCGGCTTTGGACTTGTCGGCGAGCGCGCTGCCAGTTCACTGCGGCGAGAAACATGAACAGAGTGACGGGACTGCGGCGTGAAACCCAAGCAAGAAACATGGATGCACGCGCACCGCGACTCACTGCGCGTGCCGGCCCTCATCGGCGTCGGCGCGGCATTTGATATTCTATCCGGGCGGAAGCGGCAAGCCCCGGCCTGGATGCGCGAGCGCGGCCTGGAATGGTTGTTTCGCCTACTCCAGGAGCCCCGGCGCCTGTTCCGGCGCTACGTCGTCTATGGTTCGCGATTTGTGGTGCTGGAAGCGGTGGAACTCCTGGGCCTCCGCAGGTCGTAGGACAGAGAATGCCATCGCCGGTTCCGGAAACAACAAAATGTAAGTCTTTTAACGAGGAAGCAAAGTCTCGTAGCCGCGCGGCTCAAGTTTGCGAAGGGGCTCGAACATGATTCTGTTCCGCGCTGGGCAACAGCCCGCTCATGCGAATCGCATCCACCGCTGCATGGCGGCTATCAGCATGTAAATGGGCCATGATCCGGCGAATGTGGTTCTTGACGGTGAACTCCGATAACCGCAAGCTCGACGCAATCTCTTTGTTCGTCATTCCCCTGGCAACCAGTGCCATCAACTGGCGTTGCCGGCAGGTCAACTCAGCAGCCGGGCTGCCCTGCTGCTCCACTTCTCCCGAACGGGGAAGTGGCCCCTTTGAGACATATTCGAATAACCACTTGCAGAGCCTCGGAGCGCAGATGGCCTCGCCTTGCGCCACTCCCTTTACCGCCGCGATGATTTCCGCCGATGACGCCTCTTTAAGCAGATAGCCGCGGGCCCCTAATCGCACCGCTTGCAGAAAGGTTTCCTGGTCCTCATCCATTCCAAACATCAGCACCTTGGCTTTTCCGAGGCCTTCGGCGGCATGGGTTCCTTGCCCGATTGCGCGAAGTGTCTCCACTGAGCTGACCAGCAATACGTCGCATGGGAGCAACGCCAACTGTTCAAGCGCCCCCGTGCTATCGGGACTGTCGCCCACGATCGTGAGGTCCGTGCGTTTTCGAAGGAGCCGCACAAATGTCTCTCGCAACACCCGGTTGGGCTCCAGTACATAGATCTTGATCGGCGAATCGCCCGCACAATTCGTATTCACAATTCATTCACTCCCACTCGCTCACATTGCAGCGCACCAAACCTCCAGTGTGAAGATGAATCTGGCGCCGAGCCCAAACTCCATACGCGCGGCTCAGTTCAGCATTTGCTACAAAAGCCGTGGCTGGCGAGACCCAAGAGCATTTATTCACCACTGTAAGCACGCGGCTCGCCCAGGCTCCCAGCCGGCGGCAAATGCCGAACATACAGCACGATTGACCAGATCTCTTCATCCGTCAGAATTCCCCGCGCTGCCGGCATTCCTGACGGCCACAAGCCATTTTGGATAATCCAGTGGAGTTGGCCGTCCGTGTAGGTCTGAACTCCCTTGGAGGCGAGTGAAGGCACTGGCGGCGACATGGCGTCGGCGAATGGAACGCCGGTATTTTGGCCATCGAGACCGTGACACACATAACAGTATTGCGAAAAATTATGCTGACCCTCCGCCATCCATTGGGAAGTTGCCGGCAAAGGATTCCTCAGGTTCTTGCCGCCCACCAAGAGCTTGTGTTTCGCCAGCGTCATGATCCGCGTTTCCCATTTTCCGGGCGCGCGGGCCTGGACGCCGTGCAACACAAGCACGAGTCCTCCAGAAATAGCGGCGGCAACCGCCAATCCGCCGCAAGTGATGAGAATTCTCTGAATCGCTGAGCTACTCATCAGGGAACCACATCGATCTGCAACGTCATGGATCCGTGCCCTTTTCCGCAGAAATGCGCACATTTACCTACGAAGTGCCCCGTCTCTTCCGGAGTGATCTGGATCTCCGTAACGTTGTCTTTCTTTATCTCCGCTTTGATGTTCATCTCGGGAACTTTGAGACCATGCGTGACATCCGTGCTACGGAGAACCAGGACGACAGGCTCCCCCTTCTTGAGAACAATTCTGTCCGGATCGTACTTGAATCTACTGGCCGTAATTTCAATTCTCTTCGCTGAGTCGGCCTTCCCCGGCGATGTGCTCAGAGCAAGAAACGTGACTGTCAGGAATATGGTTGCTTTAAGTAGGGTCATCACATTCTCCTTGAAACGCTCGACTAGGGTGCAAGGAACTCCAAGATGAGCTTTTCATCTTCTGCGCTCAACATGGCGCGCACGCGCATGTGCCGGGCAACCGCACGCGCCTCTCGGGGGGAGATGTCTTCAGGCGCGTTATGGCAGCGTCCGCAATTTGCCTGGAATCGTTTCTCCCCGTCGGAGGGTGATCCATGGGTAGTCGGTGCGGGTTTCGACTTCTGATTGTTCGTGGACCCTTTTGCGCCCGTCTGTGCAAACGCAGCGACGCTCAGGCTCGATAGGCAGACTAGAGTGACCGCTGCAAATATCCAAGGCTTCATTTGGATTCTCCTGGCCAAAGAGGAAACAGGAACCGATAGGTGATCCCAAACTCCCACACATTTGTATCGGTCGAGTGGGAGAGGTATTCGCGCCCATAACTCCCATTCAGCCTGATTTCATGGGGCAGGTAGTAGTTGAGCCCTATGTCAGGGCGGCGCATGTTTGTTGAAGGCAGGGAATCGCCCGCGATCTGCTGATTCCGGAAAAACTGTTGCATCCGGAATACCGGCTCGAGGCGCCCAATCGCCGAATTCGCATTCCCCAGTTGTGAGAGGCGGTACGATCCCTGAACCCAGTAGCCATGGCCGCTCGGCGAATGCGCCCATTCACCTTTGATCTCGAGGGGCAATTGATAGGGGGCCCACGAAAGGTCTGCGCCAAAGGAATTCATGTGCTGATCCTGGAGCGTCCTCTCGTAGGAAGTCCCCACTTCAAGGCGTGTGCCAGGCAGGAAGATTCCCACTCTTCCACCTGTCGACCGCTCAGACTCGAACTTGTTGACATTACTCAACGTCGAAAAGTAGGCGGTGTAATTTACTGCGTATCGGCCGTTGGAAATCAACGCGCCCCGCAGCATGAAACCATCGCTGTATCCTTCAGCCGTTCCAATAGCCGCAATGACCGGAGCGTCCTGAAATTTGTTGATCCACAGCGCGCTAATCCGTTCATTGAATATTCCAAAAGGAGTTAGAAAACGGCCCGCCGTGACCGTCAGACGTGAATTGGCGTTGTAGTCGATTTGCAGATACTCCAGAGTATCGAAGAACTGGCCTTGATAAGGTCCCGTTGTGCCATCCTCGCGGGAAATGAAGCCTCGCAGATCCGCTCGTGATTCAATCAGCCATTTCTCTCCCAAAGGAACAGCGAGGACTGGTGCCACAACGGGCTGGAGAAAAGTGATGCCACCTTGCGTCGCGCTGAAAAAGCCGGCTCCCCCGGAGATGATAGGAACATCGGACTGAGCGCTGGCGGACGTTATCGCAAACAGAGCCAGCAGAAATAAGCACAAAACCCTCGTTGCCATCGCTTGTTACCCCGCTAAAGCATTTTTCGTTTGCAGCTCATCCGGGTAGCCCTTGTTCAGACAGCTTCAATCCGGCACCCGTTGTGTCGCCGACGGTTTTACTTTGGGTGAATTGGGCGTGGAAGTTGTCACCAGAAGGTCAAGAGAGTGTCGCTTTTGTTCTTCAGGTGCTCCCGTCAGGGCGCTCCGGAAATGAAACTCGAACCCAGGAAGAACACATTGATTGCAAACAAGTGACAAGCCGGTGACACACAAAATGGTTCACACGTTTATTGTCGCGCCTTGCGAGTTCGAAAGGACAATGCAGATCAATGAAAAACAGCGCGACACGTTTTTTGGATTTTGCTTGGGGCGCAAATGGACTGCGGGCCAGGCAAAAGCGATCCCGCACTTTATGCTTCATTACCCGGGGCTCATTTGCCGTCCTGCTCTGTGCTCTTTTCTTCCTCGGCACAGGTGCCCCCGAAGCTGCAGCGCAGGCCCCTGGCACCGGGGCGATTTCCGGAACCGTGTTGGATCCTGCGGGAGCACTGGTTCCGAACGCTCAGATTTCTGTAATTAACCAAGACACCGGCCTTTCCAGGCTATTGGCCACGGCTCCCGATGGACTATTCCGAGCCACACTCCTGCCGCCGGGCCGGTATTCCATTGAAATCACGGCTCAGGGCTTCGGCTCACAGACCCTGCCATCGGTCCGTGTCGTTGCAAGCGAAATTACCACGGTTGAGATCAGGCTGAAGCTGGGGGTAGGCAACACCACGGTGATCGTGGAGGCGATACCGGAATTAGTGCAGAGCCAGAGTTCCACGCTGGGTAGAGCCACCGACGAAAAAACCATTGTTTCTCTGCCGCTGGCAAACCGTAATTTTTCTCAAATTCTGGCGCTCTCACCGGGCGTCGTGGTGGAAATTCCGAACGCTGGAGCCTTTGGGAGGAACACGCAAAACGTCTCCGTCAATGGGGCAAAAACAACAGCTAACAATTTCCAGTTCGATGGCATCGACGCGAACAACATGTCCGAGAATTCCGCTTCCGGGTTCGATCCGGAGGTCGGCATTGCCATCCCAGCCCCCGATACCATCGCGGAGTTTAAGGTGCAGACGGGAATGTACGACGCGGGATACGGCCGGAGCGCCGGAGCGAATGTCGACATCGTGAGCAAAAGCGGAACGAATGAGTTTCATGGAAGCCTCTGGGAATTCTTCAGAAACGACGCCCTGGACGCCAACGATTTCTTCTTGAACCGCAATGGACAGCCAAGACCAATCCTCCGGCAGAACCAATTCGGCGGAACGCTTGGAGGGCCGATCGTTAAACAGAAGACCTTCTTCTTTGCTGCCTATCAGGGCAGCGTCCAAAAGAACGGCCAGGCTCCTGGTGCGTTGCAGAGCACGTTTCTTCCGCTACTCACCAACGATCGTTCCGCGGCCGCTCTGGGACAGCTTTTCGGGGGACAAACGGGTGCGTTTGGCGGCGCGCCCGTGGCTTCCGACGGCTCCAATATCAATCCCGTCGCTCTTGCGCTTCTGAATTTTAAGCTGCCGGACGGGAGCTATGCGATTCCCAACCCGCAGACCATCCTTCCCACGGGAATCGGACAGTCCACATACTCCGTCCCGGGAAGTTATCGGCAGGATCAATTCAGCGTTAATCTCGACCATTACCTTTCACAAAGCAATCAGCTCTCCGGGCGTTTTTTCTATTCGCGCGAAATTACCGACGAACCGTTCACTCCTTTTGCCGCCACGGTCCCCGGATGGGGCACATACCAACCCGAACATAACGACATGTTCGTGCTCTCGGATACGCACACGTTCCAATCAAACCTGGTGAACGTCGCGCGATTTGGTTACATGCGGTTCAACGGGTTGCAAACCGGGACTGATGCAATCTCCGCTGCCGATGTGGGCATGGCCACTCCCTCCGGCCTTCCCGTCATTCCCGGAATACAGGTCCAGAACCTGTTTACCATCGGCCCATCCGGTCAGCCGTTTTATTTTCAGAACACGAACACGTTTGTCTGGCAGGACACGGTGTCCGTGACTCGCGGCAGGCATAGTCTCCGGTTAGGCGGAGAAGCCAAGCGCCACCAGTTGATTCTCAACGTCCCTTTTACCACCGCGGGTTTTCTTCTTTTTCAGAGCTTTCCGGACTTCCTGCTGGGTGAAAGTGCCGCTCAAAACGGAAGCGGGCAAAGCAATATTTTCGAAAGTGTTGGCGCCTCGGGAATCTTCCGCAAAGATCAGCGCTACTCCGATTTTGCCGGATTCATCCAGGACGATCTCCACGTCAATTCCCGCCTGACGATCAACGCCGGTTTGCGCTATGAATATTTTGGCCCGCCGACCGAAATCCACGGCAATCTTCCCAACTTTGACCCAAGTGTGGCTGCCTCGCAGGTTCCCGCCACGGGAAGTTTCTCCGGATTTCTCCTCCCGGCCAACTACAACGGAACCGTACCCGCGGGCGTTACGAAAACCTCCAACTCAGGATATTGGAATGCCGATTACAAGGACCTGGGCCTCCGCCTCGGTTTTGCCTATCGCTTGCCAACCAGAAAACCTGCGGTCCTCCGCGGCGGCTACGGCATTTACTACGAAAGACTCTCCGGAGAATTGGTTCTGCAAAATGTCGGCCAGCCTCCCCTTGCTGAAACCCAGTCTTTGATTGGTTCACCGAATGCCGCCGCAACCTTTCAGCAGCCGTTTTCTCCGCCACTCCCGCCCAATTCAGCGTATCCCATCTTTATGCCGCGTACGCCGGACAGTTCGCTTTTTCTGGCCGCTATCTCACCCTCGATCCGCAGCCCCTATACCCAGCAATACAACCTGCACGTCCAAACGGAACTGGCACACGATTTTCTCTGGGAAGTGGGGTATGTCGGCTCGAAAACCACGCACCTTACAGGTTGCTCTCAATTCAATCAAGCCCTCATCGCTAGCACCCAGAACCCCGTAAACGGCCAGACAACCACAACAAACGAGAACGTTTCCCAAAGAGTCCCGTATGAAGGAGTGGCCGGCGGCTCCTACATTTGTGATACGTCCTTCAACGCAAACTATAACTCGCTGCAAACCAGCCTGACCAAGCGGCTCAGCCACGGACTGGATTTCCTGGCGAGCTATACCTTTTCAAAAACGATGGACTACACGAGCGGAACCGGCGGACTTTCTTCCCTCGACCTGGATTTCCTTGGAAACGACCAAACCAATCCACGCAACTCGTATGGTCTCGCGGATTTCGACCGCAAGCACCGCTTCGTGGCGAGTTTCGTGTATCAACCGCCCGATTTCAGGGCGGGGCCGGAATTTCTGCATCCCGTTCTTTCCCATTGGCAATTTTCCGGCGTAGCGGTGCTGCAGTCCGGCCTGCCCATCACTGTAATTGACAGTACGGCGGGGTCGGTCTACGGAAACCTGGTGGGATTCTCGCGGGCAGAGTGCACGGGAAGCAATCCGGCCTCCTCTGGTTCCGTCACGTCCCGGCTCAATGGCTACTTCAATCCGGCGGCCTTTGCTCCGGCCCCCGTCATCGGTGACGGCACGGGATTCGGAAACTGCGGCGTTGGCATATTGCGCGGCCCGGACCAGAGGAATTTAGACCTGGGAATTCAGCGCGGCTTTCCCATCAAAGAGAGAGCAACGCTCAGTTTTCGTGCGGAATTCTTCAACTTCACGAACACACCGAAGTTTGGCCAGCCCGTGAACGACTTCGCAGCCGGCCCGGCATTTGGCGTGATCACCACAACCAGCGGAAATCCGCGAATCGTGCAATTGGCTTTAAAGCTTCTGTTCTAGAAAGGCGTTTTCAAGCTGCGCGGCCTGTGTATTCAGCGCGCTTCACTATTTGTCATGGCTGCATATTGCCGGAGGAGATCGGCACAACGATGAAACTTCAATCATCCATGGGAGACCCGCTCCTTTATGATTTCGAGCTGCCGCTTCGAGCGACCTACCATTTCATGGGTTTTCCGATCGAGATCATCACGAACTCCTCCGCCGTTCTCGCCGCGGCTGAGGAAAGTTGGGGCATGTTTCGGAAGATTTATTCCGAGTCTCCCATTCAAATTCGCATCGGTGTACTTCCGGGTTCCACTGACGAGTGTCCGCCTTCACCGGTCTGCCGCGGCCAGCGGAATCTCCTGACACAGCTCGCCGATTCCGAAAACTACATGATGCTGGACACGCGGCAAGGATTCGCGTTTGGCTGGCTGACGCTGGCTGCCGTCAATAACCGCGCTTATCTCCGCTATCACTTTCTTGAGGGCACAGCCTGGATTCTGCTTGAGGCCTTGTACCTGACTTCCATTCATGGCGCATGCGTGGAATTGGATGGGCACGGGGTCTTGCTCTGCGGGGATTCCGGGGCGGGAAAGTCTTCTCTCGCTTACTATTGCGCACGGAACGGCTGGAAATTTCTCTCCGATGATGCCACTTGCCTGGTGCAAAAACGCGCGGGCCGGATTGTGACCGGGAATGCCTATCAGATGCGCTTCCGGGAAGCTGCGGTAGACCTGTTTCCGGAGTTGATCCACCAACGGGTGACTCCGCGCGCGACCGGCGAAATGGCGATCGAACTGCCTACAGCCGCGAGCCGGGAGATTTCGATTATCTCGGAGTGTTCAGTGGACTCCATCGTTTTCTTAAATCGCTTCGATACCCTGCCTTGCGGCCTGTCGCGCTTCTCGAAGGAAAGAGCCATGCGCTGGTTTGAGCAAGTGGTGTGCTACGGCGAAGAGAGTGTGCGAGAGTCTCATCTCGCCACTCTGCGAAAACTCCTCGCCGCGGAGTTCTTTGAACTGCGCTACACGCAATTGGATTCTGCGCTCCGCTTGCTGGAAATGTTAGTCCGAAAGGGTCCGGTCGACGCCAGCGAGGCTCTCATCATCGCCGGGGAGCCGGACAATGGGTAAGTTTCCCCATTTCCTTTTGAGCGCCCTGCGGTTCCAGGATGCCCGGCGGGAAGCTCTGCGCCGGCTGCCGGACGCTGAATGGAACCGCGTTCTCTCGGACTGGCATGTGGTCCGGCTGACTCTTCCACTGCGCCAGGTATGCGGCGATGAATTGCCTGCATGGGTTCGTGAGCGCATCGACGTATTTTTTGCGGACAATGCATTGCGATTCGAACGGATCAAAAGCGCCTACTCATGCGCGGCGAAGGCCCTTGAAGAATCGGGTTTGGATTACCTGGTAATCAAAGGGTTCTCGCTGTGGCCTGGCTACGCGGACCACCCCAAATATCGTCCACAGTCGGACGTAGACCTCTTCTGTCCTCCAGAAACAATCTTTCGCGCACGCGATGCACTTCTCGCCCTCGGCTACACTTCATCTCTCCAGCGAGGCCAAGGGTCCACGGAACATCTGCCAATCCTCACCCCTCCCAACTCGTGGATCTGGCGGGGGAACCCTTTTGACCCGGAAATTCCAATCTCGCTCGAACTCCATTTTACCTGGTGGGACAGCGCCAATCACCGCATCCATCCGCAAGGCCTTGAGGATTTTTGGCCGCGCCGCGTGAAGCGGGAATTCGACGGCCTCACTTTTCCCGGACTCGCACCCGTTGACAATCTTGGCTACACCGCTCTCAACCTTCTACGGAATCTTCTACTGAGCGCTCTCGCTACCGAACAGGTGTACGGACTGGCCCGCTTCTTGCACTCCCATGCAGACGACGGCGAGTATTGGGAAAGGTGGCGACACCTTCATCCCGAATCGCTCAGACGCCTGGAGGCGATCTCCTTTCGCCTGGCTTCAGAATGGTTTGCGTGCCGTTTATCCGATCAAGCACAAGAGGAAGTGGACCGCCTGCCGCGCCCCGTCCAGGAGTTTTTCCGGCACTTTTCGAAAGCGACGCTTTCTCCGTCCTTCAATCCCAGAAAGGACGGTATGTGGCTGCATTTGGATCTTCTGCAATCCAGGGCGGACAAGTCCGCAATCCTGCGGCAACGGATCTTACCTGTTCGTCTCCAGACTCCGGCAATTGCGCCCGGCGCGAGCGGTGAAGCTCGGGCCGGAAACCCAGCCAGCCGCAATCCTCTCTCTCCAGTGGCCTATGCCTGCCGCCAGTCGATTGAACATGCGACATGGTTTGTGATGCGAGGTTCCTACCACATCGCACTTCTTCCTCTCAGGCTTTGGCGCGGATTGAGTTACCGGGTGTCTCGAAAGAATCTGGGCCGGCAATTCTGGACGTTTTTCGCTGCGTCCTTTTGCTTCGATCTGGGCATGACCATGTATTTCTTTCTCTACAATCTCTACCTGCTGGATTGCGGTTTTAAAGAGGACTTTCTCGGTTTGATGATGAGCTTCATGAATATCGGCAGCATTGCCTGCACAATTCCAGCGGCCATTCTGATCCAGCGCCTTGGGATTCGAAGATCCCTCCTGACGTGTATTGCCGTGCTCTCCGCGGTTTTCGCCGTCAGGGCCATGATTGCGCCTCGATCAGGGGTGCTTGCGCTAGCTCTCCTCGGCGGATTTCTGACGACCATTTGGGCCGTGGCCATATCACCCGCCATCGCGCAGCTAACGGATGAGCAGAGCCGCCCATTCGGCTTCAGCGTTGTCTTTTCTTCCGGCATTGGGGTCGGCATATTGGCGAATCTGGCTGCCAGCCGCTTGCCTGGACTCTTCGTCCGAATGAGTCCAGCGCTCTCCGCAACTCAGGCCAAGCAGGTCGTGCTTCTCGTCGCTTCGGCTATCGTGGCCCTCGGTCTGATTCCTCTCTCGCTGCTCCGCATCCAGGCGCAGCCAAGTTGCGAGCAGAAGCTTTATCCGCGCAATCCATTCTTGCTGCGTTTCCTGCCCGCACTTGCCGTATGGAGTTTGGTTACGGGCTCTTTGAGCCCCTTAGCGAATGTCTACTTTTCCCAATACTTGCACACCCCGCTGGAGCGCATGGGAGTCATCTTCTCATTTTCAAATCTCTTCCAGGTGCTTGGCATTCTTGTTGCCCCTTTCTTATTTCGGAAACTGGGGCTCGTTTCGGGAGTGGCCTGCACGCAACTTGTTGTTGCGCTGCTCCTCGGGTTTCTGGCGGCAACTTCAGGTGCATTGCCCGCTGCCATGATTTACGTCTTCTACACCGGTTTTCTTTGGATGAGCGAACCCGGAATGTTCAGTCTGCTGATGAGCGGCGTGGCCCCGGGAGAACGAGCGGGGGCCTCTGCGTTGAACTTCCTGGTCATCTCGTTGGTGCAGGCTGGAGCAGTCGCGGCGACAGGCGCCTCCTTCGCCCGGTACGGCTATCCCGCTGTTCTGGGAACCATAGCAGGCGTTGCTCTGATCGCAGCCATCGCTTTCCGGGTGCTCTTGGGCAGAAACGATTTAATGGCGGCTAAATCCGTCCCCGAAGTTTTGGACGCCTGATGCGGTCCGGTAGACAGTTCGGCTTGCGCCGTCCCGAGTTTGGTTGGGAGTTAGTCACTGAATTAACTTTAAGGAGGCTGGAATGAATGTTCGTTTCAAGAATCAACTGAACCACATACTCGGAGTACTGTCGGCGATGGCGATCCTGTGTATACCCTTACGAGCAAATGAGAATGATTCCGTTCTCACGAAGTTGAAGACGATCGACACCATTTCAACGACTGTACCCTCCAATGGGGACGTGAATCCCTACGGCCTGGTTCGAGTTCCGCGCAGCATGGGCAAGCTGCAAGAAGGCAGCTACCTCGTGAGCAATTTCAATGCGAGCTCAAACCTGCAAGGCACGGGAACTACAATTGTGGAAGTCTCGCCTGCAGGGACGCTTTCTTTGTTTTCGCAAATAAACACCGCTTCATTGCCGGGGCCATGCCCGGGTGGGGTTGGGCTGACGACGGCTCTAGCGGTCCTGCGAACGGGCTGGGTGATTGTGGGGAGTCTGCCAACGTCAGATGGAACTTCCTCGACTGCTCAGGCTGGTTGCTTAATCGTTCTGGACAGTTGGGGAACGCCAGTAGAGACCATTCAAGGATCGCTGATCAATGGGCCTTGGGACATGACATGGCTTGACAGCGATACACAAGCGACCCTGTTCTTAACCAACGTCTTGAACGGTACAGTTGCGGCCAACGGCAGCGTGGTGAACCAAGGGACCGTCGTTCGTGTGAACCTTTTCGTTTCGGAAAAGACCATGCCCTTCCTCGAATCCTTAACGGTGGTTGGTGCGGGGTTCTCTGAGCGCACGGACCCGGCCGCCCTGGTCATCGGGCCCACCGGGTTAGGACTTTCCCCCACTTGCGATCAAGGTGAGGACGCGTGCGATTCTGCATTCGGAGGGAGAGAGCCGGTTTTGTACGTGGCGGACAGCCTCAACAATCGCGTCGATATCATCACCAATCCGCTTAGCCGCACACAACCAGCGGGCCCCGGCAATGTGCTCAGCAACGGGGGGAGTTTGAATGATCCTTTGGGGCTCACTGTCGCCCCTAATGGGCACGTTCTTGTGGTCAACGGGAATGATGGCTTCGTCACCGAAATCACTTCCGATGGCAAGCAGCTCGCCAAAAAGTTACTCGACGCCAGTGGCACGCCGCCTGGCGCGGGCGCTCTATTCGGGCTGATCTTTGATCCCGAAAATGGCCTCGTTTTCGTGGATGATGCGACGAACACTCTGAATCTTCTCCACTAAGGCCTGTTGGGAGGCGGTTTCGCGCTTTCTAGTGGCTGCGAAGCCGCCTCCTCTGCATATCGCCAAGAATCTTGAATTGGCTTCTGAGTCCCGGAGGTATCATTGTGAATGTCGCAGATTCCAGAGGCGCCGGAAATCCGAGCCGTTCGGCATCGGACGTCCACAGAAAGGAGGGCCTTACCTTGGACACTGTCCTGATCGTCGAAGACAGCAGGCCGATGCAGCGTACGCTTCAAAGATTGTTTGAAGCCGACTCCCTCCAGGTTCGGATAGCGGCAGATGGTCCGAGCGGCCTCGAGTTCTTCCGCAATCAACTCCCTTGTGCGGTGGTTCTCGATCTGAAACTTCCGGGCATATCCGGAAAGGAACTCTGCCGCGAATTTAAGGCCTTGGCCGCGTCCGTTCCGATCGTCATCTTGAGCGCAAACACGGAGGTGGACGACAAGGTTTTGCTCCTGGAACTCGGCGCGGACGACTACGTGACCAAGCCATTCAGCCCGAAGGAGCTTCTGGCGCGCGTGCGCCGGGCTATGCGCCGCAGCGCAGCAAAGACCTCGATAGTTTCAGGGGTAGCAGCAAAGAACATCAGTCACGAAGTACTTACGCTGGGTGACGCGCTCATCGACTTTACCAGCATGGAAGCCACTCGATCAGGCAAGCCCGTAACACTCACCTCACAGGAATTCAAGCTACTCAAGTACTTGGCCGCATCCGCCGGCAGAGTCGTATCCCGCGAGGAACTTCTTAATGAAGTGTGGGGATATCAGAATTATCCTTCAACGCGGACCGTGGACAACCACATTCTTCGGCTCCGTCAGAAGTTAGAACGAGATCCCGCGGAGCCGCGCTTTCTGCTGACGATGCACGGCGCGGGATATAAGCTTGTGCTGGGAGCTTAGCCTGCGGATCGTAGGCGCAAGCTCTCCGCCAGATACGCCATGACGACTTATCGACTGCGCTCGCAACTCTTCGTTGCCGCACTTTCCATCATTCTTGGATTGGCCGTGTCGCTCCTTCTCTTCGTTCGGCACACTGTGAACGTCGAAGTTCAAAAACAGATCCGAACTGGCACGGACGTATCGGTGCGGGCTTTCGAGACCGTACAGCGCCAGCGGGAATTGCAGCTGTCTCAAACCGCGGCGATGCTTGCTGAACAGCCCACCCTAAAAGCACTCATGTCGACGGAACACGCCCCCACGATCCAGGACGGTTCAGAAACTTTCTGGAAACTGGCGGGAAGCGATCTCTTTGTACTCGCCAAACCTGACCGGCAGGTTGTTGCGCTGCACATGGCAAAACCTGGTTGGAACTCCGCCATTGCTGAACGCGACCTGAACCGGTCCATGGAACTTGGCGAAGATGCCTCCTGGTGGTACGACGATGGCCGGCTCTACTGGGTCTTCTTCCATTCCATCACTTCCGGGGAAGGGCCATCGGCGAAATCGCTGGGTCTTCTCGCCGTCGGCTATCAAGTGGATTCCGCAGTGGCACAACAACTTGCCCTCGTTGCCGGAAACCAAATCGCTCTAAGCGCCAACGATAGAGTGATTGCTTCCACTTTGCCGCCGCGAGATGAAGAGGAGCTGCAGCGGCGGATTCGTTCTGGAGTTATCTTCCCCGTCAAGAATTCAGGCGAGGTGACTCTTGACACGGATCAATATGTATTTTCATCCGTCTTGCTGCATGGATCATCACCGTCCCCGGTTCATTGCTACGTAATGATGCCACTCGCGTCTGTCAACGCATTCATCAAACGGCTGAATTACAACATCTTCCTGGTGTGCGGACTTGCAGTATTCTCCGGGGCCTTGCTTTTCGGCTTTGTAGCCCGGACCGTAACTCGTCCGTTGGACAATTTGGTCGCTGGAGTGAAGGCTCTTGCCGGCGGGGATTACACATACTCCATCACGCCACGCGGCAGCACTGAGCTTGTCGAGCTCAGCACATCTTTCGCGCAGATGCGCGGGCAACTCCTGGCCTCGCAGCAGCAGAAAATCGAGACCGAACGTGTTGCCGCATTAGGCCGGGCGGCGAGTTCCATTTCTCACGATTTGCGGCATTATCTCGCTGCGGTGGTCGCAAATGCTGAGTTTCTTTACGAAGCGGACGAGCTAAAGCTCAAGAAGGACGAAATTTACGAAGAGATCAAAACAGCTTCCACCCAAATGACGGACCTCATTGACTCTCTCCGCGAGCTATCCGACCAGCGAAATGCAATAACTCCGTCGCCGGCCAGAATCAGCCAGGTCATCCGGCGGGCCATTGAGGCCATTCATGCAAAACCCGAATTTCGAACTGCGAGAATTGTCCTCACGGCGCCGGATGGTCCGGAAGCGTTGTTGGACGCAAGAAAGCTGGAGCGAGTCTTCTTTAACCTTATCTTGAATGCCTGTGAGGCCACGGAATCCGTCGATGGGCGTGTCTCTATCACTGTCGGCAATGCGGGTAGGGATTTCGAGATACGCGTCGAAGACAATGGCCCGGGCATTCCTGAATGCGTTCGGGAGAGCTTGTTCGATCCTTTCGTAAGCTACGGGAAACCCAATGGCACTGGCTTAGGATTGGCGATTGTCAGCAAAATTGTTCAAGACCATTCCGGCAGTGTCGCCATCGAGAAGACTTCTGAGCAGGGAACGACTGTCCTCGTCCGTCTGCCCTGTTTGCGAGAATACGTGGTTCAGGATGTGAAGTCCGGGATCACTTGAGCTGGTTTTTTCGTGATCGCCGGAAGGATCGACCCTCTCGAATTTCAAGAATAAAGCTTACTGGAAGATGCTCTAAGGCTGCGAATAATCCTGTGGCGGCGGGGGAGTGTAATCCTGTCCGTACTTATTTTTGTGGGCTGAAGAGAAGCTCGAGTTTTCAACAACGCTGATCGATCCTAGATTCTGCGTTGCCGGCGTGATCGTCACGGTTCTCGTAAGCGCCTTCAAATCTGCGGGGATGCCCCGCTCAAACCATACATGCAGCTCGTATTTCCCATCTGGCAGACCGGCTATCGTGATGTTTCCATCCCGGTCGGAGACGCTGAAGTATGGGGTATCCACTGCAACGACGACGGCGCTCATCTCCGGGTGAATATTACAAAACAGAAAACTCACCCCGACGCGGTCAAATCGAACCGAGTTGGTCGCCCCCGCTTCATAAAGACCCAGATCGAAACGCTTGCCATCAAACAAGGAGAAGACATTGTGAAAGAATGGATCGCGATTGGGGAACTCCACCACCGAACCCACTGGTACGACCAACAGATGCGGTTGAAAGCTCTTGTTCTTCTGAATCAGTTGCAATCGCTTGTGAGGTTGTTCAGCCGCAGAGGCGTCTACGGCGGCGCGATCCACGGGCTTCAGCCAAACGACCACGTTCGACGAATCAGCTGGCGTTGTGACATTCTTCCCGGGCTTGGAGCTCTCTTTTTTCTTCAACACGACGTGCGCGCTTACAGTATTGAGTTGTCCACTTGCGACGCCGCAATATGATAGAGAAGCAAAGCAGGCGACCACCGGGATCGCCGTGCGCCGAAACTTGGCGGGGAATCGCACTAGAATATATACCCTACGCTGAGGTTGACCACGTTCGCCGAATTGGAATTGTTGTCCAATATAGTCGTTTTCAGCCTTCTGTACTCCAAGGAGAACACGAAGTCCGACCGCGGCTGAAAGATGAAATTGGTCAGCACGCTTTGATTCTTGGAGAATATCTCGCCGTAATTCGTTTCACCACCTTCAAAATTCCGCAAATCAGAGGCAAAGGGGTTGTCTTGTCCGACGGCTGCATTGAACTGCAATTTTGGCGTCGCCCTGTATTTCAGCTGGGCCCATCCTCCCATCGAATTCAACCCATAAACTTCAGTCGCTGGATCGGACAACGGCCCATCCCAAACAGCGCTTTGACCCAACCCCCCGCCGATTCCTCCAACCGCGCGTCCCCGGTAGAACTGACTTGTGAATTCAAACATCTTGCCAAGCGGTAGCTTCAGATCAAAGGTGCCGGCCCAACCGTCTACGCTCCTGCCAAATCCCCAGAGTTGACGGCTGTAATATCCTCCAGCACCGATTGTAAGATCCTCTCCCTCAACCCGTTTCGTCCAGGCGAGCCTGGTGGCGTAGCCCGGCTGCCCGGAATACTCGCCCCAGCTCGGATATCGATTGTAAGAAGAGGGAGGCACATCTCCCGTGAAATTGTCCAAGATTCCGCCCTGCAGCGAAACCACTGAGTTGCCAGACAATGTGAACCTGTGCTCGACCCGAATCTGGGGAGTCCAGCTCCACAGGTTTCCGGAATACGACAGGGCTGGGATCGCTAGCGTGCTGATGGACGTGGGGCTGAGGGGCGCAAAGAACAGGGAATCCTGCCCGCCGATTACCGACGTATCCGTCCAATCAAATCGAACCGTGGCAGTCCTGAGCCGCATGATTCCAAAGGATGCCCCATTCTCCGTCTGCGAAAATCCGCCGGCAAAATCGAACTGTATATCGGCGCTTGTGTGCGCACCGGCAATCGCCGGGCCGAACGCTTGGAGGCCGATCTGCGATTGGCGCGCGGATGCGCCAAACGATCCGCCGGAGGAAAGCGCGTCTGCTGGGACAGCCATTTGCGGGAAATCTGAATTGTCCACGTGTCCCCGTTCGCCGAAGGTATTGAAAAGCATGATTCCCGACAATCGCACACGGTATTTTGATGCGCTCTCGACTTTAGTCTGACTCTGTTCGGCGATTTTGGCGTCCGCCATTTGCTGGGCTTCTTCCAACTTTGTGAGGCGGTCCGCGCTAGGTGCTTGTTGAGTGGCAAGTGTGGACACCGGGTGCTCCGGCGCCGCACTCGTTGAGGAATTTGCTAAGGCCGCGAGTTGTGCTTTGTTTTCCTCGAGTTCCTTCCGTAACTCGGCAGATTCGGCCTGGGCGGACAGTTGCTGCATCTTGAGGTCCCTCAACTGGCCCTTCAGATCATGCAATTCCGATTGCAGCTCTTGAAGTAGACGCCCTATCGTCGCGGGATCCGTCCCCTGAGGGGAATCTGGTTGTCCGGTTGTCCCTGCATCGGGGGGACTCTGCGCGAATGTGCCGTGCGATTGCGTCAGCAGCAACCCCGCCAACACTCCGACCACGAGAGTATGCCTTCCCTTGGAAATCGCTCGCATGATGACCTCCCTACACATAAGCGGACTTCAACTATGGTTCATCCTTCTCCGAATACGAAAACAATTCTGGGGCCAGGCGGGTCCACCCATCTTCGCTTCGGGCGCGGTCATCCGGGGAGTTATACACATGTACCCTCTCTTCTCGCGGAAGCCGCTAAATCCTGTGATGGGCCTAACGGGAGTATGCGCAAGCGTCTCCCGCACCTCCTGAGTCGAGTCCTTACAGTTCTTCCGTGGCACGGTCACCCATTGGTGCTCAACAGTACACTGAAATCAGTCTGATATTAACGCCACCACAATGGCACAGCCTAGTCGCCGAGTTCGAGGATCGTGTACCCCCGGAGCTTAGGAACTCAGATGCGAATTCTGGTGCGCTGGTTTTATCAGCTAAGACGAGAATCGCCGCACCTCCTTGGGCCCTCCTCGCAAATGTCTGGTATGGAGTTATTCAGTGCTTCATGTTCAGATCAACGCACTAACGGGAGAAGTCGCTCATGGTACGGCAGATGCCGAGTATCTGCTTCAAGATTTCCAAGACGATGGTATCGGGCGCACAGAGTAATAAGGATCCAATTATATATGGCGTGATCGCGTGTTGATTTGCCGGCGTTTCCGTGGCTCGCAAAACAGAAATTGGCAAACGAACTCATCTAAGCCTGTAGAATCTACTAGTTGATCTTTTGCGGGCTTGTCAGACTTTGGTCTCCTCGGCAGGGAGCGGACCATTCCGCTCTGTCCTAGGAAGGACAACGTGCTGGCTGATTGTCTGTGTCTTTCTTAAAGTGAGTCGTGGCTTCTAATCTGGGAAAAGCTCGAGGTGCATCCCTTTGAACTCTTGTCTCCGGATAGCTCTAACGATTTTGTGCGCCATCTCCTGCGCGGCCTCGCCGCTTCACGCACAGGCGCCTGCCGTCTACAAGACCCAGCACATCATCTTTGTCATGACAGATGGCCTGCGCTGGCAGGAAGTGTTCTCTGGCGCGGAACAATCCCTGATGAACAAAAAAAACGGCAAGGTTACCGATGAAGCCTCGTTGAAGAAAGCCTACTGGAGAGAGACGCCCGAGGCGCGCCGCGAAGCGCTTCTGCCTTTTGTCTGGGGAGTAATGGCGAAGCAGGGCCAAATCTTCGGCAATCGTGGGAAGGGCTCGGACGCTTACGTCACGAATGACTTGTGGTTCTCCTATCCAGGCTACAGCGAAACCCTCTGCGGCTTTGCCGACCAGCGGATCAACAGCAACGACAATGTGCCCAATCCCAACGTGACCGTCCTGGAATGGCTGAAGAATCGCCCATCCTTCCAAGGCGATATCGCGGCCTTCGGCGCATGGGATGTGATTGCCGCGGTATTCAATCCCGAGCGTTCCAAGCTCACCGTGAACGCGGGCTACAATCCCTTCACCGCGATTTCTGACGCGCCTCGGCTCGATCTTCTGAATCACCTCAAGGCGGAAACGCCCCGTGTGTGGGACGATGAGCCATTCGATGTCATCCCTTTTTACACCGCTCTGGAGTATCTGAAGGCGAAAAAGCCGCGCGTCCTATATCTTTCGCTGGGCGAAACAGACGACTGGGCGCACGAGGGAAAATACAAGGAATATCTGGATTCTGCTCACCGCGTCGATTCCCACGTGCGGGCTCTCTGGGAACTCGTGCAATCCATGCCCGAATACCGCGGCAATACAACTCTTATCTTTTCCCCCGACCATGGACGTGGAAAAGCTGCTCACCATAGATGGCGCGATCATGGCCGGAAAATCCCCGATTCCAAGTACATCTGGATGGCATTTCTCGGTCCAGACACACCCGCGCTTGGCGAGCGCTTCAACATTGCGCCGGTCACGCAAAATCAGATTGCCGCCACTCTGGCGGCCTTTTTGGGTGAAGACTATGCGGCGGCGGTTCCCAAGGCGGGGAAACCGATCGCCGATGTGCTCCCGCACTGAACGCTGGTCTCAGGGCTTCGGCTGGATGCCCGTATATTCCGAGCAGCACGGCTTCTCCGCCGGCGTAAACTCCATCACCTCGGCCCGCGTCTCGTCCGGATCCAACAAAGTCAATTGCCACTTTCCGTCGCGCCCCAGTATGGGTTTGCCGGCCAGCTTCGCTCCCTTAGCTTCCAGTTCTTTCGCCGTGGCCTGTATATCCCGTACTCCCAGCGAAAAATGATTCTGTATGCCCAGTTCTCTGTGGTCCGCGGTCTCCGGAATCATCAGCATGTACTCGAGCCAGTTATCTCCATCCGGAACCTGGACCATGTACCAATTCGTTTCGTCGTCCTTGAATCCGCCATGCCAGTACACCCTGAATCCGAGCGTGTCTTCATAAAAGCGGCTCTCGGCCTTGCCATCTTTCACCACAAAGCCGGCGTGAATTATCCGGTTGCTGATCGCCCCCGGCGGCAGAGCCTCCGCGGCGCTCGGCTTGCCTTCCACAAACACAAGCTTGTGGTGCTCCGGGTCAAACACTTCCAGATATTTCACGCTATCGGGCCGCCGCAGAATCTTTGAAGCCGGAATCCCTTTCGCCGTCAAATAACCCGCCATTTGCTCCAGACTGTCCGTCGCCAATCCAATCTCCGGCAGAAACGAACCTTTTTCGCCCGCGTCCGTCTTCACCAACTCCACGTGCTGCGATCCATTGATGCTGAAGCAGGGATTCCCCACGCCCTTGCAGCTTTCCCCGTCGGCTCGCAGCCCCAAAACGCCCCCATAAAACTCCTTGGACTTCTCGACGTCCGTCACCTTCACCTTCACATAGGCAATCCCATAAATCTTCGGCCGGCCCGCATCCTCCGCCGCGTGCATCCACGCCGCCATCAGCAGCACCGCCACACTCAGCATAATTCGCATCATGTTTTTCATTTGCCCGCTCCACGCACCCTTAATGTACACGGCTTTGTACGGCATATGCGATCTTGCCGCCCACGACAAATACACTACCACCTGAACCGAAGCCACACTCCTGGCGATGGAATGGTGGAGGCGGGGGGAGTCAGAATATTCACGCATATTGAAAACACTCAAGTTATTGATTTCTCGACCCGCCAAAAACGCAGTATACGCCAAAATTGCGCCCAACTGGAACGTATCTGGAACACAAGATTTTCAGCCAACTGTCCAATTTTGCGAGGAAATCGCTTCTCCGATGAGTACGTCATACGCCCGAGTGACTCTCGACTGCCGTCCCAACTTCCCAGAAGCGCGTTTCACAGGGCTAATGTTGAGTTCGGTAAACATTGGTCGCTGAGCGCATTGGCCTAAAGGCAACAGTTGAGCCAAGGGTCACTTAGCCGGAAATGCGACTAAATGCGACTATTCGGCCAAGCGACGAGAGGCCCGTTCTAACTAAGCCTCCGCCGCCAGCCTTATCTGTATCTCGCGCATGACGATCATCAAAACTTCAACTTCTTATTTCGCCAGCGCAAGCCCCGCAACAACCGCGGCAAGTTTATCGAGTATCTGATTCCAGCCCTCTAATTGACCGCTATTTTTCGCGCTCTCCATGGGTTCATTTCCAATGAAGGTGAGTTTCGTCTGGCCGTTTCCTAGATCCTCAAAGATGGTCACGTCGTACGCACCCTCTATGGCCTCATGTTCTATTCCTAGCTGCGCAGGATCAATCTTGTTTCCCTTCGAGTCCGAAAAGTACATCAAGGAAACGATCTTCTCGTGCGGAACAATCTCGTGGTATTCAACCGCATTCCAGAACTCCTGCCCATCTGGAGATCTCATGCAGCAGAGGAATTTCCCCCCAACGCGAAAATCCATCTCGCAAAAAGGCGCAGTAAAACCCTTCGGCCCCCACCACTGCATCACATATTTCGGGTTTGTCCACGCTTCCCAAACCAATGCGCGTGGGGCATCAAAAACTTTAGTGACAACCATCCGCTCTTTCTCGTTAACCGTGTTTTTTGTCATCTCTGACCTCCTCTTTTTTCATTTGATTCACAACCACATCCAACTTGTCGAGACTCTCTTCCCAGAATCGGCGATAGCTAATCGCCCAGTCGCTGACTGTCTTTATCGCTTCTGGCCTAAGCGTGCACACGCTCTCTCTTCCACGCTTCGTCTTGATCACAATCCGCGCCCGCACTAGGTAGGCAATATGTTTTGAAATCATCTGCTGCGAGAGTGCAAACGGTTCCGTCAATCCATGCACAGAGGCAGGCCCATGGGAGAGTCGTTCGATCATCGCCC
>Ga0074045_10000558_pt1 | contig 36342 bp, 30 predicted proteins | sample BogForMeECP23OM2_FD_94442 | JGI IMG/M metagenome (GOLD analysis project Ga0074045, IMG submission 94442) | Bog forest soil microbial communities from Calvert Island, British Columbia, Canada - Bog Forest MetaG ECP23OM2 | ecosystem: Environmental > Terrestrial > Soil > Wetlands ...
AGGAAATCCCGCCCGATCCGTCGAGCGTGAAGGTTCGCAATCCGAATTCCGCACGCAAATCGCGCGCCATGACATGAATCAACGCGCTGTTCCCGCCGTGGGTGTTGTACAAAACCAATTTCTGAAAGCCCGCGGAACGCAAACTCGCTCCGAGATCTCGAACGACGGCCATGAATGTGGCGGCACTCACAGAGAGAGTCCCAGGAAATCCCGAGTGCTCGTTGCTCTTGCCATAATGCACTGGTGGAAGCGCATAAACCGGCATGTCGGCTGGCAGCTTTTCTATCGCGTGTCCCAGCAACAGATTATTGATCAGGGTGTCGGTCGCTAGCGGCAGATGATGCCCGTGCTGCTCAATCGCCGCTGTCGGAAGAACCAGCAATGTTTTCTCCCTCGACAGCGCATCCACTTGCTTCCAATTCAGATACGCGAAGTTGCGATTGTCCGGAATCCAGGTCTTCATTTCGCCACCGCTTCCGAAGAAGCAGTCCTTGCTTCAAACGTGATCATCTTCCCCGGATTCAGCAGACCTTGGGGGTCGTAGCGGTGTTTCGCGACGAGTTGAATGTTGTCCGGCCTGTACCTTCCCCCACCCTCCACATTATTTACATGCGGATTGGCCACAAACACTCCCAACTCCTGGCAACGGTCGATCATCTCCTTTAAGCGCTCCTCCGTCGTGAAGTACACCACGGGAATCGCCCCGGGAATCACCTTGCCTTCCCCGTTCTTCATAAATTCCATATGAAACAAAAATTCGGAGCCGAATCGCTCTTTGAGCGCCCGCATCTGCTCCCGCACGCGCTGCGGATCAAACCCGCACTGCAGGTACGTATAGGCTTCATCGTTTTTCATCGCCCAGAGAGTTGTATGGTTCCACGTATAGTCCGACAACAGCGGCCGGCTCTGCAATCCTACATAGTCTCCCGAAAGTGCAATGGCCCCACTGGCATCTCCTGCTGCCGATTCGAGCTTGTCCAGGTGTTCTGTCGCGATTAGAAAGAAAATCAGTGACCGGCCTTCCCCCGCCAGTGCCTTGATGGGCAGAAAAAAGGACGGTATGGGCCACTCAAATGCGCTCACCAACCGCTTGGTATAGCTATCATCCACGGCGATCTGCTCGCTGAAATCGTATGCCGCCCGAAACGTGTCAAACGATACGACGCATTGTGACCATTTGACAGCCGGCGCCAGCGCCAGCCAAATTCGTGTGATCACTCCGTTCGTTCCCCAGGCGTGCAGTATTTCATGCACCGCGTCGCCTTCTTGCTTGACGACCCGCGGTTCCGCTTCCATCGTCACCACTTCGAGCGCTCGCACGGTCTGGAAATCCCGCAAGCCGCCGTGTGCCACCGATCCGATCCCGCCGGAACCGCCAGCAATAAATCCCCCTACCGAGGCTTTCGCAAGTGTCGACGGATAGCACCGCAACTCCCAGCCGACTTTTCTCGCCTGGGTCTCGAGCACGCCCAATCGCACGCCTGGTTGGCAGACGGCTACGCCATCTGGAAGAATTTCTTCGATGGCATCCATTTTCGATAGATCAAGAACTACTCCGCCACGGAGCGGTACGGCCTGCCCATAATTCCCTGTGCCTGCGCCGCGAGTCGTTACGGGGATAGCGTGGGAATAGCAATACCCCAACACAGTTTGCACTTCTCCTGTGCTCAGCGGCTGAACCACCATCTCCGCCATTTTCCCGTCGAGCTGCTTTTTCAATACCGGCGAATACCAGTAAAAATCCTTCGATAGCTGCTCTACGACTTCCGTCTGCGTAAGCACCCGGCTCTGGTCGGCCAACAATGAGGCAAGCGCCGCGCCGTGATTGATCCCCATGAATCCTCTTTCTAGTTCCCCTTTTTCCTGCTGCTCCAACTCTTAAACGCCTTCTGCATGGTTGGATCTGTAAAAAGCGTGTTGCACAATTTTCTAAGGACCGGTCCTTCGACCAGGCAATGCATGTCCGAACGCCGCGCAACCTCTTTCGCCGCAATATGAATCTGCAAACAGTACTTGTTCGCGTCCGCGATCGTTGCGCCAAACACCACTCGGTCCAGTTTCGCCCACAATGCATTGGCCATGCACATCGCACACGGTTCGCACGTCGAGTACAACGTGTACCCCGCCAAACTGGGACTTTTCAATTTCTTGCAGGCCAATCGCACGGCTCGCACTTCTGCGTGCGAGGAAGGATCATTCTCAGAGATTACCGCGTTCGTTGCTCCGAGCAATCGCTCTCCGGTCTTCGTATTCACAATCAGCGCGCCGAAGGGAGCAGGGTGAGCGGTCGACATCGTCCGGGCGGTGAACTCATACACTTCGCGCATCCTGCCTTCGTCAAAGCTGGCAGGAGCAACAGCTTTTCCCCGGAAACTCCGCATGGCGCAATCTAGCACATCGCCACCGCGGGCCCACATGCAAAAAATTGAATCCAAAGCATCGAAGGCATGGCACGATAGCCGTCGGGGAACGGGTTAGACTACCCCCTATTCCGCGTTCAAGTCGCCGGCAGTGCTACAAACGGGGTGAAGCATGGTAGTTTTTGGGGCCTCTCGGAGACGATTCCAGTGCACGATCAAGCGCTTTTCTGTTCCGACCGTTTCCCTGCTCCTGCTGAGTTTCATTGCGCTCTCTTGCCGGGAAAAACCCGCCGCTACTCCCGGGCTTACCCAGGTCGTTCTGCAGACAGATTGGTATCCGCAACCCGAGCACGGAGGCTTTTATACCGCTTTAGTCGAGGGCTACTACAAAGAGGAGGGCTTGGACGTCACGATCCAGCCCGGTGGCCCCTACATGCAACCGTATCAACAAGTTGCGGCCGGTGCCGCGCAATTCGGCATGGGCGGCTCGGATAAAATCTTGGAATCTGTCGCTTCCGGCCAGAAATTATTAGCCGTCGCGGCCACTTTGCAGCACGACCCGCAAGGAATCATGGTGAGAGAAAGTTCGGGGGTAAAAGCCTTTGGGGATTTGAGCGGACATTCCGTGGCGGTGACACCCGGCTCGACCTGGTTTCGGTATCTAGTGGAGCGGTACAAGCTGCATGATGTGCGCGAGACGCCGGCGATGATGAGCGTGGCAAATTTTATTGCGAATCCAGATTACATTCAGCAGGCGTTTGCGACTTCCGAGCCATTTTTCGCAAGGCAAGCAGGCGCCCAGCCGCGCTTTCTGTTGGTCAGTGACGCGGGATTTGCTCCCTATCGGGTGATGTTCACGACGCAGGATTTTGCACGAGAGCACCCAGATGTTGTTGCAAAATTCGTGAGAGCGTCGATCCGTGGTTGGCATGAATACCTCAACGATCCGAAGGCGGCCGATGATGCCGTGGCAAAATTGAATCCGGCGCTGACTCCGGAATGGATGGAATTCAGTTGGAAAGCGTTGCGCGATGGAAAGTTTGTGGCGGGGGATGATGCCAGCGGAGCAAAAATCGGACAGATGGAAACCGAGCGCTGGAACGCAATCTACAAGCAATTGCTGGAACTAAAGGTAATTGATAAAGAGTTTGATCCGGCAACCGCCTACACGCTCGAATTCATCCCGAAGAACTAAGTGAATCGTCGACACCGATATCTTCGTGCCAGACGGCGGGATTCCGGCTGATATAGTCTGCTAACAATTTGATGCATTCCTCGGAATCTAAATCAATCACATTCACGCCGATAGAACGCAACCAATCGACCCCCCCTTGAAAGTTTTTGCTTTCGCCGACAACTAGCGTGCGAAAGCCGAATTGGCGAACCAGGCCGCTGCAATACCAGCAGGGCGCAAGCGTTGTCACCATAATTAAATTGCGATAGCTGCGCTGACGGCCCGCTTTGCGAAACGCGTCGGTTTCTCCGTGGACCGATGGATCGTCATGCTGAACGCGGCGATTGTGGCCCGCGCCGAGAAGGTGGCCGCTGGAGTTGAAAACAGCGGCGCCGATGGGAATGCCGCCCTCTTTCAAGCCAGTCCGGGCCTCTTCGATGGCCACGCCCAGCATGGCTTGATAGTCGAGTGTATCGTCCATTCGAAGGTCCTCGTCGAAGTCAGAAAAGCCGCTACAGGCTGAACCTGTGCCACTATTTTTTGTATTGGCGAACGCGGCGGATCACATTGTTGGTGGAGCTGTCATGCGCCAACTTTGGTTCCGTCGGGCTCTCGATTTCCGGGATGATGCGCTGAGCGAGAACTTTTCCGAGTTCGACGCCCCACTGGTCGAAGGAATCAATGCTCCAGACGGTTCCCGCTGTGAAGACGGAGTGTTCGTAGAGCGCGACCAATTTCCCGAGTGCCGCCGGCGTGAGTTTTTCGAGAAGGATTGTGTTCGACGGGCGATTTCCCTCAAAGACGCGGTGCGGGATAAGCCATTCCGCCGTGCCTTCCGCTTTTACTTGTTTGGCGGTTTTGCCAAAGGCCAGAGCTTCGGTTTGCGCACAGACGTTTGCCAGAAGCATATCGTGATGACGCCCGAGCGGATTGAGTGATTCGCCGAACGCAATGAAATCACAGGGAATTAGGCGCGTGCCCTGATGGATCAATTGATAAAAAGAGTGTTGGCCGTTGGTGCCGGGCTCGCCCCAATAGATCGGACCGGTTTCATAATTGACTGTGGCGCCTGTTAGCGTGACGTGTTTCCCATTGCTCTCCATGGTCAATTGCTGGAGGTAGGCGGGAAAGCGCTTCAAATATTGCTCGTACGGAAGCACAGCGACGGTTTGCGCACCGAAGAAGTCGGTATACCAAACGCCCAGCAGACCCATCAGCACGGGCAAGTTCCCCTCAAACGGAGTCGTGCGGAAATGTTCGTCCATCTCGTGAAAACCGTCGAGCAGTTCACGAAAATTATCGGGGCCAATCGCGAGCATCGTGGAGAGGCCGATCGCCGAATCCATGGAGTAGCGACCTCCGACCCAATCCCAGAAGCCAAACATGTTAGCGGTATCAATTCCAAACTTCGAGACTTCGGCGGCATTTGTGGAGACCGCAACGAAATGCTTGGCGACGGCTTTCTCATCGCCGCCAAGCCCCTTCAGACACCAAGCGCGAGCGCTGTGAGCGTTCGTCATCGTCTCCAAAGTTGTAAACGTTTTTGATGAAATGATAAACAAAGTTTCGGAAGGATCGAGGCCGAGGACCGCTTCGGCAAAGTCAGTAGAATCGACATTTGAGACAAAGCGGAAGGTCAAGTTGCGGTCGCTGTAGTGCTTTAACGCTTCATAGGCCATAACCGGGCCAAGATCGGAACCGCCGATTCCAGCATTGATGATGTTGCGAATGCGCTTGCCGGTGTGGCCTTTCCACGCGCCGCCGCGGATACGATTGCTAAAGTCGGCCATTTTATCCAGCACGGCATGAACATCGGGGACAACATCCTTGCCATCCACAATGATCTTTTCGCCTTTGGGAGCACGAAGAGCAATGTGCAAGACCGCGCGGTTCTCGGTGATGTTGATCTTGTCACCGCGGAACATGGCGTCAATGTGGGCTTGCAAACCGGATTCTTTGGCAAGAGCAAGCAGCAACTTGAGGGTCTTTTCTGTGATGCGATTTTTGGAATAATCAAAAAAGATGCCGAGGGCTTCGGTGGAATATTGCTCACCGCGCTTGGGATTTTCTCGAAAAAGATCGCGAAGGTGAGTGTTGCGAATCTTCGCATGATGGGCTTTAAGATCGGCCCAAGCTTTGCGCTTCGTGAGTGGCTGGATTGGGCTGGCTTTGGAGCTTGTTTTGGGTGCTAATTTGGATTTGGAGGCCATGATGGAGTTCCTTTCCTACCCCGAGAAGGGCGTCGACTGGTCGTATCGAGGAAGACAGTCTACACGAGGGTTGCCTCGATCTGCGAGCCCACCAAGCAAGAACAATCTTGGAGCAGCGCTGTCGATTGCATACCAGCGTAGATACAGGTAGCTTATTCGCCATGACCCCGACGCGCGACCTCATTCTCTCGCTATTCCCAGAGGAACAACGGAGTAACAAATCGCTGCGGCAACTGGCAGTACGCGCGGAACGCTTGACCAGCGCCACTTCATTGAGTACGCGGCTCGATGCGGCGGTTGAGCTTTATACGTTTATGCGGGGGAAGGACCGGAACATTCCGCCACCCCTTCCCTGCGCACGAGGTCAGAGCAGCTTGCATGACGAACGATGGAGGAGAGAAGCGGTCTGGCTTTCCATCCTGGAAAATTCGCCAGAGATTCGCGGGCGTTACCACGATAGCCTGGCGGCGCTACTTTCCGAGACCAACGGAGTGTCGCTTTTCGCGGAATCCGGATTGCCGAGTGACCGTGGGCTGCTCGCCGAACTATCGAACCGATTCCTGGGAATTGTGCTGCCGGCACCGAAGGAATACAGCGAACTGGCGCGGTTGTTTATCCGCATGTACCCCACGAAAGATGAAGTGGAACACTTTTTCAGCCTGCCACCAGAAAATTTCGATCGTATCGTGGCACTGGCCGCGCCGGATGAACGAGCGGAGCAATGGCGCCCGGTGGTGGAATCGCTGATTGACGCGTTTTGCCTCCTGGGAGCGCGTGTGCAAGGGCTGGGGCTATCTGAAAAATTGCGGGTAAGGAGCAAGCCGCGGCCGGTGCAGCAATCTTCCTTCTACTTGTTGCCCCGCGCGGGGGATGTCTTCGTACTCGCGCTGCGAAGCCATGAAAACCTTCTCTCGGCCGAGCGCCAATGGCGCAACACTGTGAAGGGTTGCCGCGACGAATTGAAAATCATCGTCGAGAACATGGATAAACGCGGCGTAAATCTGGATGTGGTGTACGCGATCGATGTGATCGAGCAGAGCCTGGGACGAATGGAAACGATCGCTGACGTGCTCGTGGCGGATCCTGGCCATGAAAAAAGGCTAGCTGCGCAAAGATTCCTACGCGAGGTGGTACGAGGCCGTCTGGCGGACCGCAGTTTGCTGGTGCTGCTAAGCAACAGCATGCGGCTGATGTCTAAAAAGATTGTGGAGTGGGCGGGGAAGACCGGCGAACACTACATCGCCAACAACCGCAAAGAGTATTGGCAGATGTGGAGAGCAGCATTGGGAGGCGGATTGCTGACGGTGGGAACGGCGGCGATCAAGATGGTGGTAACCCATTCCGGGTTCGGTCCGTTCGTCGAAGGCTTTCTGGCGGGAACAAATTACGCAGTGAGCTTCGTGATGTTGCAGGTGTTGGGATTGGCGTTGGCAACGAAACAGCCCTCGATGACCGGTGCCGCGCTGGCACAAATCGTACTGCGCTGCCAGCAAAGTGGAAATGACGAAGAGCTGGCTACATTTGTGGCACGAATCTTTCGAACGCAATTGGCCGCGGCTCTGGGAAACATCCTGGCAGTTGCGGCGGGAGCAATTGGATTGGGATTTTTGTGGCACGTATTGTTCGGCGCGCCGCTACTGCATGAGGAAACCGCAGAATACGCGCTAACATCGCTGAATCCAATCAAGACGGGAACTATTTTTTACGCGGCGATAACCGGGGTAATCCTCTGGTTGTCGAGCTTGATTGGTGGGTGGATCGAAAACTGGGCGGTCTACCACCGGTTGCCCGAAGCGATTGCCGAGCATCGCCTTGGGGCATTCTTGCGGCCGGAGCGATTGCAGCGCGTTTCACAGGTATTCTCAAAGAATATTTCCGGATGGGGAGGATCGATCGCGCTGGGTTACATGCTGGGAATGACCCCAACGATTGCGCGCTTCTTTGGATTGCCGCTCGATGTGCGGCACGTCACGCTCTCCACCGGAACGGTAGCCCTCGGAGCCGTGTCGCTCAGCAGGTCGACGATGCCCGAAGGAGCGCTGTTCTGGGCAGCGATCGGGATTGCAGCAACGTTCGTGCTCAACTTGAGTGTGAGCTTTTATCTAGCGCTGAAGCTGGCGCTGAAAGCCCACGGAGCGAATCTCGGTGGAAATATCACCATCGTCAAGACAATCCTGGCAGCGTTTTTGCACTCCCCACGCGATTTCTTTTTACCTCCGCTCGACAATCCGAACGCCCCGGTTGCCGCCAGCCAGGAAACTCATTGACGGCTCTGTTCGCCATTCCCAGCAGCAGAACGGAATCACGAACAGTTGAACGGTGGCACGCAATCCGGTCCGCCTATGGCCAGATTTACGATGGGCAAACGCTCGTGCTGGCGCGAACCTTCAGCTGGGGCTTCACTACGAGCTGTTTCGGATAATCAGTCTTGTTGCCGGAAGAAATTCTCTTCAGCAAGGTTTCCGCGCCGATGACCCCCATCTCACGCAGCGGCTGGTGGACTGTGGTGAGGCTAGGATTTTGATAAGCGGCACTCTGAATGTCGTCGAATCCGATGACAGAAACGTCTTGCGGAACCCGGCGCCCGGATTCTCGAAGAGCGTGAATGGCCCCGATAGCGGAGATGTCGTTGAAGGCAAACAACGCGGTGAACGGAACGTTGCGGGCAAGAATCTCGCGGGTGACTTCATAACCCACTTCGGGAGATGTGGAGTCGCTCTTCATCTGGTGTTGCAGGCGGGAATCCATGGAAACACCCAGGTGTTTCGCGACGGAATGCAAAGTTTGCCAACGAATCTCCGTGTCCGAACTGAAATCCTGCCCTTTGATGAATGCAATATTTTTGTGCCCTAGTTCCTGGAGATGCTGTAGCGCGAGCGTCGCAGCCAATTCGTGGTCTAGGACGACATTGGTCACACCCGGAACCTCCTGGTGGCCAGAGATTGCCACGATAGGAAGAGTGCAGGTTTCACTACAGGAAGTGTCCACCGCAATGATCCCTTCCACAGCGCGCTGCTGAAGAATCAGCGGATACTCTTCGATCAGATCGGCGCGATGCCGGTGGCTGACGACCAAGTAAAAATATCCTTCCTCAAGCAGGAAGTCCTCAATACCCGACATCACAAGCGCCGCGTACCCTTCACTGATTTCGGGCACGATGACGCCAATGGTGAAGCTTCGTTTCTGGCGGAGAGAACGAGCCATCAGGTTTGGCCGGTAATTGAGCTCGCGTGCGGCCTGTCGGACGCGTTCCTGCGTGGCCGGCGGAATGGACTTCGCCCCCGGAGATCGGTTGATCACCAAGGAAACAGTGGCGGAAGAAACGCCCAAATACTCAGCCAGTTTCTTTAAGCTGACAGAACTGGAGCCGGCTTCCCGAATTTCTTGCGAACGCTTTTTACCAGAGTCGGACATCGAGGGTGGGTGAATTCTGTCACAGGCAAGGAGCAGGAGCAAGCAAGAGAAAAGAGCGAAACTCACGGGAAGGGGCTGTATACTAAATCGATTTATCCCAGCATACTTGAGGTCTGCCGCGGGTTTCTACCAGGATCGCGGTCCGAATTTGGAGAAGCAATTGTATCCCCAGTCCCACACAGTTTCCCCACTCCCTAGGCAGGCGGGCGGGCATGGAGCCTCGAAATGAAATTCCGCTCTCTGCTCTACTTTCTCTTGCTGTGCGGCACCTTTGCCGCTTCACCCGCCCGCGGACAATCGCCGGTTTCTAGGGAACAAGCTCCCTTTCGCGGATTGCCTGTGCGAAACGATTTGGCCACACTCTCAATTGAGCAGAGAGTTGAAGATCTGCTGAAAACCATGACTTTGGAAGAAAAAGTCGGGCAGTTGGTGCAGTATTCGATCGGAACGCCGACAGGACCGGGAACCGGACGCGGAGGCTACGACGAGATGGTCGCCAGCGGGCAGGTTGGATCGCTATTCAACCTCGAAAACGGTCAAGCGGTGAACCACTATCAACACATCGCCGTAGAAAAATCCCGACTGCACATACCGTTGCTGGTCGGGCTGGATGTGATTCACGGCTACCGAACAATTTTCCCGGTGCCACTCGCCATGGCCTCCACCTGGGATCCGCCGATTGTGGAACGCGCCGCACGCTTGGCGGCAGAGGAGGCAACGGCAGAGGGAGTGCGCTGGACATTTTCACCGATGGTGGATATTGCACGCGATGCGCGATGGGGACGGATGATTGAGGGAGCAGGGGAAGATCCTTTTCTCGGCAGTGAAATCGCACGCGCGTATGTTCGTGGATATCAGAGCAAGAGGCTCGGTGCGCCGGATAGCCTGGCATCCTGCGCCAAGCATTATGTCGGGTACGGCGCGGCCGAGGGCGGTAGGGATTACAATACCGCGGAAATTTCCGAGCACACGTTGCGGGAAATCTATTTGCCGCCATTCTATGCCGCGCTCGACGAAGATGGCGCATCCGTAATGAGTGCGTTTCATCCGCTGAATGGAGTGCCGGCGAGCGCGAACCCCTTTATCCTAAAACAGGTTTTGCGGGATGAATGGCAGTTCCAGGGAATAGTGGTGAGCGATTGGACGTCAGTGGGGGAACTCGAGGCTCACGGAATCGCCAATGATGGCGCCACGGCAGCGCGCAAGTCGTTTACCGCGGGCGTTGACATGGATATGGAGAGCAATCTCTACCACAACTATCTGGCTGACCAAGTGAAAAACGGAAAAGTGAGTGAGGCACAGCTAGATGAAGGAGTACGGCATGTGCTGCGGGTAAAACTTGCCCTTGGGCTTTTCGATGAGCCGTATACCAATGAAACGCGCAAGCATGTTGGTCCGCTAGACAAGGAAAGTCTGGACGTTGCGCGAGTTGCCGCTGAGCGCTCGCTCGTGCTTTTGAAAAATGGAAATGGGGTTCAATCGCTATTGCCACTAAAAAAAGGACAGACCGTGGCGCTCATTGGGCCGCTAGCAGACGATGCGGTAAATATGCTGGGATCCTGGGCCGGCCGTGGGCAACCCGAGGATGTGGTTACGCTGAAAACGTCTCTGACGCGCTCCCTCGGCGCTTCGAAAGTAAAGTATGCACAAGGCGGTGGGATCCGTTCTGCGAGCGACAAAGAGATTGCAGAGGCAGTTGCAGCGGCGAAGAGGGCGAGCGTAGCGATTCTTGCCCTGGGCGAAGACGCCCGTGAGATGACCGCAGAAGCCGGGTCGCGCGCGCATTTGGATTTGCCCGGACGTCAGGAAGAATTGCTAGAAAAAGTGGTTGCGACAGGAACCCCGGTTGTTCTGGTGCTGTTCAGCGGAAGGCCTTTGACGCTGCCCTGGGCGTTTGAGCACGTGCCTGCCGTACTGGCTGCGTGGTTCCCCGGGGTGCAAGCGGGCCCCGCGCTCTATCGAATCTTGTATGGTGAGGCCAGCCCCAGCGGCAGACTAGTAGTGAGCTGGCCACGCTCCGTGGGACAACTCCCGCTTTATTACAATGCGCTCAGTACCGGGCGCCCAGCAGGTGAAGTGGATTTGAGCCACCCTCCGAAAAATGGTGAGGAGAAATATGTATCCAGATACATTGACGAACGCAATTCTCCGCAATTTCCCTTTGGCTATGGACTTTCCTATACGACGTTTGCATACGCGGCTCCAGAAGTAAGCACTCGGAAGATCAGTGCCCAGACACTCAATGATAACTTGCGAAAAAGAAACCCCGACGAGCGGCAGGACGTGATCGTGTCCCTGAACGTCACCAATACCGGGAATGTTTCCGCGGACGAAACGGTGCAGCTCTACATTGGGTTGCGAGGCACGAGCGTCGCCGAACCGGTCAAGGCGTTAAAGGCCTTTCAACGTGTCGGGCTGGCACCCGGCGAAACGAAAAAGGTTGTTTTTGAGCTCGCACCGGAAGCATTCGCAATTTGGGGCCAGGACAATCGATGGGCAGTCGAGCCGTCCGAGGCGACAATTTGGGTCGGCCCCAACTCCGCAGTGCAAGGCGGGGTACGCCTGGAAATCGGCGATTGAACCGACAGAGGGCACAGCCGGTTTGCGGGTCGGACGGAGGGGGAGTGCGCCAGGCGACACAATTGATTGCGAAATTGAGAATACTGCCAATTTTTGACGCGTCAAGAGTCGTTTTGCACCAAGTGAGAAAACTACCCCGAGAGGATGGTCTAGCTAAGCCAATGCAGGATAAAGACTTGTTGCTCACTGAAAGGGTTTGGTCGGGCGAGTTTTCCGTGAGAATGCAGATACGAACGGACTCAAAGTTGCATCCAACTAGGTCGATGGTAGAATCTGTGCCTTGGTACGAGTCGAGAGGAGGATTGCCACGGAAAACGCATGTCTAACTAAGCCCTCTCGGCGCGACATTCTGAGGTGGGCCGGAATGGGGATGGCCGCCGCACCGTTCGCATCGAGGCTGGCTTTGGGAGCTCCTCTAGGGGGCTCGAGGAGCGCCTATGAAGGCACGGACGAAGAGTTATTTGATGACATTCAGAGGGCCGCATTTCGATTCTTCTGGAATGAGACCGACCCGCGCACGGGTCAGGTGAAAGATCGCGCGTTTCTGAATGGGAATGATTCGCGGACGATGTCGAGTATTGCCGCAACCGGCTTTGGGCTGACTTCCCTCTGTATCGCCGATTCCCGTGGATTTGCCCGGTCGCAGGATATACGCAATCGCGTTCGAACCACATTGCAGTACGTCGCGAATGATCTAGAAACTGAGCACGGTTTTTACTACCACTTTGTGGACATGAGCACCGGCAAGCGCTGGAGAAAGTGCGAATTGTCGTCGGTCGATACAGCCCTGCTCTTGTGCGGAGTTTTGACCGCACGGCAATATTTCGAAGACGCAGAAATTCAGGATCTGGCTACAAACATCTATAACCGCGTTGACTGGCCGTGGATGCTCAACAAGGGCTACGCGTTTTCGATGGGCTGGACGCCAGAGAATGGGTTCCTGAAAGCCCGATGGGATCATTACGGCGAAATGATGATGATCTATCTGCTGGGAATCGGTTCGCCGACACTTCCCGTTTCGCCGGAAACGTGGAAAGCCTTTAGCCGCCCAAAGGTGACCTACGACGGGATTACGTTTATCGCTGGCCGGGATCCCCTTTTCACGCACCAGTATTCGCACGCGTGGTTTGACTTCCGAAACAAGGAAGATGCCTACACCAATTATTTTCAAAATTCGATCCTAGCAACCAGGGCGCACAAGCAGTTCTGCTTGTCGCTACAATCCAAATTGGGACATTGCTGTGAGGATTTGTGGGGTATTTCGGCCTCCGACACACCCAGGGGCTATACCGCGCCACCCATCTTGGGGCCCGTGGATGGCAGCATCGTGCCCTGCGCGACCGGGGGGTCAGTTCCCTTCTTGTATGAGGATTGCGTGCAGGTGCTTCGAACGATTCGCGCCAGGTACTCGCAAAAGGGCTGGGGATTGTACGGATTCGTCGATGCGTTCAATCCGTCCGCTGGATGGTATGACACAGACGTTCTGGGGATCGACCTGGGCATAACCATGCTCATGATTGAGAATTACCGGACCGCGCTGCCGTGGAACACATTCATGCTGAATCAGGAAGCCCAAGCGGGAATGTTGCGAGCAGGATTCCAATACGTTTAGAAGTTTCCGCCGCTTACGATTCCAAGATAAGCAATGCTACCCTCGCCCGCGGGCATATCTTCGGACCAAATAGCAAAGAAAAACTGCCAACGAGTGGGGTGAATCAGCTCTCGTTGGCAGCGTTTCCTTTTACAAACGGAAGCACGGGGGTTAAACGCGCATCCGGCAAACTGTCTGGCGATATCGCACCACATCCTTAAGTAAATCGGTTAAGCACAATATTCGGGGGCAGTATAGACACAAGAAATTTGAATGTCAATCATGAGTTTTACGTAGCCGGCCAACTGCACTCGAAGCTAGCCAAACGGACTCTCACGGACCAAAAATTAACGTTTGACGGAAGCGGTTGGACGGATTTTCTCAGTTGAGACTATGCCTTGGCCTTCTTGAAGGGCATAGAAATGGTCGGCATCCAGGTTCACAATGGTCTCTATTTTTCCGGAAGGCCAACGAACTTCGAGGCTGTCGATTTTGCTGGCCTTGCCAAGGCCGAAATGGGCGCGTTGGTCGCTTTGCGAAAGATAGCTGCCGCCGCTGTGAATTTCCTCGGTTTGGGTTACCCCGCCTGCCGTTAATTTAAGTCGAGCGCCGATGGCCATGCGATTGCTTTTCGTGCCAGCCAGTTCGAAGCTTATCCAGTGCTGGCCAGGAATCCCGGGATTTCGCAAAATCTGCGGAGCCCCCACAAGATTTTCAACGACGAGGTCCATATTGCCATCGTTGAAGAGGTCGCCCGCGGCAAGACCTCGCGAGACTTGCGGGAGCAGAATGGCAGGGCCGCTTTGGTCACTGGCGTCGCAGAAGGTGCCATTGCCCTGGTTGTATTGAACTAGTTTTGGTTCTTGATAGCGAGCAGCGGAAGGCAACGAATCCACTTGCGGATAAACGTGACCGGTTGCGGTGACGAGATCGAGCCAACCGTCATTATCGAGATCAACGAAAACGATTCCCCACTTCACATAGGGGACAGAGGGCAAGCCAATACCCGCAGCGTAGGAGACATCCTGAAAATCCCAGTTGCCGTCGTTACGATAGAGCGGGGTGTTGTCCATAGAGAAATTCGTAACGGCTAGCGAAGGGCGACCCGTGTGGAGATAATCGCCAACGGCGACGCCCATAGCTGCTTGCTCGTGGCCGTCTTCACCGAGCGCAGTGCCAGACTCGAGACCAATATCGGTGAATTTGCCGTTGCCATCGTTGCGATACAGAAAGCCTGCAGTCGAATCGTTGGCCACATAAATGTCCGGGCGACCGGCGTTGTTGAAGTCCGCCCAGATTGTGGTGAGGCCGTAGTAGCCGCCGGGATCGTCAACCCCAGCTTTCTTGGACACGTCAGTGAATGTACCGTTGCCGTTGTTGTGAAACAGCGAGTCGCCCGAACCCTTCAGGCCACGAGGGCCGCATTGCACATCGAGGCCCATGTATTTGCACGTCGCAGTGCTGCCAAAGACGGGAAGGCGGTGGAGGTCAAGATCGACATAGTTGGTGACCATGAGATCCACAAAGCCGTCGCCATCGTAATCGCCGAAGGCTGCACCGGTCGACCAGCGTCCATCAGTGACGCCGGCTTTCTTGCCGATGTCGGTGAAAGTACCGTCACCGTTGTTGTGATAGAGAACGTTTCCCCCGTAGCAGGTTAAATAGATATCTGGCCAACCGTCGTTGTCGAAGTCGGCTACGGCACCGCCCATAACGTAACACGGGAAACCGACGCCGGCTTTGTCGGTCACATCCGTGAATGTGCCGTCATGATTGTTGTGGTAAAGAGCGCTGCGCGCTTTCCCTCCATTCAGAGCGGATTCGGCGGTGGGAGCATTGGTGAAATAAATATCGAGCCAACCATCGCGATCGTAGTCGAGAAGCAAGACGCCTCCGCTCATGGATTCAATGATGTACCGGCTCTCGGGAGAAGAGGAATGCGAGAAAGTAATGAGACTCTTTTGAGTGATGTCTTCGAGTTGCGGAATGGGACGGTCTTTACAGCGGATGGATTTAGCGGTGGGCGGCGGAGCAGTGCCTTGAGCAATTCCCTGCCCGGCTGAATTCCCGCCGGTGGTGAGAACGAAGAAGGTGATCAGAGAGAAAAGAGTGAGTAGGCGCGGAAAGACTGCCGTGCAATTCATCGCCAAGGCCTTTTACGCATACTGCAAAGATAGCAGAAGGGACGCCGGAGTCGCCAAGGGCGGAGGGAATGCCGTGAAAAAACGAGCGTAGCAGGATTTAGTGTAAGGAGCGCTCCATAATTCTGTACAATGGGAGCAACTAAGGAAATGAAGCGTTGGCGAGGCGCTGCGTTTCGCGACGTACATCGCCGCTTAAGTTGAGGAACCGCCGCTCGGATGAATCCTAAAAAAAAGCCCTCCATACAAAAACAAGGTGCAGTTACATTGAAGGCAGTAGCCAACTCTCTGGGGCTTACTGCAGGGACCGTATCCGTCGTACTTAATAATTCCAAGAGCGCGAGTTCAATTCCCGAACACACACGAAATCGAATCCTCGAAGCAGCGCGCAAACTTAAATATCGGCCAAATTTTGTGGCCCGTTCGTTGCGTGTAAAGCGCACGTTCACGGTCGGCGTAATCACGGAAGAGTTTGGTGATGCCTACGGCGGCGGGGTACTGAGCGGCATAGAAACCTATCTTCGCGAGAACAATTACTTTTTGCTTGCCGTGGCGCATCGCCACGACCTGAGGTTGCAACAGAGCTATGCGGAACTGCTCACATCCCGAGGCGTCGAGGGCTTGATTACCATCGATACTTCGGTCGACGATCCCCCACTGGTTCCCACAATTGCGGTGGCCGGGCACAAAAGAGTCGAAAACGTCACCAATATCATTCTGGATCATCGTACGGCAGCGGAACTTGCGCTGAAACACCTCAAGGAGTTGGGGCATCGACGGATTGCCTTCTTGCGCGGCCAGGAAAAGAGCTCGGACTCAGCCACACGCTGGGAAGCGTTGCGCGAAGTCGCAATCGAATTGGGAATCGATCTTATTCCAGAACTGGTTTTGCAGATTGAAGGAACCGATTCGACACCGGATCTTGGATATCCGTACGGAAAAAGATTGATGGAGACAAATATCCCGTTTACGGCCCTAATGGCGTACAACGATATCTCTGCGATCGGCGCAATGAAGGCATTCAAAGACGCACATTTACGAGTGCCGCAAGACGTTTCGATCGTGGGATTCGACGATATTTCAATCGCATCTTTTTCCATTCCACCGCTCACAACGATTCGCCAGCCGCTAAAGGAGATGGGACGAATCGCCGCGAAAACCGTGGTTGGTTTAATTGAACAACAGGAAGATTACGTCGAAGAGATCGCCGTCGAGCCCGAATTAATTGCACGCGGATCGACGGCGCCCCCAAGACAGCAGTAAAGGCTTGCAGCGGGTAGTATGTCTGTTAGGAACTAAAAGAACAGAACGAACAGTTCAACTTGAAACAGTATTCGAAGCACAACTGTGCAGATTTTTCGCCGGCGCACAGTGATAAAATGAAGTTTCAAGAACTACAGGCTATCCTCTTCCGCTCCGATCAGGTTACCTAAGAGGGACAAGAATCATGCCGCGAAAAATAGAAGTCACCGAGTTGATTTTGCGAGACGCGCACCAGAGTCTGCTGGCAACGCGCATGGCAATGGAAGACATGGTACCGGCGTGTGAGGATATTGATAAAGCGGGATTCTGGAGCGTGGAGTGCTGGGGCGGGGCGACGTTTGATGCTTGCATCAGGTACCTGAACGAAGATCCGTGGGAGCGATTGCGGACATTTCGGCAATTGATGCCAAACTCGCGGCTGCAGATGCTGTTGCGCGGGCAGAACCTGTTGGGATACCGGCATTATGAAGACACAGTGGTCGACCGCTTCGTCGCGAAAGCGGCGGAGAACGGGATGGATGTGTTCCGCGTGTTCGATGCGCTGAACGATGTGCGAAATGTGAAGCGTGCGATTGCGGCGGTGAAAAAAGTTGGGAAGCACGCGCAAGGGACGATCTGCTATACAGTGAGTCCCCTGCACACGGTCGAGGGTTATGTGGACATGGCGAAGCAGTTGATGGATCTTGATTGCGATTCGCTCTGCATCAAAGACATGGCAGCGCTGCTGAAGCCGAAGCCTGCGTACGACATTGTGAAAGCGATTAAAGAAACGCTGGGCGAGCAAGTGCGAATTCATGTGCATGTACACGCCACCACCGGCGTGACACTGGTATCGCTGATGAAGGCGATTGAAGCGGGAGCCGATGCGGTCGATACTGCGATCAGTTCGTTGAGCCTCGGGCCAGGACATAATCCGACAGAAAGTTTAGTGGAGATGCTGGAAGGAACAGAATACACGACGGAATTGGATAAGAGCCGGTTGCTGAGAATTAAGGAGCACTTCGAGAAAGTGCGGCCAAAATATACGGAATTTCTTTCCAATATAACCGGCGTGGACACGGAGATTTTCAACAGCCAGATTCCCGGTGGAATGATTTCGAATATGGAAAGCCAACTAAAGCAGCAAGGAGCGGCAGATCGAGTGAAAGAAGTTCTGGAGGAAGTGCCTCGAGTTCGCAAGGACGCGGGCTATCCGCCGCTGGTGACGCCTTCGAGCCAGATCGTCGGTACGCAGGCTGTGTTCAACGTACTGATGGGCCGCTATAAGGTGATTACCGCAGAATTTGCGGATCTGATGCTCGGATATTACGGAAAGACGCTTGGCGAGCGGGACATTACCGTGCTGGCGCAGTGCGAGAAGCAGACGAAGAAATCGCCGATTATGATGCGGCCTGCGGATTTGCTGAAGCCGGAGTGGGAGGCTTTGCGGGCGGCTGCTGTAAATCTGGATGGATGCGATGGGTCGGATGAAGATGTGCTGACTTGCGCGATGTTCCCGAAGGTAGCACCAACGTTTTTTGCGGAACGGGCGCAGGGGCCAAAAAGCGTAGCGAAGGATCCGGCAATTGCAGCCGCAAGCACGGTTGCCGCCGGAGCTTCCGGCGCGCCGGGAAGTGGTCCGGTACGCGAAACGATTAAATACGAAGTGAAGCTCGATGGAAAAACTCATCAGGTAACTGTTTCACCTGCGTAGGGGGCAGTACGATGAAGAGCATGGAGCAACGCGTTGTAGAATTGCGGCGCCGCCGTAGCGAGGTGGAAGCGGGAGGTGGTGCGGAAAGAATCGAAAAGCAAAGAAAATCAGGGAAGCTCACCGCAAGAGATCGTATTTCTGAGTTGTGTGACCCCAATTCATTCCAAGAATCAGGTCTATTTGCCGAACATCGCTCCGTTCTGTTTGGAATGGAGGGCAAGACCTTCCCTGCCGATGGCGTGATCACCGGCGCAGGAACAGTGCTGGGGCGGCGCGTTCACCTGGCAAGCCAGGATTTCACGGTGGCTGGCGGTTCCGCAGGCGAAGTGCATTCCGAAAAAGTGGCCGAATCGATGGAGCAGGCTATCAAGACCGGCACTCCCTTTGTGTTTATGAACGACTCGGGCGGCGCGCGCGTGCAGGAAGGTATCGATTCCCTTTCCGGGTACGGCAAGGTATTTTTCCAAAACGTGAGTTTAAGTGGAGTTGTTCCGCAGATTTCGTTGATCTGCGGGCCGTGTGCGGGCGGCGCTGCGTACTCACCGGCGCTGACGGATTTCATTATTCAGACGCGGAAAGCACAGATGTTTATTACCGGACCGAACGTGATCAAGCAAGTGACCGGCGAAGATGTCACAGCCGAGCAGTTGGGTGGAGCGGATACGCATATGGGGCGGTCAGGCGTAATTCACTTCATTGCAGAGGACGATAAGCATGCCTTGTTGATATGCAAAAAACTGTTGAGCTTCTTGCCGTCAAACAATGCGGAGGATCCACCAGAACTGCCGAGTGATGGAAATGTTGACGAGAATCCTACGCTGAACAAGATTGTGCCGGTGGATTCGAAACAGGCCTATGACGTTCGTGAAGTGATCGGGAACATTATTGATTCGCAGGATTTTCTGGAAGTGCAATCGGGATATGCACCGAATATCGTGGTGGGATTCGCCAGGTTGATTGGACGAACGATCGGGATCATTGCGAACCAACCTTCCGCCATGTCTGGAGTTCTCGATATCAATGCCTCTGATAAAGCGGCCAGCTTCGTGCGATTTTGCAATGCGTTCAATATTCCGCTTGTGACGTTTGTAGATGTACCGGGATTTTTGCCAGGTGTGGACCAGGAATATGGCGGGATTATTCGGCACGGGGCGAAAATGTTGTTCGCGTATTCGGCAGCGACAGTTCCGAAGCTGACGATTATTCTGCGCAAGGCGTTTGGCGGCGCGTATCTGGCGATGTGCGGGCGAGACTTGGGAGCGGACCGCGTGTACGCGTGGCCGACGGCGGAAGTGGCGGTGATGGGAGCCGAAGGCGCGGCTGAAATCGTCTTCAAGAAAGAGATAGCCACCGCGAAGGATACGGCGGCGAAACGAAAAGAAATGATCGAGCAATACCGGGAAGCGTTCGCCAACCCATACGTGGCGGCGGGTCGGAGGTTAGTTGATGACATCATTGAACCATCATCGACTCGACGGGTGCTGGCGCAGGCTTTGGAATTTCTGCACACGAAGCGCGAACTGCGGCCGCCGAAGAAGCATGGATTGATTCCGCTGTGAGGCACCGAGAATGAGCATGGCGAAACAAACGAAGGCGGATTTGGAAGCGGAAGTACAGGGGCTACGCCTGCGGGTCGAAAGACTGGAGGCGATGCTAGCTGCTTCTCCCTCGAAACTCCCTGAGAATTCTGCTGCTGCCGTCGGTGCGACTAAACCAAGAGTGGATGAAGGCATCACGCCGGAGATTGTGTCGGCGATTACAGCGGCAGTGGCAGCATTTTTGGGTAAGCGAGCGACGATCCATCAGATCCGGCTGACCGGAACGACGGCGTGGGCGATGCAGGGACGCGCAACGGTCCAGGCCTCGCACGGAATTAGCAGATGGTCTCGATAGGCTCAGGGTGATTCATGAAACTCAAGGTGACGGTAGACGGAAAAGTGTATGAGGTGGAAGTAGAAGTTGCGCCAGAGCCCACGCCAGTGCTGCCGACATTCATAGTGCAGAGCGCTGCAGCGGCGGTGCCCGCAGGCAGCGGTGCCGGCGGATCTTGCATCTCCGGTGGCGCAGAAGAAGACTTGGACGAGGCCAAAGTTTGCCGCAGCCCCATTTCCGGGATTGTGGTGAAATCAAACGTGCGATTGGGACAGACGATTGAGCCGGGAGATTTGCTGTTTGTGCTGGAAGCAATGAAGATGGAGACGGAGGTGACGGCGCCCGTTGCTGGAAAAGTTGCACAAGTAAAAGTAAATAAGGGCGACAGCGTGAAAAGCGGGCAGGTGGTGCTGGTATGGGCATAGAAGCAGAAGCGATCCATGTGAAGGACGTGCCGGAATTTTTGTTTGTTGATCATATAGCCGTATCGGTGAAACAGGGAGATTTGGAAAAGCAGGTGGCGGTTTACAAGGCGATGGGATTTACGGAGGTTCATCGCGAAGATGTGCTGGGAACAGATCAGGTGCGGGAAGTGTTGCTGCGGATCGGCGATGGGCCGAACTTGATTCAGTTGCTCGAACCGCTTTCGGCGGATTCTCCCGTGAGCAAGCAGATTGCGAAAAACGGCGGACGCGGAGGATTCGCGCACATGGCCTTACGCGTAGCAGATATCCAGAAGGCGTTCGACGCGCTGAAGCAAAAGGGATTTCAGATTATTGATGCGGCGCCGCGAGCGGGATCGCGTAATACAACGGTATTTTTTGTGCATCCGAAGACGACCGAAGCTGCGGCGCTGGGTTATTTGATTGAGGTTGTGCAGGAGGGTTGAAAATGTGGGAAGAGTTCCCGCCAATCTCGACGGAGGAGTGGGAAGCCGCGATTCGCGCAGATTTGAAGGGTGCGGATTATGCCAAGAAGTTCGACTGGCAAACGGAAGAAGGGATTGCGGTAAGGCCGTATTACAGGCGCGAAGATTTGCCGGGAAGTACCGGACAAGCGCGGTTTATGGGAAGGTGGAAAGTAGGGAGGGCGGCGGAAATTCCAGCCGATGCTGTGCGCGGGGATTTCTTGCATGAACAGGGCGCGAATTCGGTCCAGGAAATCGGGTACTCTCTGGCGGAATCGGCGGGCAAACGTAACACGTTTGTGCTCGCGGTGGGCAGCAATTACTTCATGGAAATTGCGAAGCTGCGCGCGGCTCGGCAATTGTGGGCACGGATGTCGGACTTGCCGATGGTCATCTGGTCGCGAACTTCGTATGCAAATAAGAGTTTGTATGATCCTTCGGCGAATTTGATGCGATGCACGACGGAGGCAATGAGCGCGATTTTTGGTGGATGCGATTACCTCATCGTGGAAGCCGCACGGTTCGCGCAACATCTGGCAGAAAGTTTGCCGAGAATACTGGCAGAAGAGGCGCATTTCAATCAGGTGTCAGATCCCGCAGGGGGATCGTATTACGTGGAGTCGCTGACGGCCGCGATTGCGGCGGAAGCGTGGAAGGTCTACGAGGAAGGTCTAGCCAATCGGGATACAGCGATTGCGGCGTCGCGCACGGCCAAAGAGAAAGCGGTGGCTCTGCGAAAGCGCACTCTGGTTGGCGTGAATAACTATCCAGATTTGACCGAGACGATTCCCCAAGGCTCGAAGCTACCTCATGATTCAGCGCCACGGCTGTCTCAACCGTTTGAAGCAATAAGGCAACGGGTGGAAAAGTCGGGAAAGCGGCCCGTTGTCTTGCTGCTACAGCGCGGCGATTTGAAGATGCGAATGGCGCGGGCGAACTTTGCACTGAACTTTTTTGGGTGCGCGGGTTTTGAGATACGGAGTTCCGACAAAATCGAGGCTGCGGATTTGATTGTGCTGTGCAGCTCGGATGCGGAATATCTGGCGTTGGCGAAGGAAGTTGTGCCGCAGACGAAGGCGCCGGTGCTTGTGGCGGGAAATCCAAAAGAACAGATCGAACTGTTGCGCGCCGCGGGCGTGAAGGACTTCGTCTACGTCGGAGTAAATGCGGTGGAAGTGCTCTCGCGATGGCAGGAGGCACTGGTATGAACCGCGCGGATTGGAAGACGCAGGAAGGAATCAAGGTGAAACCGCTGTACACGGCGGCGGATCTGGCAGCAATTGAGCACCTAGATTATGCAGCAGGACTACCTCCCTTTTTGCGCGGGCCGTACAGCTCGATGTACGCGATGCAGCCGTGGACGATTCGGCAGTACGCGGGATTTTCGACGGCGGAGGATTCGAACGCGTTTTACCGACAGAACTTGGCGGCGGGGCAAAAAGGATTGAGCGTGGCGTTTGATCTGGCAACGCACCGCGGGTACGACTCCGATCATCCGCGGGTAAAAGGCGATGTCGGTAAAGCCGGCGTGGCGATTGACAGCGTTGAGGACATGAAGATTCTGTTCGACCGGATTCCGCTGGATCAGATGTCCGTCTCGATGACGATGAACGGGGCGGTGCTGCCGATCATGGCGTTTTATATTGTGGCGGCCGAAGAACAAGGCGTTGCGACGCAAAAACTGACAGGGACGATTCAGAACGACATCTTGAAAGAGTTCATGGTGCGGAACACGTACATTTATCCGCCGAAGCCTTCGATGCGAATCGTCGGAGATATTTTTCGCTACAGTGCGGCGAAGATGCCGAAGTTCAATTGCATCTCGATTTCCGGATATCACATGCAGGAAGCGGGTGCAACGGCGGATATCGAGTTAGCGTACACCTTAGCCGATGGACTGGAATATTTGCGGACGGGATTGCACGCGGGGCTCGATATCGACGAATTTGCGCCGCGGCTGAGTTTTTTCTGGGCGATTGGCATGAACCATTTTATGGAGATCGCCAAGATGCGGGCCGCGCGGCTTCTATGGGCCAAACTGGTAAAACAGTTCAACCCGAAAAATCCCAAATCGATGGCGCTGCGGGCACATTCGCAGACTTCGGGGTGGAGCTTAAGCGCGCAGGACGTTTATAACAACGTGATTCGCACAACGGTGGAAGCGATGGCTGCGGCGATGGGCGGAACGCAATCGTTGCACACAAATGCGCTCGACGAGGCCCTGGCGTTGCCGACAGATTATTCGGCACGAATTGCGCGAAACACTCAAATTTATTTGCAGCAAGAAACAGGAATTTGCCACGTGGTCGACCCGTGGGGCGGAAGCTACTATGTGGAATCACTGACGGCAGAATTGGCGGCAAAAGCGTGGACGTTGATCGAGGAAGTTGAAAAGCTTGGCGGAATGACGCGCGCAATTGAGACAGGCTTGCCAAAGATGCGGATTGAAGAAGCGGCGGCGCGGCGCCAGGCGCATATTGATTCCGGCAGCGAGACGATTGTTGGCGTCAATAAATATGCGGTGGACGATGAGAAGCCGCTGGAAGTCCGAATCGTAGATAACGCGGCGGTGCGAGAAAATCAGTTGGCGCGATTAAAGGAGATGCGGGGGAAGCGGAACTCGGCGGAAGTGGAGACGGCGCTCTGCTCGTTGACGAAATGCGCGGAAAGCGGCGAAGGAAACTTGCTGGAACTGGCCGTCGACGCGGCACGCAAACGCGCTACACTAGGCGAGATCTCCTATGCGCTGGAGAAGGTTTTTGCAAGGTACAAAGCGGTGAACCATACCATTTCCGGAGTGTATTCGTCGGAGAGTCGGCAGGATCCGGAATTTCTAAAGGCTCGCTTGCTCACGGAACAATTCGAAAAAAGCGAGGGGCGGCGTCCGCGGATTCTGGTAGCCAAGATGGGACAAGACGGGCACGATCGCGGCGCGAAGGTGATTGCGACGGCCTTTGCTGACTTGGGATTCGACGTAGACCTGGGACCCCTTTTTCAGACGCCGGAAGAAGTGGCGCGGATGGCAGTCGAAAATGACGTGCACATTCTTGGCGTGTCAACACTGGCGGGCGGGCACATGACGCTGGTGCCGGAACTGATTCAGGAATTGAAGAGGCTGGGACGCGAGGACATCCTCGTTGTCGTGGGCGGCGTGGTTCCTCCGCAAGATTTTGCGGCGCTGCGAGAAGCGGGCGCAGCAGGAATCTTCGGACCGGGAACACGCATACCACTTTCTGCACAAGAAATACTGCACCGATTGCTGGAGTAGCCGTTGCGGACGCGCCGACTGGCCGCTGAACAATATATTTCGGGAGTCCTCCAGGGCGACCTGGCCACCTTGGCGAGGACAATCACGGTGGTCGAGAGCGACCTACCCTCCGATGGTGAACTCGCTCTAGAAATTCTGGATTCCCTGCTTCCCCATACAGGCAAATCGCGACGCATAGGAATTACTGGCGTGCCCGGCGTCGGTAAGAGCACCTTCATCGACAAAATTGGATTGCACATCATTCGCGATCGCGGCGAGAAACTGGCCGTGCTCAGTGTAGACCCTTCAAGCCCTATTACAGGCGGGAGTATTTTGGGCGACAAGACGCGAATGGAGCGACTGGCCGCGGAGCCCCACGCGTTCATTCGACCGTCGCCATCCAGAGGATCATGGGGCGGAGTGGCAGGAAGAACGCGGGAGACGATACTGGTGTGCGAGGCTGCGGGTTTTAACAACATCTTGGTGGAAACAGTGGGAGTTGGTCAATCAGAAATTGCGGTGCGAACGATGACAGATTTCCTGCTGCTGCTCTTGCTTCCCGGAGCCGGCGACCAACTGCAAGGAATCAAGCGTGGGATTTTAGAGTTGGTCGATGCGATTGCGATCAATAAAGCTGATGGAGAGCAACTTACTCGCGCACAGTTGGCGAAGGAGGATTACCAGAGCGCGTTGCATCTGTTTGCTCCCGGCGCGGGTGGATGGAATCCGCCAGTGATGCTCTCGAGCGCAGATACGGGTGCGGGGGTCAAAGAGATTTGGGAATGCATTTTGCGGCACGAGCAATTTCAGAGTGAAAACGGGTTGCGGGCGGAGATACGGAAGGAGCAGTCGTTGTCGGCCATGCGGCAGATGATTTCTGCGGAACTTGAGACGGCGTTCCCGCGGGATCCAGCGGTTGCAGGGAAGTTGCGACAGGTGGAGGCGCAGGTAAGGGAGGGGAGGATGACCTCGTTTGCGGGAGCGAAGGTATTGTTGGGGGAGTTTTGGCGCGGTGTGGCAGAGAAAGAAAGATAAGATTTAGCAAAGGTGTCGGAAGACATGCGGCGAAAAGGAAGGTAAACCCAAGCACAGTCAAGCTGGGCTGTGCCGTGGAAAACCAAAGATAGGCACGAAGGAGCATCATGCGAATGTTGATTGGGGTTTTGTTGCTGGCGGCGCTCGCGGCAACCGGAGCGAATGGGCAGAGTGCCAAGCTTTCAACGAAATGGGAAGAATTGACGGCGGCGGATTTTCGAGATGCGATTGCCAGAGCACAGGGAACGTGCTTGCTGCCATTTGGAATTTTGGAAAAGCATGGACCACATTTGCCTCTGGGAACGGATTTATTGAATGTGCGTTACGTTTCCGAGCATGCCGCGCAGCAAGAGTATGTGGTTATTTTTCCGCAATATTTTGCTGGGCAGATATTTGAGGCGCGGCACGAACCGGGAACGATTGCCTATAGCGCGGAAATTCAAATGAAACTATTGCAGGAAACGACGGATGAAATGGCGCGCAATGGCTGCAAAAAAGTGATTATTGTGAACGGGCATGGCGGCAACGAGGATCTGCTTCCCTACTTTGCGCAAACGCAGCTGGCCAAGCCGCATGATTACGTTGTGTATGTCCAGTGGGGGCACGAGGCCACGAAAAAAGTAGGCGGCGAAAAAAGTGGCCCGGACTGGCATGCTGGCGAAACCGAGACTTCCAACATGATCGTGACGAATCCGGGCCTGGTACACATCGATCGTGCAGGCGAAGAATCGGGAGCGGATCAGCGACGAGTGAAATTGCCGGAAAGCGTGTACACGGGAATCTGGTGGTATGCGCGTTTTCCGAATCATTATTCGGGCAATGGCGCTACCGCAACGAAGGAACAAGGGCTGGAAGACATTACCAGTTGGATCAACACGCTGGTGCACGCCATTAACGCCGTTAAGGCCGATGACGAAAGTTTGAAGTTACAGAAAGAGTTTTATGAAAAAAGCGAGCACCCGCTCGATACGGCGCATTGAGGTTCGAGGCGATAGGCGGGAAAGCAGGGCTCAATCACATTCAATTCTACGACGAAAAGAGACTAGCGGTTACGGCGGAGAGCATCGATCAAGTTGGCAAGAATCTGATTGTTGGGGGGTTCGAGATCGAAAAATTCAATTCCCATACCGACTCGCGGTTTGACGATGCGAACCACGATGAAGGCTTCCAAAACTTCATTTTTGCGAATAAGTCTCATACGGGCGCGAGCGTTGAGGGGTAGCTGTTTACTGGTACACACAAAGCATCCACCCAAAGAGAGGTCGGACGTTACCCCCTCAACTTGCTTCCCGGTTTCCATTTCAATGAGTTCGACGTCCGCAGCAAACGGGTAGCGGATGGTGTAGCGGCGGTCCCGGACTCCGACAAGTCGGGGAGCAAGTATGCCATTGCGATTGGACATGGAGATGACCTTACTCAAGCGATCCTCAGCGATGAGACAACACTCATGATTTACCCCTGGCGCGAGGTATTTGCTCGTCTAAGTGTGTCCGAACGGAGGGCTTTTGCAAATCGTCGCGAGGGCCCCAGGAGCCAAAAAGTAACTGTGAATTCAGCCAGTGGATCCGCTTGATTCAACTCAAGATGCTATTAGTGGGAAGGACAAGCGACGGTACCCGGACGACTATTTCGCTAAATCGACGTGTTACCCTGTGCCGTAGCTATCTTCAAGCGACACCTATGCGCACGGAGCGAATGCGTCAAAGCGACCGAGTCAGCCTGGAAGTCCAGGTCGAGGCGTCGTGGCTAGATAGCGGCGGCGGGCAGATTCGTTTGCCAGCGCACACCCTGTTGATCAGCCGGAATGGTGGAGTGATCCGCTTGGCGGAGAAAATATTTCCCGGGCAAGAAATCGTACTTCATCGCAAGCTCGAAGGCGACCAAACGAAAAGTGCGCGAGCCCGCATCATGGCGGAAATTGACCGGGAGCCTGACGGGTTTATCTACGCGGTAGCGATTCTGGATCAACGGGTTGATTTCTGGGAGATCGAATTCCCTTCTCCGCACAAGGCGGAAGAGGCTTTGGCAAGGATGTTGATGGAGTGCAGTTTCTGCCAGCGGCGCGAAGTGGTCTATCTCAATGAAATGGAGTTGAAATCGTTCGAAGTGCGGCGCTGCGTGGCACGGCTGTGCAAGCATTGCGATTCCCCGTCCATTTGGATCGAGGCTCATTCGGAACCGAAGATTGAGGAAACGCTACCATCACGATCTGCAGTGGAAGAACGTGTACTGCCGCGAAGAAACCGCACGCGGGTGAAGGCGCGGGTGTTGGCTTGTATCCGCAGACGCGGATTTCAGGAAGAAGTTGCGGTTTGCGAAGACTTGTCTAAGGGCGGAATTAGCTTTCGCAGTCGAAATAAGTATCCAGAAGGAACGCGGTTAGAGGTTGCAGTGCCGTATACACCGGGAGCCGGAGCCATTTTCGTGCCAATACGCATTGTGTTCTCGCAGCCGATCGCGGCGGCGGGACTGTTTCGGCACGGGGCCGCGTATGTGCGGCCGCCGGAGTAGCAGGCCTAGCCCCAAAAATCCTGAATCAAATTGCTCCCCGAGCTAACCCCGGCATCTAAATTATGGATTCGGTCGGGGCGCCAGGATGGCTTGCCAGTTGATGATGGCGTTCCAGAGCATCCGTTGATCGCCGCGGTTAAAGTCGCGATGCAGGATTTAGCTCTTCAAGGACAAGACAGGCATGAGGGCCCGGTGCCCTCTGACCAAATTAGTCGAGGGCGGCGACGGTGTCGCGTTCGCGTCGGCGGCGATGCAGGTAATGCATCGCAATATTTAAGTAGATTTGGCCACAGGGAGTCTCAATACAAATGACCATCGCTTCGGTCTCGACATTTCCGGAGAGGCCCTGTTCGCTCACATGAATTTCTGGTGGGAACACTTTGAAGCGAAAACCCGCATCATTCAACAATGTGACAGAATTGCCGATAACCATGTTTGCGAGTTCGCAGACAGTCTCTCGGACAACTTGTTCGCTCGCGGCCACGGGTGAGCCGGCCAGCGCGCTGGCGACACTGATTGCGACCTCCGGAGCAAGATCGAGAATGACACGCCCTTCGATATCACCCTTGATCGCAATCAGCGCGGCGATGCCTTTGCGGCGATAGGTATCCTCTTCCATCGTGAGGTCGAGGATCTTTGTCGGTGCTTGCAGAGATTCAGCGAAAACAGCATCCGCGGCATTTATAAACGGTTGGATCAGTTCCATTCTCATCGGTGACTCTCTTCCGCGAGCGCCACCGGCCCGCTTGGTGCATTCGGGTCATCACCCAAAACGTAACGTAGAATCTCATACAAGACTTCCGGTTTCACCGGTTTCTGGACGAAATGCTTTGCGCCCTTTTGCAGAGCAGCCAGAATATTTTCCTGATAGCCAACGGAAGACACCATGACAATGCGGGCGTTGGAATGTTGCCGAACGATGCGTTCGACGGCTTCAATGCCCTCCATTTGCGGCATGGTGATGTCCATCAGCACGATGTCGGCTTTGGTGCGGTTGTACTCCGCAATGGCGGTGAGGCCATCGCCCGCCTCGCCAGCAACCTCGCCGCCGAAAAGCTCAATCATCTTGATGAGATTTTTGCGAGCGAAGACGGAGTCGTCCACGACCAAGTAGCGGACGGGTTGATTGTCGCTCCGAAGTAAAGGTGCAAACTGTTGCATAAACTTCTCCTTTGGCCCCGCACGTCGTCAGACGCGTGGAGTCGAAACTGGTGTCCTATCGTTCTTTTCCGCGCGATCACTTTTCTCGAGCTTTTCCTGCGCATCGGTTTTTTCTGTATTGCCGCGATCAGAAGCGAATTGAGTAATCAGAAACTGGCTGAGCCCATCAAGTGGAATAATTTTTGAGGCGTAGCCCTTATTGATCGCGGCACGGGGCATGCCTGGGACCACGCAGGTATCTTCGCTTTGCGCGATGGTTACGCCGCCAGCTGAGCGAATCGCGCCCAAACCTTCCGCGCCGTCTTCACCCATGCCAGTCATGAGCACGCCGACGGCGGTCAAACCAAACTCTTGGGCGACGGAATGAAACAGAACGTCCACCGAGGGGCGATGGCCATTGATCGGAAGACCATCGGAAAGAATCACCATTTCACCCCGCGGCATGCGCCGGACCATCATGTGTCGATTGCCGGGACAGATCAACACGCGGCCGGCGATCAGGAGATCGCCGGACTTCGCCTCCTGCACATCGACAGCGCAACATTCATCAAGGCGACGCGCAAACATTTCCGTGAAACCTTCGGGCATGTGCTGTACGACCACGAATGTGGCCGGAAACTCTACGGGAATTTGTGAGAGCAGATATTGCAAGGCATTGGGACCACCGGTAGAGATACCAATTGCGATTACGCGATTGGGTTGAACGGCCGGCCGACCGCGTTTTTTGTGAAGTGGAGGAAGTTCGATCTCTGCCCGCGGAATTGCTTTTGTTCCCCCCGCCCGTTTGGCTACCTTGATTTTTTCGATGAGCTGGACTGCAACCGTTTCGAGATGACCAGTAGCGGCATCCTTTGGCTTCGGAACGAAATCGATTGCGCCAAGTGCCAGGGCTTTGAACGTGGAGTAGGCGCCTTCCTTCGAATGGGTGCTGAAAACAATTACGGGGAGCGGCGCGCTACGCATGATCATGCGCAGTGTCTCAATTCCATCCATGCGCGGCATTTCTAAATCGAGGGTGACGACGTCGGGACGCAACTCGGCAATTTTGCGCAGAGCAAACGCGCCGTCCATTGCCGTACCCACGACCTCAACATCGGGATCGCGTTCGAGAATCAATGGAATCAACTTCCGCATGAGCGCAGAGTCGTCCACCACCAGCACTCGGACCCGTTCTCTCATGCGATGGCTCCAAGTGGAATGGCACGAGACAATCTCGAAAGAATTGCCGGAACGCTCAGAATCAAAACGACCGTGCCGTCGCCGAGGATCGAAGCACCACTGACGAGGTCGCTCGAGACGATTTCCCCTGGTAGAGCTTTTATGACCAATTCTTCTTCTCCAACCATGGTGTCGACCAGCAGGCCAAACCGTTTTTCAGCAATTCCAATCACAATTACAAAGCTTTTTTTCTTTAAAAGACTGCTCGGCTCGACAGAATGGATCCCTTTGATGGAGTTCAACCGGACGAGTGTCAAGATCTGGTCCCGTAGACGGAGGACTTCCCGCTGGTCGACACGCTGAATCTCTTGATCAGAGATGCGCGTGATTTCCACGACCGCGGAAAGCGGTACGGCAAATAATCGCCCGCCCACTCGAAACAAAAGAGTCTGAATGCTGGCAAGGGTCAAGGGGACGCGTAGAAGCATGGTCGTTCCCTTTTTTTTCGAGCTGGAAACGTGGACTGTACCCTTCAGCCGATCGAGAACGGTCCGGACCACGTCCATGCCAACGCCGCGGCCGGAGATTTCGGTGATTTCACTTGCGGTGCTGAAGCCGGATTCGAAGATGAGATTCAAAACGTCTGGCTCAGTTAAGCGGTCGGCATCTTCTTTTTTGATCAGCCCACTGCGAACGGCCTGGGCCCGGATGAGATCGAGGTCAATCCCGCGACCATCGTCACGGACTTCAATGACAACTTGGGTTCCTTGATGATACGCGTTCAGGTAAACAGTGCCGCGTGCGGGCTTGCCCGCGTTCAGGCGCTCCTCGGCAGGTTCGATGCCGTGGTCGACTGCGTTGCGGACGAGGTGAGTCAGTGGCTCTGCAAGAGCATCCAAAATGCTTTTGTCGAGGTCGGTATGTTCGCCTGCAACCTCGAGCGCGATATCTTTGCCGCAAAGTTTTGCGACATCTCGAACCACTCGTGGGAAGCGTCGGAACAACTGTTCGACTGGAACCATACGAATCTTCAAGACGCATTTGTGCAATTCATCGAGAATGCGCGATTGGAAAGCAAGTGTTTCAGCCAACTTTGCGCGAACCGGATCGCGTGCGTGGTCTACATCAAATTCGGCAAGGGTCCGGTTGAGCATGGATTTGCCGATGATGAGTTCGCCGACGAGGTTCATCACGGCATCGATGCGAGAGGAATCGACGCGCAGTGAACTCTCGGCAAGTGCCGCGACAGCGGAAGAACCAGACTGACCCTTGGCTTCAATTGCCGCAGAGTCTGACCTGGTAGCGTGTTCCACAGCTTGTGCTTCCAGAATATCTCCCAAAAGCTGATGTTCGGCGCCTTCATCCTGAGCGGCATTCTCGATTCGGACATCGGAGACGATCGAGGGGATACGGCAGCGATGCGAAACGTGGTCCATGGGATGAGTACTGGCAACGGCTGCTTCGACAATGTCGACTTGGGAGGCAGCGAGGTTGTCCTCTGGGCGGAGGGCGATGACCGTGCCACAAGCGTGAAGTACATTGCGAACGAGTTGAAATGCCGCAGCTCGCATGGCGCTGTCCGGGTCGATGCGCAATGCAATGTTGTAAACGCTACTCCCGTTCAGCCGGGCTTCAGAGATCATCAGCCGTTCGTACTCGCTCCATTGAAACTCCGCAGGGACCATGCCCATTTGCCGATTGGGCTTTACACATTTTTCTGCAGGGGACCCGAGAAGCCCGTGAATCAGAAGCCGTAAGGCTGCCGGCGCTGGGGGTTCGATTTGCCGCTGGTAGCAGCTCAACATATTTTCAAAGGTGTCGACGGAAGAAAGGATAGCTTCAGCGAGTTGTACACCCTGCGACTGGCTAATCTGCAGGGTCAAGACATCCTCAAGTTCATGAGCAATTTCACTCAATTTGCTAAAGCCACATGCGGCGGAGTCACCTTTTAGAGTGTGAATTGCACGGCGCAGGCTACGCAAAAGCTCCTCATCGGCGGGATGCTTCTCGAGTCTTAAGCCAGAATCATTGATGGTCTGCAGAAGTTCCGACGCACTCTCAAAAAAGAGCGCGCGAAGCTCCGAATTCCGTTCATCGGGCAGGAAACTCAAGAATTATCCTCGATTCGCTTATAGGCAGTGCCGTTATTTTCGTGAACCATCTTGAATTTCTGGGTCAATCCGAAAAGGCTCTCGGCGTGGCCGACGAATAAGTAGCCACCCGGATTCAAGCAATGCCAGAACTTTTCGATCAAACGCTTTTGTTCTGCTTCATCGAAATAGATCATGACGTTGCGGCAAAGGATGATGTCGTTGCGGCGGGGCAAAAACTCGGTCTTGAGATTATGGAAGTCGAATTGGACCAAATCCTTGAGCTGTTTCTTTACCGCGTACCTATCGCTGGACTTTTCGAAATAGCGCAGACGAGTGGTGTAATCCACTGGTTCCATCTGAATTTCTGTATAAAGACCTTCCTGACCAGTGCGCAAGCTTGCGTAGCTGATGTCGGAGGCGACAATTTCCAGCTTCCAAGGAGGCGGAATCATCGGCTTCGGCGAAGGCATCTCGAACGGCAATGGATTCCGCAGGTAGTAGTACGCCAACGCATCGCAAATCAGAATGGCCACGGAATATGGTTCCTGGCCTGCAGAACAACCCGCGCTCCAAACCCGCAAATTCCAGTCGCGCCGTTCTTGTTTACGGTGAAGAATTTCTTCCAAAACATTCTTTTGCAGGAGATCGAGTTGCGGACGATTGCGAAAAAAACTGGTTTCGTTAACAGTTAAATTTTCAAGCAGAAGGGCGAGTTCGGCTCTTCCCTCGCGACTGGTCAAAAGGCGGTAATAGCTGTAAAAGGACTCGATTTGACACGCCTTCAGTCTCCGCTGCAGGCGGTCTTTCAGGAAGTGCGAGCGGCGTTCATCGAAATACATGCCGCATTCCTGATAGACGAGGGTCTGGAGGAGTTTTAGTTCTGCTTCAGTAAGCTGAACCTGCGCAGTGATCGTTCCCATAATGTAGGTGCGTCGAGCCTTTCGAACGGTAACATTTCCAAGATTTTTGGAAATCTATGTCGGAATTGCGACCGGCTCCGCGGCCTCCTCGAGCTTCTTGAATTCCGGTTGACGCAGAAGACGCGGAATATCCAAGATGATGACCAGCCGGCCTTTTAACTTTCCGACTCCGGTGACGTAGCTGGACTCACCCTCCGCGAAAACGGTACCCGGTGCTTCGATTTCCGAGGGTGGAATTTTCAAAACCTCCGAAGCGGAGCTAACGATCAGGCCCAGAAGTTTATTCCCCAATTCCACAACCAGAATTCGATTTCGCTTATCGCTTTTGACATCTTTGTCGCCAAACCGCTTACGCAGATCCATAACCGGAATAATCTTCCCGCGAAGATTGATCACCCCTTCGATGGCTTCAGGTGCATTGGGCACCGAAGTAATTTCCGGGACGCGGACAATTTCCCGCACGGAAGCGATACGCACCCCGTACGTTTCATTGCCGATCCGAAATCCGACTACTTGATGGTCTTTCTCCATGGTTCGCACTGTTTCTTAGGACTGGCTCACTTCGGCGTATTCGAATTCATTTGCACCAGACTGTGAAGAGCGACGATGGCTAGGGATTGCGTCGCGACGATGGCGAACTTGCCCGGCGCGATCGATGACAAACTGGTCCATATTGTCCAGAAGATTTCTGGAAAGCTTCAACATTTGCTCGGCGGCAGCCGAAAGCTCCGTTGAACTGGAAGCCGATTGCTGAACGAGTTCACGCATCTTGTCCATGGCGCGGACAACGGCTTGCGCACCGGAAGCCTGCTCTTCAACCGCGGAACTGATCTCCTGGGTAATTTCGGTGAGGCGATTGGTCGCCTTGGCAATCTGCGAAGAACCCACAGACTGCTCGTTGGTGGCTGCGCCGATTTCCTGAGAAAACTTGTAGACCTCCGTAACCACATCGGAGATTTTGTGGAGTGCCGTGCCCAGGTCATTTCCAAAGCCCAAACCTTCTTCCACGATCCGCGTACTCTGTTCCATGTTTTCGACCGCCTGGCGAGCCTCGCGCTGAATGCTCTGAATCAGGTCCGCGATTTCTTTCGTTGATTGTGTGGACTTTTCCGCTAGTTTCCGAACTTCGTCGGCGACGACGGCAAATCCGAGTCCATGTTCGCCGGCGCGGGCGGCTTCGATCGCAGCGTTCAACGCCAGAAGATTGGTTTGTTCGGCAAGGTCATCGATGACTTCAATGATTTTTCCGATGTCATCGGCGCGGTGACCAAGAATATTGATGATTTCCGCGGAAGACTGGATGGAACGGTTAGTGCGATTCAAGCCATCGGTGGTCTTCTCCATGGTGGCAATGCCAGTGACCACCTCTTCTCTCGAACGGTTCGCGATATCCAGAAGAACTTTGGCGGTATCTGCAACGCGCTGGATCGAAGTGACCATCTGATCGATGGAAGCCGAGGTTTCTGCAACGCTGCTAGCCTGCACCTGCGTGTTCTTCACGACGTTTTGAACGTTTACGCTCATCTCATGCATCGTGCTGGTCACTTCCTCAATGGCGGAAGAAGCTTGCACGCTGACCTTGGCCGATTCATCGGCAGCGCCGGCGACTTGGTTGGACCCGGCGGATACTTGCGAAGCGCCGTCGCGGGTGGAGCGAACAATCTGTTGGAGTCCATGCGACATGCGCGCGAACGCGTTGCCGAGCGTGTCGCGCTTGGATCGCGGAGCGACTTCGATGGTCAAATCGCCTTCGGCAACCGCCATGGAAACGGTGGCCATTTCCTTCAGATACGCGACCATGTTGTTGAAAGTGGTGGCCAGCGCGCCGATTTCGTCGTTGCGATGGATATCAATGTTCTGGTCCAGGTCCCCGGCATCGCCAATCTCGCGGGCCACAGCAATCAAATGCTGGAGAGGTTCGGTGATGGATTTTGCCGTGCGCACTGCGGTGATGCCGATGAATATCATGGCGCAAAGTGTTCCCACGAGGATAAAGATCAAACTGACGGTGCTGGCGCGGCGGGCCGCATCCTGAGAATCGCTGAGGGCTTTACTCATGTCCGTATTGGCCTGATCGAGAACTGTGGAAGACTTGGTGAGCCAGGAAGACGGATCTTTCTGAAGATAGAAAATCTGTAGATCAGAAACGGTGGCATCGCCAGAATCAACTTGGTGCCGCTTGGCAAGCAGAGGTTTCGCAAAATTATCTGCCCAATTGGCTTCGGTGCTCTCGACCTGAATCAGAGCAGTGCGTAGAAAGTCGTTGTTTGTCTGCGACTGGGCACGCTTGACCAAATCACTCAGTTCGGAGAATCCGCGGTTAACTTTTTCTTCGTCGCGTGGATCGCCGCTCAGTAGAAAATTATTCAGGTTCAAGCGGTTGATCATGATCTGATAACGCGCCGCTTCTGCGGTGCGCACACTCTCAAGTGTGGATGCGGCTTCAGCACTGGCCGACCGCGCTTTCCAAATGGTGGCGAGGTCAACCATCAAGAGAATGGCGAGAATCGCCAGGATCGCCCCGAAACTTCGATATAGTCGATTTCCGATCGTCATTGCGTCACTTCCTCCACTCCGCCAACCGCGCTTCGAGGCCGTGCTTCGCTCATCGGCAGCGCAAAACAAACAAATCTAACTATTGACCGAAATTGAATTCGATCAGTTGCGAGGTTTCTTCAGGCGCAGCGTCAAATCGCCATTCCTTAACCGCTTCCAAGCACGGCTGAACCAGGACGGGAGAGCCGCCAACAGCGCGAACACTTTTAACGTGACCGTCCGGAGCGATCACGGCTTCCACCTTGACCTTCCCGGTAATATTCATCTTGCGAGCCAGATCCGGGTAAACGGGAGTGACTTTCGTTTTCGCCTTGCGCCTGCCTTCTTCGGCTTGCTGAGCACTGGCTAAAGATCCCGCCAAAACAAATATTGCTGCTCCCGTAACCATTTTCTTTCTCCATCGAACACATGTCCGCACTTCGGACCTCCTGGGCGAGGGAAAGTCCCCCACCAAGG
>Ga0074045_10000559_pt1 | contig 36335 bp, 35 predicted proteins | sample BogForMeECP23OM2_FD_94442 | JGI IMG/M metagenome (GOLD analysis project Ga0074045, IMG submission 94442) | Bog forest soil microbial communities from Calvert Island, British Columbia, Canada - Bog Forest MetaG ECP23OM2 | ecosystem: Environmental > Terrestrial > Soil > Wetlands ...
CGTTCGCCAAACAAAAACGATAATCCCTGATCTTCCCAACCGAATTCGTGCAGATGCCAGACATGCGGACGTCCTAAGAGGCGGGCTGCGAACGCTCCTATGCAAACCGTCGCCGTGTTGCTGTAGACGACGTCACTCTTCCAACGAAGTATGTTCCAGGAAACCTGCAACGTGTCTTTAATGAAGTTAAGCGCCGCCTTAAGGCGAAGAACCAAGGACGCCTCACCCCTGCTCATCCACATTGGGTAGGAGATGACCCGGAAAGGCACTCCTAGGCGCTTCAACTCCTGGCAAACGTACCCCTCGGACGGCACCAAGACCCTGCATTCAATGCCCTGTTGCTGCAAGAGTTCGATGGTCTCAAGCAGGACACGCTGCGCTCCTCCGTCCTGGGAAGAGTGGGAAACGAAGCAGATTCTCATTTCAATTTAGGCGAACCAGCAAATGTCGGCTCGGGGCGTTGCAGCTAAAACGTCCCCGAGCCGAATTTTTGAGGGTTGGTCTTACTGCACCAGGGCAGCCAGGCCTGTAGGAGGAGCTGGCGGGGAACCACCACTCCCGCCGCTGCCGTTGTATGCCCCGATTGTCCATGGTGCGGAGAGTCGCGTAACCGGTGTGACCGTATCACCGGCCGAGGTATCCATGTTCAACGGGTTGATACCGAGAGTTGCCAGGCTTGTTGCGGCACCGATGGCTGGCGACCCTGTTTGGACGCTGCCGTTTGAGTTTAACATTAAGCTCGATGCCGAAGAAAACCATTGGCTGCTGTTGTCACAGGCGCATGCCTGCTTCCAGGCATTTCCGGACCAGTTGTAACCTTTTCCGTTGAGATTAAACCCGCCCAGCGAGAAGGCGTTGTAATCCCACGCTGTCAGGGTGGGAGAATCCTTCAACACCACTAGGGTGCTGCATCCTGAGATGACATTATTTTGAAAGCTGAAACTGCCACCCGAGTTGGACCAGTTATTTCCTTCCGCCTCAAAGCAGGTATCGCCATCATTTTGACCTAGAATCGTGTTATTGGCGACTAGAAACGGTCCCGGACCATTGATGCTCATGGAACCGTTGTTCGCCTGTTTGTAGGTCGTAGTGATCAAGTTGTTGTAGATATTATCGTTTACGTTATTTCCCTCGAAGTACACCGCACCGGTCTGGCAGCCCCCAAAATTTCCCGTAAACCAGTTATTATAAAAATTGACGTTTGATTCCGTGGCTCCATTTAGACCCCAAATGTGGATGCCGTCTAAGTGTGCGGGGCACCCAGGAGCATCTCCAATTCCGTTGTCCGCTATATAGTTGTCGTGAATCTGGGCTCCACTCAGATTGTTGCTGCTCGAGCTTCCCGCAATCACCATGGAGTCGCTGCCCCCCAGCAAAGCATTGTTGTAAATCTGCAGTCCGTTATCTCCGCTCGAAGCCGGCACATAGACGATTCCTGCATTCGCCATTGTGTTGTCGTGAATCTTGCTGGAGCATCCGTTGCAGCCACGTTCGTATATGCTTTCCCATTCGGACCCGCCCCCGTTATCCTGATAAGAGGTCCGCAGGTAATACGGCCCGATCGCCAGATTCCGAATCTCCCAGCCGCTGCCACCGGAACTCTGGCCGTCGATCATGTTGGTGCTGCCACTGGCGCCGACCGAACAGTATTTCCCGGTCGGACATAGCACTCCCACCTGTCCGCCGCTGCCAGTCCCGTTACAGCTCGCATTAAAGGTGAACTGGTTGGAGGAGTCGTCATTCGAGGCCACGGTCCATGTGCCGTTGTAGCTGCTCACCGAATTTCCCGAGATCGTGACTTGAGGCTCGTTGGGCAATGAATATCCAAAAGCAGATGGACCGCTTACGGTGGCCACTCCAGCGCTGCAAGTGATTTCCGAAATTGTGGCCGGAGGGGTTCCCACCGTGGTCTGCAGGATGAAACCTGTGGCAGTCGATCCCAGGCCGTAATCGCCGAAATTGGTGCTGCAGCTGGTGTTCGGACCGCACGGGGTTCCACCGTCGATCAGCCCTCCTGTGTGTCCATTCAGTTGAATACAACCGTTCCCGCATGCCGGGATCCGAAGGCTGGCATTGGATTCGAAAATGATCGAGATCCCATTCTGCTGAACCGTCAGATCGTGCGTAATCGTGCCACAAAGCTTCAACGTATCGCCCGCCGAGTAGCCGGAAAAGCTATATGCCTGGGTGGCCTGTGTCCCATCGCCACCGCAATTCACCGAACCTCCGGCGTCAGAAATATAGTATGTGGAAGAGAACATCAGAGGTGCGAATGCGAATATGGATGCAGCGAGCAGGACGAGTTTCCGGGGGCCGTTCACGCGTTCCTCCACGAATCGTGTGCTGGGTTAGCCATTATAGCGAACCCGCTGGTCTGACTTGTCGTTCCCAGTAGGGGAGTTGCTCACGATCTACTGGATGATCGAGTCTCCTTTATAACCAGTGGTGGGAGGGGCGAACAGGTCTCAGGAGTTCATGACCCATAATCGGAAATTTCATTGAACTGCAGGAAAATCCTTAGAAACAGGATACTTAACCCCGCCGGCAGGGCTTCGAAAGCAAGCCTTAACCATTTTCGACGCATACTGAAATCCCGCAACCCAGTCATAGGCGCCAGCCAACTTCGCCTGAAAGAGCGCGCCATCGTCCGCGGAGTTGACCGGCAGGCGCTCCAGGAAAAATGGATCGCTGTCGCGGCGGGCGCGTCCGACGATAGTGCACACGCCATTCTTGTAGCCGGCCTCTCGAAGCGAATCACGCAACTTTTTCTTGAAATCAATATCCGTTTGCGGAAACGCGTAGGGATAGGCAAACGAGTCCACCGCGCAACCCAGTTTCTCCTCGATCGTTTTCCTGGAGTTCGTAATCTCCTCGTTCACGGCTGCAACGCTCAATTCCCGCAGCTGGGGATGGGTCACGGTGTGCGAACCGAAACTGATTCCGCGCTCGTGCAGTTGCCGGATTTCCGCCCAGCCCAGGCATTCCTTTCCCTTGAATGTTAGTGAACTCTCTCCGATATAAGCAGTTGGTAGAAACACTGTTGCGCTGAAGCCATACTGGCTCAACACCGGAAAAGCGTGACGATGAAAGTCCCGGTAGCCGTCATCGAAGGTGATGACGACGCGTTTGTCAGAACCAGATTCCGGCCTCTGCAGCTGGCTGACGACCTCGGCAAGAGAGGCTGTCTGGTAGCCGCTCTCGTGCAGGTATGCCATCTGCAAGGCGAATTGTTGCGGGGAGGTCGAGGTGCGGTAGTACGGATGCACGCCCGTTTCTGCCTCATCGCAGATGCTGTGGTACATCAGAATCGGAATCGATGAGTCATGGCTCGATCCCAGCTGCCGAAGCGGATGGACCGCGTACAGCGTCACCAAGCTGTCGAAACGAAAATTCATCTACGCTCGTCGTTCCGCCGTAATTAAAGCGACGGCCTCCCCTTCGACCTGCTTGCGCGCGCTCGTCGAGGTGAACTTGACGATCTCTTCTGCCACGCGAGCTTGCTGGACCGCCGTCAACTGCGGAAACATGGGTAGAGAGACGATTTCTGCGGCGGCTTTTTCCGCCACCGGGAAGTCTCCTTGGCTGTATTGCAGCGACGCATAAGCCTTTTGTAAGTGCAGCGGAATAGGATAGTGAATTCCAGTGCCGATGCCGGCCTGCTTGAGATGCTCCATCAGGCCTTCACGGTCGGCGGTGCGGACCACATAAAGGTGATAGACCGCGCGTGACCATGACGGTTCGTAGGGCAAAGTCAGCGCGCCATCCACCGAATTCAGCAGGCGATTGTATTCCGCGGCGCGCTCTCGGCGTTGAGAGTTCCACTTGGCCAGATGCGGAAGTTTGACGTGCAGCAGACCGGCCTGAATCGCATCCAGCCGCCCGTTGTACCCTTCCACGTCGTGGTAGTATTTTTTGGCCTGGCCATGATCGCGCACCATCTTGATCCTGGCGGCGAGGACGGCGTCGTTGGTCGTGACCGCTCCGGCTTCGCCGCAGGCCCCCAGATTTTTCCCTGGATAGAAGCTGAAGGCGGCGGCGCGTCCCATGGAGCCGGCCTTCATCCAGCGATTGTGTTTGCGGGAAAAATATTCGGCGCCGTGGGCCTGGCAGGCGTCTTCGACCACGATCAGCCCATACCGTTCGGCCAGTGCAAGGATGGCGTCCATATCGGCCATCTGCCCGTAGAGGTGCACGGGAACAACCGCAGTCACGGGACGGCCGCTGCGGCGGCTGATGAGCTTGCCGGATTTGTCCCGGCTGCACTGTTGCTCGAGGAAGATTTGCAGGCTTTCCGGCGACAGGTTGTAGGTGCGCTCATCGATATCGACGAATTCGGGAAGCGCTCCGGCCTGCGAGATGGCCTCGGTGGTGGCAATGAAAGTGTGGGGCACGGTGAGGACGACATCGCCCGGCTTCACTCCCGCTGCCATGAGGGCAAAGCGCAAAGCATCCGTACCGCTGCTGATTGCGATTGAGTGGCTGGTGCCGCAAAATTCAGCGAACGCCTTCTCGAAGTCTTCAACCATGGGACCACCGATGAATCCAGCGGTCCTCAAGGCTTTGTGAAAAACCGCGGTGAGTTCCTGCTCAAGTTCCACGTGAGGAGTAATCAGATCAAGAAAAGGAATGCCGTTCGACGGATTAGAAACACTCACTTTGAAGCCTCCGCTTTCTGTTCGATATAACGCAAAACCTTTGCAGGATTTCCCGCCACAATGCTGCCCGGTGGCACGTCTTTGGTGACTACGCTGCCGGCGCCCACGATGGCGTTTTCGCCCACCGTAATATTCGAAAGGATGGTCGCACCCGAGCCCACCGACGCGCCCTTTTTGATGACTGTCCGCTCGACCTTCCAGTCAGCTTCGGTTTGTAGCTTTCCGCCGCCGGCGGTGGCCCGGGGATAGCTGTCGTTGATGAACATCACACCATGGCCGATAAAGACGTTGTCCTCGATGGTGACGCCTTCACAAATGAAAGTGTGGCTTGAGATCTTGCAGCGCTGCCCGATACTCGCATTCTTCTGGATCTCGACGAAGGCTCCAATTTTCGTCTCGTCGCCGATCTCGCACCCATAGAGATTGATGAACTTCGAGAGTTTCACGTCCCGGCCCAGCTTGACGTCGGGAGCGATGCATACGTAAGGGTTCATGAAAAAAGTTCCTGCCTCAGCCGGCGTTGGCGGTGCGCGATTCCGAACCGTAATCCCACGCTTCGGGCGTCAGGCTCGCGCTGCGCACGGGAAGCGGTAGAGATTCAAGAACGCCCAGCCCGAATTCCCGGTGGGTGGCGTCGAGTGCCGCCCTCACGTCCTGCTTCGAGACCACAAAGGAAATGTTGCACTCGGAAGATCCTTGCGCGATGGCTACCAGGTTCAGGTTCTCCCGGCCAAGCGCTGTGAACGTGCGGCCAACCGTCGCCGAGCCGCGCATGTTCTTGCCGACGACCGTCACGATGGCAACGGTCGGGTCGATAGTAATGTGCTCGACCTTCTCATGCGCCAGATCCTGCGCAAATTCGCGCCGCAAAGCTTCCAGCGTGCGCTCCGCAACCGCAGCCGGAACCACCAGACAAATGTCATTCTGTGAAGATGACTGCGAGATCAGCAGCACATTCGCTCGCACCGCCGCCGTGGTTGCGAAGGTGCGGCCCAGCACGTCGGGCACGCCCACAATTCCCGGACCGCTCACGCTGATCAGCGCCACGTCCGAGATCGCGGTAAGCCCCTTCACCCCGCCATCGGTTACCGGTCCGCAGGGCGTGATGCGGGTTCCGGGCTGCGCCGGAGCAAAGGTGTTGCGAATCCACAGCGGGATGCCGCATTGCGTGACCGCGCTCAGCGTCTTCGGATGCAAGACCTTGGCGCCGAAATGCGCCAGTTCGGCGGCCTCGCGATAGGAAATCTCCGGGATCGTTGCGGCGCCCGGAACCAGCCGGGGATCGGCGGTCATGAGGCCGTCTACATCGGTCCAAATTGTGACCTCGTCCGCGCCCAGCGCCGCGCCCAGGATGGTGGCGGAATAATCCGACCCGCCTCGTCCCAGCGTGGTCAGCACCCCTTCCGCGGTCGCGCCAATGAAGCCGGTGACAACCGGGACGACATTTTTTTCTAAGAGCGGCCGCAGGCGCGTCTGGCAGCGTTCGGCGGTAGCATCCATCTGCGGGTCGGCGGCGCCGTGGCAGCAATCGGTCTGGATCAGTTCCGTGGCCGCGATCGCCGCACTCGCCACGCCGCATTCGGTGAGCGCAGCCGCAATGAGCGGAGCCGAAAGACGTTCGCCTAGGCTGGAAATCGCATCGCGCGCTCGCAGGGTCAACTCGCGCAACAGCGCCGTGCCTTGGCATAACCGTTCACCCTCTTGAAAAATCTGTTCCACTTCGCGGTTGATGCGGCCGCGAGCCGGAGCCGAAAGGATCAAGTTCTGAATCGCCGCGCGATGGCGCTGGCGAAGGTCCTCAAAGATTATTTTGACTTCGTCGCGATTCCCCGCCTCAGACTGCGTCGCCGCTTCGACCAGCTTGTTGGTGACGCCGCTCATGGCCGAGACCACCACCACTAGGTCGCTCGGGCGCGACGCGTCGCAGATGATGGCGAGCACCTTCTGAATGGAGGCCGCATCGCCCACCGACGTCCCGCCAAACTTCATGATTCGCAGTGGCTTTTTCACGTTCTTCGAGGACTGGCCGGTCATGTCGTATTTACTTGCCTCCCCAATCCAGCCCCGCGCCCTGACTCTTCGCCGGAGCGGGTAGTGAAGCGGAGACTGGAGCAGCAACAGCTTTCGGCAACGCAGTCGAAGCGGAAGCCTGGTTCCGGGCCGAGCGCGAGTACCACGCGCTCTGCTTCTTGCGATTGCTCACGCAATCGCGCACGAGTTCAGGCTCTTCCCAGGGCACGTCGTGATAAGCCGATTGCAGGAAGGCGCTCTGCGGATCCCGGATCCACTCCTGCGGAAATAGAGCGATGGTTTCTTTTTCGGTAACCTTGGGAGCCGTTTGCACCGCTCTGCCAGACAAGGCCGCAAACAAAGCTGCGGGAAGATCGCGTCCGGGACCAAGGGCTAAGTGTCCCACCTGCGTAGCTCGGGGATTGATTTCGATGAGGTAGGCGTTTCCCGTTTCTGCCTCGAGCATGAAATCAAACCCGTAAAAGCCCGAAAGGCCGAGCCGGCAAGCCATCTTCTCGACCGCCGCGGACATCTCTGCGCTCTCGACTAGGCGCACCACGGTGGCGTGCCCGGCCGCACTCGCTTTGTTGACCACCTCAAAATGGAGACTTGCCAGGACCACGCCCTCCCAGCAAGCAATGGTGCTGGTGGCTTCGTTCCCAGCAACGAAGGCCTGCCCGTTCACCACCGACCGGTGGCGCAGCAGCGACGGCCATACTAGTGTCCGGTCCTGATCGATAAGCGCCCGCTTGGCCGCCCGCGCCACCAGCGGAGGAGCTTGCAGCCTCCGCCAGGCTTGCTCCGCGTCTTCGAGAGTGTGAACGATTCGTACTCCATCGCCCCCGGAGGTGCCATCGGCCTTCAGAACCGTCGGAAGGCCCGTGCGCGCGATCCATTCTTTCAGCTCACGCATGTTCCGAATGGCCTCGGCCTGCGGCGCGCGGACGCCTTCGGCGTGGGCCAATTCGATGAAAGCACTTCTCGCGTAAACCACGGGAAAGCTCTCAGGCGCGCCCAGAGAGCGCGCAATCAGCGCGCAAAGAGTGCCCGCTTTCGCTGTCCGCAGCTCTCGACGATACAACTGCTGCAGATGCCAGGTGGCAAGGTCGTCACCGGGAACAATCAGATCCGGGTTGGCAGAAGCGATGGCCGCCGCGCACGACCTCAGCGGCGCCAGGCCGCTGTACGTATAGGTTCGGCGTGCCGCGCTGGTTCTCGCCAGGGGATGGCCGGGCGGACATACCGCCTCGACGGCACATCCAGCACGAGCCAGAGCCATGGCCAGCCGGGCAGTCGGAAACCAGCAGCAGGTCGTGACTAAAAGGACCTTGGGTCTCACCGTGGTTCAAACCTTCCTGGCACACCGAGTTCTGTCACTGTGGCAGGCAAGAGCACATCCAAAGTCTTTGGTCATCCCGAGCTTCTTAGTTTGATCGAGGCCGAAAAAAATGGGGAGTTACGGGGAAGGAGGATATGTGTCGGTAAAAGCAGTTATTTGAGGTAAACCAGTTCACCCCGCTTGCGGATAGAATCGTTGGCCGCCTCGAGCATTCTTACGACGCGGAGGCCGGCTTCGCCGTCGTTCATTGGGGTTTTGTTTTTCGCAATGCATTCGACAAAGTAGGCCAGTTCCCGGGTCAGCGCTTCGACCTGTTCGATCTGCGGCGCCCACATATCGCCCGAGCGGTAGTGGACCAACAAGTCGTAAAGCCCTTCGCGGCTGGTGACCTTCACGCCCTTGTCGTAAATCTTGATCTTTTCGTCGGCCTCGAGATCGTTCCACACCAGCATCTTCTTCTCCCCGCCGATCAGCGTGGTTCGCACCTTCACCGGTGAAAGCCAGTTCACATTAATGTGAGCGATCACTTTGTCGGGAAAATAAACGGTGATGAAGGCGACATCTTCATGGCCGTTGAGGTGGGTCTGCCCGGTAGCGGAGATGGCTTCTGGAGTCTGCTGGATCAGGTGGTCGATGATCGACAGATCGTGAGGGGCGAGATCCCAAACCACGTTTACGTCATGCTGAAACAGTCCCAGATTCACCCGGGTGGAATCGTAGTAGTAGAGCTTGCCGAGCGCGCCTTCCTGCAACAGCTGCTTGATCTTGGTGACCGCGCCGGTGAACAGGAAGGTGTGGTCGACCATGATCTTCAGATTCTTCCGCGCCGCCAGTTCGATCAATTCCTGCGCCTGGGCCGTGTTGCTCGTGAACGGCTTCTCGACGAAGATGTGCTTGCCACTCTGCAGCGCGGCTTTGGCCAGTTCATAGTGCGTCCAGACCGGCGTAACCACGGCGATAGCATCGATTTCCGGAGAAGACATCATCTCCGCGGCATTGTCCGTCACCAGCACGCCGGGATAGGCTTTCGCCACCTTGCGACGGGCCGCCGGGCTTTTGTCGCACACCGCCACCACTTCGGCTTCTTCTAGCCGGTCCAGGTTGCGGACCACGTTCGGCCCCCAGTACCCGTACCCGACAACTCCAAACTTCACCATGGTTGAGCTCCCATGCTCCTGCGTTAGGTTCGCATTCCGCGGTCTGGCTAAATACGTGGCCATTCATTACTCCTCAAAGGCGGGGCAGGGGGGATGGTTGACGGTTTTAGTGCGCGCCTTCGCCCAGCACCACTGCGCCGGGCGTGCGCACCAGAATTTTGATGTCCATCCAGGGGGACCAGGTACGGGCGTAGCGCAGGTCGAGGCGAACCATGTCGTCAAACGTCACCCGGCTGCGACCGCTGACCTGCCACAGTCCGGTGATTCCGGGCTTGGCTTCGAGCAAGCGCCGGCGATGCCAGATATCGTAGGCCTCAACCTCGTAGGGAACCGGGGGACGGGGACCGACCAGGGACATTTCTCCGCGCAAGACGTTGATGAACTGGGGAAGCTCGTCGAGGCTGGTCTTGCGCAGGAAACCTCCGATGCGGGTGATGCGGGGATCTTTGGTCAGCTTGTAGACTGCTTGACCGTTCTCGCCCACCTGCTGGTTCGCTTTACCGGCGATCAGCTGCTGAACGTAATCTCGATGGGCCGCGGCGTCGTTGTTGACAAACATCGAGCGAAATTTCAGAAACACGAACGGTTGGCCGTGCTGGCCGATACGGCGTTGCCGGAAAAACACCGGCCCCTCCGAAGAGGCCTTGATGGCGCAGGCAACGATCAGGAAAATCGGGGCAAGAAACACCAGCGCCAGAACGCTGCCCAGGATATCCATCATCCGCTTGGTGGTACGGAATCCCTTCCGGGCATCGTCCCGGGTGGACAGGTCGGGATACAGCGTGGGATTGCTCGGCCGCTGCGGCTGGTCGTGATCCCAGTCTTCGGGGAAGACGTGAAACGAGAGGCTGACGCGGTTGAATTGTTCGGGCTCCAGATTGCCGCGCAGGGTGTCCGTCACCCGGGTGATGATGGTGCTGGGAGCCGAGCTGCCGCCGTCGTCGGCGATTTCGGTGAACATGACTCCCACCACGCAGCCGTTGGCATACCACCCAGTGATGTCGGTCTCGCGCGTGGTCAGGGAAAGCACCGACAACACCTTCTTCAAAGTCTTCCCGTTTTTTTCCGAAGGCAAAGCCTCGCCCATATCAAGAAGCAGCAGCATGAAAGGCTTTCGCGAACGCTCACTTCTCTTTCTTTCAAGAGTGATCATCCGCCGAAAGGCTTCTGCGTCGAAGATGCCCCGGTCCACCGGCGTTGTAGCTTCCGGGAAGGGGGTCAGACTGGTAACACTGCTAGAACGTCTCGCGTTCACAAATTACCTCCGCTTGTTCTGCTCGCTGGGGGTAGGGTCAAGCGAACCGCTAATTGCATTTGATGGATATCGGGGGAGCGCGCAACCGGAACACGACAGCCGCAGGGCGCCGTTTCTTACCTGAGCTTAACTACCTTTGGATGGGTCAGCCGGGGGAGAGCTGTACCGTTGATAGTAGTCGCTGTGAGCCACGTTTGAACTGCTGTTTACCAGTGCGCCCAGCAACTTCGAGCGCTCGATGGCCTCGAGACCTCGCAGCAGTTGTTGTTTTTCGGTGACGCCTTTGCGCGTCACCAACAAAATCCCATCCGCCAACCGCGACCAGATGCTGGCATCAGCCAGCGGCAGCACCGGCGGAGAGTCGATCACAATCCAGTCAAACCACGCTTCGAGCTGCTCCATCAGGGGCGCCAGCTTCCCCGATTGCATCAACTCCAGGGGGTTTTGCGGGGCGCTGCCTGCGGGCAGGAGCCACAGTCCAAGGCTCTCCAGGTGATAGATGTTGATGGTTTCAGTTTTCCCGCTGAGCCACTCGCAAATGCCTGGAAGCCTGCCGAGTCCAAATTTTTCGGCTACCGCCGGACGTCGCAGATCGCCCTCGAGCAGCAGAGTCTTGTGCTGCTTTCTCCGCGCCAGAGTGCAGGCCAGGTTGGCTGCCACCGTGCTCTTGCCCTCTTGGGGAATGGTGCTCGTGATCAGGATTTTTTTCATTATGCGGCTCTGCCGCAGCTGGCGCAAACGAACCGCCAGAAAGCGGAATTTTTCGGCTCCCAGACTCTCTTCCGCCGCGACCGAAACCAGCCGGCTGCTGGGCGGAATCGAAACCGGCAGGGAGGGAAACCGGTCCAGAAAATTCGCCTGATCCTGCCGCCCAGTGGCACTTGCCGCACCGCCAGCGATTACAGTGCTCGGCGTTGCGCCGCCCGCCGCGGCGCTCGCGGCGCGCATCTTGCGCTCCGCCGCCTGCAGCAGCTCGGTGGCGAGAGGAAAAGCCGAGGACGGAACCACGGATGCCGGCCTCCCGGAATTTTCCAATTCCGCGCTCTCCGCTTCCGATCTTTGTAACGCGTCAAATATATGGCTCATGATTCCGTCACTGCGGTTCCACGCTGTTGTGCAATCACTATTGTTCGGTCACTCGCAGGGTCACGCGGGTTGTCAGCTCCTCTTCCCGGGTCTGTTCGGCCTGCAGGTGGGCATAGAGTTCAAGCAATGTTCTGGCTGCCTTCCTTAAGTCCACGTCCTCAAGCGTACCGTTTTTTTTTATGCGGGTGCTCTGAACCCCCAGGCGGAAGTCAGTCGCGATGGCGTCAATGATCTCCGGAGTGACGCTGGCCGCCTGCTTGGCATAGGCCGCAATCAACGCGTTTTCGCAAATCGTATTGATCAGCCGGGGAACACCGAGAGAATGGAGATGCACCCGGGCCGCGGTCTCCTTCGGAAACAGCTTCGCCGGATCGGGATTACCCGCCAGCTGAAGCCGGCGCTCAATGTAGCCCTTGGTTTCGTTCAGATCGAGCGATGCCAGATGAGAACGCAGCGCGATGCGCTGCTTCAATTGCCGCAATTCGACCGAGTCCAGTTTCTCGTCCAGTTCGGGCTGCCCCACCAGAAGAATCTGCAACAGTTTCTCGTCTGCCGTCTCCAAATTCGTCAACAGCCGGATCTCTTCCAGAATGTCGGTCGAGAGATGGTGGGCTTCGTCGACCACCAGCACCGTCGTCAGTTTTTTCTCCCCGCGCGCGACCACATAGTTGGCCAGCAGCAGCAGGAGTTCGCTCTTGTTCTTGCCGCTGGCCGCCAGCCCCAGGTCGCCCGCGATGTATTGCAGGAACTCAAGCGGGGTCAGCCGTCCGTTGAAGACATAAGCGTACTTGACGTCGGTGCTCTGCTTCAGCAGTTGCAGCAGGCAGCGGAGCAGCAAGGTCTTGCCCGTTCCCACCTCGCCCGTAAGGACGACGAACCCCTTGTGCCTTCGCACGCCGTAATAAAGCGCCGCCAAAGCTTCGTTGTGTCTCTTGGTCGGAAACAGGAACGAAGGATCGGGAGTGATCTCAAAGGGATTGCGTTTCAAGCTGTAAAAGGCTTTGTACATTGAATGCCGCTAGCCGCGCAGATAACTGAAAGCCGATCCCAGCAAAATCATAAATGAAACCACCGCCGCCGTGGCCCATCCCAGCCACAAACGGCGGCGCTCGCCTTGCTCCTCAGCTGGGGAGACGATGGTTGGGATTTCCGAAATCACCGCCACCGGCAGCAGCTTCTGCAGATCCGTTTCTTCATGAACCCGATCATCCATCATCTCGCAGGCCCCGGCGACCGCAGCGCCCAGCGCCAGTCCTGCGGCCAGTCCCATGGCACAGAATTTCATGCGGTTGGGAAAGTCGGGCTTCAGCGGCAGGCTGGGGGGGTCGATGATGCGGAAGCGCTCACCCTGCTGCAGCAATTCCATGCTGGTAGCCATGGCCGACTCATTCTTCTTTTTCAAGAGTTCGTCGTAGTTTGCCTTAGACTGCTCGTAGCCGCGGGTCAGATCAGAGAGCTGCTGCTCGCGCACCGGCTCCTGATTCAGCCGCGCCTGGTAGTCCGTAATCTTGACCTGCAATTCGGCGATGGCGCGCTCCCGATTGGAAACCTCGACCTTGTTGGCCTGCATCTGCCCCTGCAACTGCACCATGGGGGACGATGGGTCCTTCAAATCAGCCGCATCCGCCGGTTTCGCCGCATTGGGGTCAGCCTGAGCGGCGGCGGCTTTGGCCTTCAGGTCGGCCGCAATCTGATCTCTCATCTTTTCCGTCCGCGCGATCTGGTCCTTGAGCTTTCTGACGTCGGGATGGCGGTCGGTGTAGTGCGAGCTGAGATCGGCCAGTTGCGCCCGTAGCTTATCCAGCTCCGCATCCAAAGCCGGCAACCCTACCGGCGCTCCGCTGTCGCTCTTTGGCGAAGCCTGCAGCGTGCGATACTGATTCACCAGCGTGTCCAGATAGACGCGCTGCTGTTTGGCGCTATTGAGCGCGTCTTCTTCGTTTTGCAACTGCGACTGCAGCCCGGCCAGAATCTGCAGGTTGCTGGCCACTTGCGCCGGCATCTCCCCAACGTGCTGCCCCTTGAACTCCCGGATCTTCTCTTCCTGGTCCGACAGAGTTTTCCGCGCGGCTTCCAGCTGGCTCTCGAGGAACTTGGTAGTATCTTCGGACTGCTGCTGACGAACTTCCAGGTTTTCGCTGATGAACAAATTGGTCAGCTCGCTGGTTACCCGCTGCGCCATCTGCGGATCGCGCGAGGAATAGGAAACGTTAAATGCGCTGACCCGGTTCTGCGCGTCGCGCACCAGGTCGATCTCGATCTGGCTCCGCATACTCTCCACTTTCTCGTCCGGGGTCAGGTGGCCGCGAGGATCGGCATACAGGTTCAGCTGGTCGATGATGTGCAGCAAACGGGTGCGGCTGAGAATCTGCTGGGTGATGCTGCGCAACCGGTCCTGCAGATCGTCGTTCACGTTGGGAGTGACGTAATCCTTCGGCATCGTCGGCTGCTCCACCAGAATCAGCGTGGTCGAGCGATAACGCGACGGCAGAAACCAGCTTGCGCCCCAGACCACAAGCCACCCCAGAAACAGCGGAATCAGGAACTGCATGTGGCGGCGGCGCACCATGCCCAGGTAGCGCGGGAGATCGAGTCCGCCTGAACTTTTTTCTTCGAGTGCTTCAGCCATGATTTATCTTCGTCTATCTTCGTAACGCTTATCTGCCGAGCGGCCGGGCAAACTGATAGGAAAGCGAAATGAATTCGCGATTGGTGTTGGGAGTCGCCGCCAGCACCGCCACCGAGCCGTAGTCCTGATGCAATCGGGTATATCCCAGCTGTAGATTCAGATGCTGGCCAAACTGCTGCTGCAGCGTGGCGGTTCCCGAAATCGTGTGTCCGTTGCCGCTGATCAGCGGCGTGGCGGCCAAGAGATCATTCTGAGCGTAGCTGGCCGTCGCCCCCCCGCTTAACCGGGGTAAAAGTTGTTGCCGGATGGAGGCGCTGGCGCTGTCACTCTTTACTGCCCCGATCAGACCGCCACCGCTCGAGACCATGCGGGCATAGCTGATGGCCAGGCTGCTCCGGCCCGCCTGCCAGCTCAGGCTGGCTCCAGCCGCGGGGTTCCAGCTGCGGGAGCCCGCGAGCGCGGCCGCTCCGGTGGTTGAGTACTGCAGTCCGATGTCGGCGTACTGCGGGCCGCCGAAGGCAGAGATCGAAAACCTCGAGTTCAGATACAGAGTGTAGAAAGCCAGCACCGCATGGGTCTGGGTAACATTCGTGCCCGCCGTTGGAAACGACAGCAGCCGCTGGTACTGGTAGGCCGCGCCAAAGTAGTGCATTTTCGAAACCCGCAGCGCGTAGAACGCCGATCCCCCCTGCGACTCCGCATCAAACAAACCCGGAACCTGATTCTGATTCGGGTAGTGCAAGTTGCTGAACGCTCCGCTCGCCCCCACCATGCCGTTGGCCGCGAACTGGTAGCTGATGCCGACACTCCCGTTATTGCTGAGCCGGTCGGCAATGGGCGCAATCACCGACTGGTTGGGCTCCGCGATCCCGCCGGAAACCACCGGGGTGGCCCCGAGGTCAGGCTGATTGAATACGCTCGAACTTTTCTCGAAGCCGTCCCGCGCTGACAAGGTCACATGCGGGCTTAAGCGGTACTGAAAATCCACTGACAAATTCTGATCGGCCTCGTTATAAGAGCTGGTGCGCTGATAGAAGGTAAATCCCGGCGCGTACGACAGCACCCAATGGAGTCGCGGTACGCTCTGGTCGATGGCCACCGTGGGCCAGACGGAATAACTGACGTCGCTCACTGGATGGCCGCTGGCCGTGCTTCCCAACACATTGTCGGAGTAGGCGCTGCTGAAGGTAACGCCGCCGCGCAAATAATTGGATCGCCCCTCCGAGGTAAACGAAACCGGGTAGCTGCCTCCGCTCACCGGAGGTGGAGTCGCCATGCGCTCTGTATCCTGCGTGCTCATCGAATCGTTGGTCCCGGGGGTAGCGCTGCTGATGCCGGTCACCGCCGGCACCGGAGCCGCCGGCGTCTCCTGCGACCAACCCGGCAGGCTGGCCAGCAGGATCAAAGCCGCCCCGAATGTATAAAAAAATCTGCTGGTCACGGAACTTTGGTCAGGGAACGATGATGGTGTCGCGCGGCTGCAGTTTAATATTCTGCGACATGTTCTTGCCGTGGACGACTTCCTTGTAATTAAACGGGATGCGGGACTCACCATCCGGGCCCTGGCGCAGAACATAAATGGATTTTTGTTTGGCGAAATCGCGGAAGCCCCCGGCCAGTGCAATGGCATCAAGCACCGTGGGGGAGTTAGCAATCACGTATGCCCCCGGCCGCGCCACTTGTCCCAGAATATTGAATTTCTGGCTGTTCACCTGTTGCACGATCACCGTGACTTCGGGCTCCGAAATGTAGTTCCTCAGCTTGCTGGCAATTTCTTTTTCGAGAGCCAACGGAGTCTGCCCCGCCGCCTGTACCTCGCCCACCAGGGGCAGCGAAATCTTGCCATCTGAGCGCACTGGAATCGAGCGCGAAATATCCGGTTCCTTCCAGACATTCACAGCCAGCACATCGTCATTCCCGATCACAAAACTGGCATCGTGAGGCTTGGCCACAGACGGCTCTGCGGCCGGGGGGTTGGCGGGACTGACATTGCTGCCGGCTCCAGTTTGCGCGCCCAGCGAACCGCACAGCAGAGCGCACAGCAGGAACCCAGCCGCCGCTCCCCGTTGCTCTCTTCCCTGTTTATATTCCTGTTTATCGCCGATGCTTTTCAACTTGCCTTTCCGCTGCCTTTGCTACCGTTGCCCTGCACCGAAAAATCTTCCACCGGCAAGCGGGAAAGAAAGGGCTCTGGCGCTTGCATGTGGTATTGTTCGATCTTATACAACAACGTGCGGTAACTCACTCGCAGCAAGCGCGCCGCCGCCTTGCGGTTCCATCCCGTTCTTTTCAGCGCCGCCCCGATCGCGTTCTGTTCGGCCTCCGATTTGATGCCCTGAATCAGGGACTTCAGCGACTCCGGTTCGGGTCCTGTCCGCCCCAATTCTCTCTCTTCCCAGGACCCCGCCGCCACCGGCGTCATGCGGTCGGGAGTGGCTTCGCTTCTCTCCATTGCATCCAAACCCATCGAGTCTAAACCCATTTCACTCAGAGTCAACTCGTGGTCGCCCGCCACCAGGTAACGCTTCACGAAGGTTTCGAGCTCCTGCAGGTTCCCTGGCCAGGAGTAGCGCTGGCAGGCGTGCAGCACGGAAGCAGAAAATCCCCGCGGAGGAAGGTTGTAGTGCTTGGCCAGCTTGTGCATCAGGTACCGCAGCAGGATTGCGATCTCGTCCTTGCGCTGACGCAGGGGAGGAACCTGCATGGTGAAAGCGCTCAGGCGATAGTACAAGTCTTCCCGCAGTCGCCTCTCCGCCAGAGCACGCCCCAGATGGGCGCTGCTGGCCGCCAGGATTCTGACATCGGCGGGCACCGCCACCGTGCTGCGCAACTCTTTATTCAGTAAGCCGTGATTCGGCACCCCGGGAGTTTGCAGATTGTGATTCTGCAAGCCACGAAGCTGCGACCCGTTGGGCGGCAAACCAGGGCTCGGCGTGCCCGGATTCTGTAGACCCTGGTTCTGCAGGCTCTGGTTTTGCAACACCTGCAACAGGCGGGCCTGCAGTGCCTCCGGCATCTCCGTGATTTCGTCCAGATAGATCGTGCCTTTCTCTCCGGCGGCAAACTTTCCTACGCTGGTTCCGCGCACCCCGGCAGAGGGGCCAGACCCCTCGCCAAATAACTCGGCTTCGAGCAAGGTTTCCGGCATTTCCGCACAGTTCACTCGCAGGAGCCTGAATCCGGAGCGGACCGAGAGCCGGTGAATCAGGCTGGCAACCGTGTATTTTCCCGTTCCCGGCTCGCCCAAAATGAGCACCGGCACATCGGCTTGCGCCAGCAATTCCGCCTGGGCGCGCAGCTTCTGCATCACCGGGCTGGAGCTGACGAAGAATCCAGCCGGACCCAGGGTTTCGAACCTTTCGCGGGCCATCTCGCCTTGTCCGTTAGCGGCCGGCGCCAGGTGGCGTCGGATTACCGCTTCAACTTGCTGTTCATTGAAGGGCGCGACCAGAACATCCTCGGCGCCCAGACGGGCCGCTTCTTTGCCGCTGCTGGCGTCCTCCGGATGACAGAGCACGACGAGTGAAAGATCGGGGTGCAGCCGGCGCAGCCAGCGCAGCAGATGCAGGCTGTCGGCTTCTCCCCGAGGCAGATCGAGCACCAGCAGTTGGGGCGCGGCGCCGGATTGCAGGCGCTCCATCGCATCCCAGCCACTGGCGGCGGTATCCAGCTGCCAGGAGTTCGACTCGGCAATCGACCACAGCAGCCGCAGAACCGCCGGTTCTCTGCTTACGACCAGCAAGTGAATTGGTTCCATTCTGTTTTCCGTCAAGGGTGGGTGGGTCCCTGCTTGGGGGAGAAACCTATTTCAAGAAAATCTCAGACAAGTCTCTACTTCAGAAGGGCTCAACATCAGATAGGTTCAACTTCAGACCGGTTCAACTTCGTAGCCTTCGACGCGAACCGCCAGCGATCGCTGGATGGCGTCCACCGAGATCACCAGCGTGCGGTCTCCGTTGCGGGAGACGAGTATGCCCTCCAGCCCATCCAGGGCTCCGCTGCGGATTCGTACCCGCTGCCCGATCTTGAGGAAGGGATGGGAAGTCCAGGGCAGCTGACCTTCGACCAGGCTCCGCACCGCATTGATCTGATCATCCGGAATGGGTACGCCTTCGCCACCGGCTCCAACCAGGCTGAAGACTCCATCCACTCGCAAAACTCGCAAACGATCCGCCCGGCTCGGCACAAACTTGGCAAAGACATAACAACTGAAGAGCGGCATCTGCACCGATTTCTTGCGATCGCTCCAGCGGTGTACCTCGGTCACCAGAGGCAGGAATGTCGTCACGCCTCTCTCCTCGAGCCGCTGGGCAACGATTTTTTCGTGCCGCGGCCGAGTTTGCAGCCCGTACCAATACTCCGTCCCGATTTCGATCGGGGACGGCTGCGTCGGCTCCCATGACAACCCGCTGCTGCCCATAGCTTCGCCCTCTAAGTCACGTTTCACGGTGACTCCAAACGGATTAAGACACGTTTCCTGTCCAGATCCCAATCACGAGATCCAAGGGGATTATGACTCTTAAGCAGAATTAGGGGGGATTCGGTTTCTGCTCTCTCGCCTGATACTCAATTGTTAATCAACGCGACTTTTCGTTTCATCGCCACCCAGGAGGCTTTCCAGTCTGCTTCCAGGGAACAATCGACATCTGCGCTTTCAACGACCATTCCTACGCATTTCGTCACGGTCACTGCCAACTTGATTCTACGCAGAATTCCTGTTGTATGAGTTCATCCGGGCTCGGGGGGAGAAAACCATCGCCGCTTGCAAGAGTCGGCTGCCCTGATGTTCATTTAGCTTACACATGATTGCAGGTTTCTGCAAGAGGTACACGTACCCAACGTAGCGTTACTCCTGTTCCATGAGGGCAATATGCTGTAATCATGAGAATAATGGGCTAGAGAAGTTAGTCTCTTCATCCTTCCCTCCACATCCCCGCCTTGCGCTCTCGCTCAAGGCCTTCTATTTGACCTGCGAACATCACCTAAGTGGCTTATTTAAGTTGCTGTTAGCCAATAACATAATGTCTTGAAACCGTTGCGGGTAACAGGCTCGGGGGTTGCAGAAGCAGCATACAATACGCGGCTCTGCTTGTGCAAAGCCTTGCACCCGGTAGCAAACACTTGCTACATTTCTATACAAACGGGGACTTGCGCCACTTTGAAAAAACTCGTTAGAATTTGACGCGCCGTCCCCCTTACCAAATCGTGCTCCCCGGGATGTCTTCAGAATCCAGAGCCAAAGGTTGCCATGCACATCGACCAGGGCCCTCCGGAAGTTTCCATCCGAGTATTGGTCGCGGATAGTTCGAGCATTCACACTCATCTCCTTGCCAATGCCCTGAAGCGCGACTCTCAGCTGGAGGTCGTCGCTCTCGGCTCCGATTCTCGTGCCCTGGTTGCGACCGTCATAGCACAGCAAATCGATGTCCTGGTGATCAGCTCCGATTTGGAGGACGAACCGGCTCGCGGCTTCGAAGCCCTTCATGAACTACGCCGTGTGCATCCCCGAACCCGGGGCATAGTTCTGATGAATCTGGCAAAACATGAAGCCGTTCTCAACGCTTTTCGCGCAGGTGCCCGGGGCGTATTCAGCCGGAGCGAGCCCGTCGATCTTCTTTGCAAGTGCATTCGCTGTGTTCACCAGGGTCAGATCTGGGCCAATAGCCGGGAGTTGACGATGGCGGTGGAAGCTTTGGCCAGCGCTCCCGCCGTCCGCGCGGTGAACGCCGAGGGCATGAGCCTGCTCTCCAAACGTGAATTGGAGATAGTTCGCTGTCTCGCCGAGGGTCTCACCAACCGCGAGATTGCGGAGCGCCTGAAGCTCAGTCAGCACACCGTGAAGAATTATCTTTTCCGGATCTTTGACAAACTGGGAGTATCCAGCCGGGTTGAGCTCTTGTTCATGACATTAAGCCAGGCCGGTCCGAACCACACCGCGAGCGCAGCCCTTTCCCCGGGCCTCGAGCGGGGGAGTTCCCCCGATGAATTGGCACTGCTTCAGAGAGCGGCTGAGGCCGGACTGCCAGCCGCACAACTGGCGCTCGCGCAAATGTATTTGGCCCGAGGCACCGATCCTCAAGATATCGTCAACGCCTACATGTGGTACCTGGTCGCCTTGGAACGGGCAACCCAAGCCAGGGGGCTTATCACCAAGATTATGACTGCAGGGCAAATCGACGAAGCTCGACGAGGCGCAATTGCTTGGCTCTCACGCTTGGAACGTATTCCTCCAACCCCTTCGGAAGCTCGCCCCAGCCTGCAATTCCCGGTTTCAGCCGGCGAACCGAACACCGCGGCAACCAACCACATTGAAGACCCGGAAGCCCGTCCCATGCTGAGAACAAACAGGGAGAACAAGCTGGGGCGGTAGGCTGCCAAGGCAGGTCGTAAACAGATCGCTGGAACGCAAATGCCAAACAGAAACGGCGTGCTGAGATCAGCACGCCGTTTCTCAACCGAGTTGAACTGAACTTAAAAACTTGTCAGGCTTAGCGCTCGCTATGCGCGGCTTCCGCCAGTTGATCCTGCGCATCGCCTTTCCGGCGCGATCGCAAAACTATGGCTCCGAAGCAGGCTAGGCCAGCAAGCACCACATACATCAATGCAGTTCCACCTTCGGGTACGGATTGGCACTTGCCGCCGTTGTTACCGCCTTGGCCCCATCCCCATCCCCAGTCATTCCCGTTGTTTCCCTGGCTGCAGCCGTTGCCACCGTTACCGTTGTTGCCCCAGGGGTTCCCACCGCGTCCGTCGAATGCGAAGGTCAAGAACCCCGGCACGACGTGGCTAACGCTCACGCCACCCGCCACCGTCAGGTTAGCGCTCCGGCCGAAAGCGCAGGGCGCGAAAGCCAAAAGCGCCGCTAGAACTATCCCCCCAGAAAGCCTGGCTACAGATTTCGTCATCGAAGTTTCTCCTCGTCGGTCTAGCAGCGGGGGAACTGCTTTATAACACTTAGCGCCTGGCGCCGGATACGACCGTACTCGACCACTCTAGCCTAACTTTCGTCGGTGTCAAGGCTGATAATTCTTGCTACAACCTTGCAGAGGATTGCAACTGCCAACCAACTATCCCGCTGTGAATAAGATGGGGGGAGATCTTTCTTGGACGATGCTGCTTCTGGAGTTCGAGAAAATAAGAATAAATAGATGCTCGCGCGGCGGCCGGCGACAGCTTGAAATTACGGGGCCGGAATCGCGGCCGACACAGGTGTTGAACGCGCGCTTTCTGCGTCGCTCGAATTCACTGCTGTCGTCTCATAGAAGTATGTCGTGCCGTCCACGACCGAAGTATCGGTGTAGGAAGTGTTGCCATCCAGCCCACTATTAATCTGTTCGTAGCTCCCGTTCGCCCCCGTGCTGCTGCGGTAGACGTTGTATCCCACAATATTCGAGGACTTGCTCGCGGTCCAGGAAAGAAGCACGGTATGCACCGGCGCTGCCACTCCGGTCCCGGTGAAAGTCGCGTCCGCAGGTGAGTTCGAAGCGTCGCTGGTAAACGAAGCGTCCACAGAGGCGACCCCACCTGTCTGCGGCGTGAACGTCACCGTGAAGTTCACGCTCTGACCGGCGGGAATGGTAACGGGGAACGACAATCCGCTAATCGCAAACTCGGAACCAATCACATTCGCGGAAGTTACGGAGACGCTGGCACCACTCGCCGTCAGGCTCCCGGTTTGAATTCCAGTCGTTCCCACGGTTACGCTTCCGGTGTTGATTGTGGCAGGGCTAACGATTAACTGTCCCTGAGGAGACTGCGTCGTCGAGGTCGTCGACCCGCTCAACGGAATGCTTAGATTCGGGTTCGAGGCATTCGAAGTGACCGCCATACTTCCATTAAAACTTCCTGAGGATTGTGATTCAAAGGTAACGCTGAACGTTGCGCTTTGCCCAGCCGTCAAGATCATCGGCAAATTCAATCCGCTCGTGCCAAATCCTGCTCCGGTCACTCCCACTTGGGTGATCGTAACGCTCGATCCGCCAGCATTTGTAAGGGTTTCAGATTGAGTCTTGGTCGTACTGGTCTGTACGCTGCCGAAGCTTACGCTGGCCGGCGAGGCGGTGAGCGCGCCCGTCACGGGAGTCTGCGTGCCCTGAACGGCAGGCTTGGCCGTGCTCAGTCCCTGGCAGCCCGTAAGCACGGCCAGAGCAAGCAGGAGCGCAACCGAGATACCGCCACGGGTGGCCTGCGATCGAAGCTGCTGTTTCCTTTTGGCTTCCATGAACTGTTGAAAGGCAGTGTGCCTTTTGCTGCATGATGGTGTAAGGTCCCAAAAGGGCATCCCCGGCGTGCTCGGAAGGCCTATGGTTACCAGGTAACCAGCAATGTCTGCGAACTAGCCCCTTGGTGCGCGAGTAACTCAGGTTACCCATCCTCAGCAAACCCTGCCAGCAAGTCCCAATGCGCACCGCGCGGGCGGCCTGCAAGCATTAGAAATACTTACTCCCGTCATCCACGCTGCGCGTTGTCGAGAGAATCTATCACAAAGACATCGATTGCCAACTGCCAAAAGCGCCGCCGTTATCCACAGCCCTTCTTGTGCAGATTCCTTCAGGTTTAGCCAACCGGAAGGCAAACTACCCTGGACCCTGCAACGCTGCCGTATACTGCCTCGTTGCCCGGGGATATCCATGGTGGTTGAAAGTTCATCGCGACTGGCTTACATCGATTGGATGCGAGGCCTGGCTTGCGTCTTGATGTTCCAGACCCACTGCTACGACTCCTGGCTCAGCCCCGGCGCGCGCCAGAGCAAGTTCTTCATGGCCTCGCAGCTGGGAGGAACCTTTCCCGCGCCTCTGTTTCTTTTTCTTGCCGGAATCTCCTTCGCGCTGGTGACCGGAAAACTCGTGCGCAAGAATCTGCCGCCCACGCAAATCGCCCGCGCCACCATCCGCCGCGGAGCCGAGATCTTTGCCTTTGGCATCCTCTTTCGCCTGCAGGAATATCTCATCGCCTGGGGATGGGCGCCACTCAGCGACCTGCTGCGCGTGGATGTGCTGAACACCATCGGTCTCTCCATGATGCTCATGGGATTGGTGTGTTGGCTGGTGCTGTCGCTTCACCGCGGCAACCAGGCCACGCTTGCGCTTGTTCTAGCCTCGGCTGCGACGGCATCGCTGATTTCCCTGCTCACTCCGCCGCTGTGGACCACCTGGCGTCCGCAATTGCTGCCGTGGCCGCTCGAATCCTACATCAACGGAGTCCACAACCTCGGCACGCCCCAGCCCTGGCTCTTTCCGATTTTTCCCTGGACGGCCTTCGCCTTTGCCGGACTCTCTACCGGGTTTATTTTGCAAAGCCAATGGGGCCGCCAGCGTGAGACTCCTATCTTTTTATTGGCAGGCGCGGCGGGCGGAGTTCTGGTCGAAGCCGCCCGATGGCTCGACGCGCAACCCCACCAGCTTTACGCGGTCTACGATTACTGGCATACCAGCCCCAATTTTTTTCTGATCCGCATGGGCATGCTGCTCGTGATTCTTTCGGCGAGCTATGCCTGGTGCCGCTGGGGCGCCGGGCAATGGGGATTCAGTCCACTCATTCAACTCGGGCAGGCTTCCCTGCTGGTTTACTGGGTTCACATCGAATTCGTTTATGGACGCTTCTCCATCCTGCCCAAGCATAACCAAAACATCCGTACCGCATCCCTGGGACTGCTGACCATCTTCCTCGCTATGCTTCTGCTGGCGTTCCTGCGCACCCGGATGAAAGGGCACGGAGCCGAGATTCTAGCCTGGTTTCGCAGTCCCGCAAGAGCAAGCTGAAGCGAGGTTTGTCATCCCGAGCGAAGCCAGGGATCTTGGTGTTAGCCTGCGCCGCCAGTGGTGTCAAGGATTGATGCGATCGGGCCGCAAACTGAAGCCCACGTTATTGAAACTGCCTGGCGAACTCCACCACTTCGCGCTCTGCCCAGCGGCCATCATAAGCGGCATCCCCTTCGCGCTCGCCGATAAATGCGCAGTGGCCGCCGTCCTCGGTTTCAATGTAGGTTACGTTGTGATTGCCGATAAGCTTCTGGCGCGTTTCCGGCAGCAGCCGGATAAAGGGATCGTTAGCTGCATGAATCACCAATGCCGGCATCGCGATCCGCTCAACCACGTTGGCGCCCGCTGCTCTCGCATAATAATCATCGGCCCCGGTAAAGCCGCAATAGTAGGCGGTCACACGGTCGTCGAACTCTCGCAGGGTGCGAACTCCGCGCACGCGTGACGCATCGAACGTCCTAGGAAATAACCGCACCTTCCGGCGGTACCGCTGGAACAACTGGAGCAAAAAATAATATTCGTAAATCCGGTTGGCGGGCTCGTGCAGCGCGTCGGCGCCAGCCGCCAGGTTTATCGCCGGACACACCGCCGCAACTCCACGAAACTGCGCCGGACCACCGCTTCCCCATTCTCCCGCCAGCTTCAGAACCAGATTGCCGCCCATGGAAAAACCCACCAGCACAAAACCCGAGACGCCATCGCGCTCCACAATGTTGCGAGCAACCGCCGCCACATCCCCAGAACGACCGGAGTTATAGAGCGTTGGTGCCCAGTGATCCATGCCTCCGCAGTTGCGCTGGTTCATGCGCACCACGTTCATGCCCGCCGCCAAACCGTTCCGTGCCACGCCCAGCATGTATTGCGATTCGCTCGAACCTTCGAGGCCATGCACCACGATCAGGGTCAGCGCGCCCTGCCGATCCTTCTGCCAGTGACAATGGCACAGCACCGGGATGCCGGGTTCCACTTCGATCAGACGCTTCTCGGCAGCCGGCAAGTCGACCCGGCGCTTGAGAAAAAACGCCGCGAGCGTTTGCACATGCCCGCCGCGCAACCAGGAACGCGGCCGGAACACGGTTGGCGCGAACGCCGCCCGGTTCTCCGCCGCAGCCGGCCGGGCCTCGCCATTCTCAGACTCGTCGTCCTCGGACTCAACTCTTGTGCTAGGCTCCAGGAGTCAACACCCCGTTTGCGAAGTTTTCACCAAACGATTCTAATAGCAGCAGTCTGCTTCACGGAGTGATCTATGCCGATTTTTGAATATATCTGCCAGGAATGTCAGCACGAGTTTGAAGCCCTGGTTTTCGGTCGCGACAAAGCGGCATGTCCGAAATGTCAAAGCAAAAAGCTGAGCCCGCAGCTAAGCGTCTTCGCGGTCTCCGCCAAGGCCTCCGCGGGTTCGCCGGCGCCCACAGGGGCTTGCGGTTCCTGCGGCGACCCTCGCGGTCCCGGCGCCTGCTCGCTCGGCGACCTAGATTAGCGGCTGTCGGTCTCGGTGTCGCAGTCCCGGTTTAAGGGCGGCCTCGGTTTGCTTTGAAGGGGCGCGGCTTCAGCCGCGCCGAAACGACCCCCATGACAACTGGCTTTAGCCACTGAGGTCAGTTCGTTCCCGCTCGCCAGTAACCAATCTTTCGGCACTCCTGCATCTGTGACCGACGTTACCTTTGCTTCCCCACCCCGCCCGCCTACGATGCCTGATCCCCCCTTCCAACCAAGGAGCATCGCATGGATCGCCGCCAGCAATCGCGTGTCTTCGTCGATCTCCCCGTGCACATCTGGGGCATGGACGCTAACTCCCGCCCCTTCACCCAGCCCGCCAGCCTGCGCACCATCAGCGGCCGCGGCGCCACCCTGCAGTGTGTCGACGCCCGCCTGAAGCCCGGAGACGTAGTCGACGTTCTCTACGAAGGCACCAAAGCCCAGTTCCGTATCGTGTGGATTGGCAAGCCGGGAACTGAGATGGCTGGCGAAGTCGGAGTCGAGAATCTCTCCGTCGAAACCAAAATTTGGGATATCGACCCCTTACGCTGCGCCGCCGCCGTAGGCCAGGGCTAAGAAAACTGTCAGCTCGGCCGTTTCACCGTCGCTTTTGAAATTAAACGGAGCAGCAATGTTCTCCTCGTTCTCCAAATTCATCGACCGCGCCGTCGACTCGCAGTTCAGGAAAGATCCCGGCGGACGGCTGGTTTTTGTTCCGGGCCGAAAGGGAAAGTGTTATTTCGTCGATTCGAAATCGGATGAAGAAAAAATCAGAGCGCTCGCGAAGATGCATCTCAGCGCCATTCAGCTGATTTCCTGGCTGACTTTTCCAGTACTCTACGTTCCCGCGGTGATCCTGGAGGACTACGCCGGCTTGACTCCCCGTGGACACAGACTCGCGATTGCTCTTGGGATCCCGGCGATTTTCTGGCTGGTCCTTATCGCCTTGATGCTGATGCTTTGGGGTTTATACAGACAAGCGGTGCCGAGCCTCACGGCCTCATTGAGCGAGGTCGGACCCGAGCTCAAGGGTCAACTCACCCCACTCACCGAAATCTCTCCAGGGCGGCGACGGCTGGCGCTGTTGTGCTTTGGTGCCAGCCTGCTGATTCTTGGTCTGGTTTTTTTTCTTGTTGGCGTGCGCCGTCCCACTTCCAAAACCGGGACTTGCCCGCCGCAACCCACTTCTAGCCAACAAATGCAGGGTGATTCATCGCAACGGCCCTGCGCTCAAAGCTAGATCTGTTTTTCGTTCGCGTCGGGACAGCCCGCGCAAAGCATAGGGCGAGAAAAATGGGGAGGGCGGGGAGGGCTGCAATCCGCATCACGCGGAACCAATGGCAGTATGCGGTGGTAGCCACGAGAAACGCAAGCGAAAAGCAAACCCACACCTTGGATTCACCTAATCTTCGCACAACCTTTCACAATTGCCGCACTCCCGCCGCAAAAGCTCCGCAAGCTCTCACCACAGCCTACGTTCGGACTACTCCCCGCGGCTACGCCGCTGCACTACGAAGCAGCGCCGCAGTTTCTCGCTAGGCGTGCAGTTTCGCTCCTCACCCTGCACTGTCATCCTGAGCGTAGCCGTTTTTCAGGCGCAGCGAAGGATCTCCAACTTGACCCGCCTGGCGCGTAAGCCAAACTGCCCCGCTACCAGTTTCTCGCAAAATAACCTCCGGCAACAATTTCAAGTTGTAAACTCGCAGAAGATGCAAGTGAAGATTCTTGGCTCGGCCGCCGGGGGCGCGTTTCCGCAGTGGAATTGTGCCTGCACCAACTGTCGTGCGCTAAGAGCCGGCACCTTTCTCGGCAAGGCGCGCACCCAGACGCAGGTTGCGCTCACTCAGGATGGCCGCTCCTGGTTCCTGCTGGGCGCCTCTCCCGATTTGCGCGCTCAGATCGAAGCCACGCCCGAACTCGATCCGCGGGACGGCTTGCGCCAGTCTCCCATCGCCGGCGTAGTGTTGGCCAATGCCGATCTCGATCACATCCTCGGACTTCTTCTGCTGCGCGAACTCCAGCCGCTGCGCATTTACGCCACCGCCTCCGTTCGTCGCATTCTTCGCGAAGACAACTCGATGTTCGGCATGTTGCAGCGCATCCCGGACCAGGCCATATGGACCGACCTGAAGTTGGGCGCGCACTCTTCCCTGTGTAATGCGCGTGGCGACGATTCCGGACTCCGCTGCCGGGCTCTGTCGTTGAGCCCGCACTATCCTGCCTACGTGGGCCCGGAACGGCAGTCGCAACTCGCGAGCGGCGAAGCTTCCCTGGGGCTCGTGGTCGAATCGCCCGCGGGATCTCGATTCGCTTATATGCCGGCGGTCCCTCATCTCGAAGACGCGCTCCTGCAACAACTCGATGCCTGCGATGTTCTGCTCTTCGACGGCACCTTCTGGAGCGACGACGAACTCGTTCGCACCCAGGGCGGCGGGCAAACCGCCCGCCAGATGGGCCACATCCCGGTCGAAAATTCGCTGATAAAGTTGGCGGGGCTACGCCGTCCGCGTAAAATATTTCTACACATCAATAACACCAATCCCATGCTGGACGAGGCCAGCCCTCAACATCGCCAAGTGCGGGACGCGGGCTGGGAGATCGCGGAGGATGGATGGCAGTTCAACCTGTAAGAGACGAAGAAGAGGACAAGCGCCTCAAGCAGAATGAAAACGGCAACCGAACCGCCACGCTGCTTTCGCTCGAAGAATTGCGCGCCCAGTTGCAAGCCACGGGCGAAGAACGCTACCACCACAAGCATCCATTTCATTTGCTGATGCATGAAGGCAAGCTCAGCCGCGGACAGCTGCAGGCCTGGGCGCTGAACCGCTACTACTATCAGAGCATCATCCCGATCAAGGATTCGATCATTCTCTCGCGCGGCCCCGACCCGGTTTTTCGCCGCGCCTGGCGCAAGCGTGTGGTCGATCACGATGGCGACGCCACCAGCGAAGGCGGCATCAAGCGCTGGATAAAATTGGCCGAAGCCACCGGTCTCGATCCCGCGCAGGTTCGCGCCGGCGAGGGCATTCTTCCCGCCACCCGATTCGCGGTCAACGAATATTTGAACATCGTTCGCAGCCGCTCTCTGCTGGAAGCGGTCGCCTCCTCGCTAACGGAGTTGTTTTCGACGAAGCTGATCACTTTGCGCGTGGAAAAATTGCGCCAGCATTACCCCTGGCTCGCCGGAGGTCTGGATTATTTCGAAGCCAGACTTTATCAGGCTCCGGAAGACTCGCAGTTCGCCGTCAACTATGTTTACGATAACGCCCACACCCGCGCTGAGCAGGAACTCGCGCTCCAGGCTCTGCGCGACAAGTGCGATATCCTCTGGGCCCAGCTCGACGCCCTCTACTTCGCCTACGTGCAACCAGGATGGCCCCCACCCGGCGCCTTCCGCATCAAGGCCAGCTAGGTGGGCTCCGGCGAGTTCATCGCACAAGTTCCAGACGCAAATCGGCTATGCTTTGAACCAGACATGCTTTGAAGGGGCGCGGCTTCAGCCGCGCCGAATCGATGCAAATGAGGGGAGGGCTTCAGCCCCTGAGGTGCTTGGTGAGAAAATCAAAGCTTACGCCGCCAGTCATCTGTCGAAATCTTGGGACGGGAGATTAGCATGCCCCCTCCCGAAGACTCCAGCCAGCCCCACCTCGCGACGGGATGCCGCTGGGGAGCAGATAACAACACAGGCAAAGACCAGGAGCGCGTAATCCTCTTCCCCGAAGGCGCAATCAAGCTGCAAGGCACCGGACGCCAGATACTCGAGCGCTGCGACGGTCAACGCACCTTCGCCCAGATCATCGCGGAACTGCAAGCCGAATTCACCGTGGCCGATCCCGCCAAAATCCGCGGCGACATCAGCCAGTTCCTGGAGCAACTGCAGCACAAGAGGATCGTCGATTACTAAATCAGATAAGTCGATAGGAGATTTAAAGACGGAACTGGAAGACCGGCAACCCGGTCTTTCCGACGCACGCGCTTGTTATGTGTTTGCCATACGTGCAGGCAAGGGATATACGCCATCTTACATTGGTCAGGCGTGCAAGCAGTCCATGCTCATTGAGGCCTTGAACCCGTCAAACAGGGAAAAATACAATAAGGTCTGTTCGGAAAGTAAGGGAAGGCCAGTCGTATTCTTCCTCACCATGCTGACTCCCAACGGGAGATACAAAAAGAAGGGCAGCCGCAGTGCTTCAACAGACTTCCTTGAACGGTGGTTGATCGCGACAGCAATCACAAAAAACAACCACCTCATCAATAACAAAGAAACTCGTTTTCTCCGAAAGATACCCGTTGTTGGTCTTTTGAATGCAAAAAGGGGCGAGGCCACAAGCTCATCGCAGCAGCTACGCAAATCCCTTTGGCGCAAATCCTTTTGGTGATTGCCCCGCTGCCTCGCCATTTGGCCCTCAGCTCACGTCGAGCGCAACACGCAGTTTCCTCCGCCTGCTGACAGATTCGGTTTATTTTACGTAACTTCGACTTCGCTATAGCTGCCGGGCGTAGCCGCATTGACCGCCATCGCAATTTCAGCCAGATGCAACCGAACCAGCGGCCACTGCGGCGCGCCCAGCACTACAACCGCGATTCTGCGGCCAGCAAGATTCTGCTGGTATCGAATATTCTTGTCTGGGGTAAGAAAAACGTCGAACCCAGCCCGCTCTGCTTCGGCCAATAGGTCGCCGTTCGAAAGCCTGTCCCACCCACGCTCTTTCGCCCGCGTGACGGTGTGGCCCACGAGGGCCCGGGCAATGCCGCGAGGCGTGCCATGATCAAAAAGAATGAGCATCAACCGAGGAGGGAGTGTTCGAAACGGCGGCCGGACACGGCGCGTCAAGGCTGCGAGCGGCAAACTCTAACACCGCACTGATTTGCTCCCGAGTGACGTCAAACTGCTCAACAATTTCATCCACCGTGGCGCCAGCTTCGAGGTTCAAAAACACTACCGACACCGGCATCCGCGTGTCGCGAAACACCCAAGCGCCGCTCAATCTTCCCGGCACGCTTTCCACAGCGGGACATTGCGACCAATCCAGAGCTGCCATATCGGCTCCTTATCCTAAGCTCTTACCACGCTTCCGAGGCCCAGGCCAGGCACTCGGCGTGGTCTCCCTCTTAAGCTGGCGCTCGATGACTTCCAGCGGTGTGAGTTCGTCCTCGCCATTTTCAAGACGCACCTTCGCGGCATCGTACGCCTTCACGTCGGCCTGCATCTCAGCATCTTCTATCAGCTTCTTCAAGTCTCTCATTAGCCGCTCTCGCTCATCTAGTATAAGTGAATGCCACCAACCGCGATGAAATCCACTGCACCCCTGTGACATCCGACCTTGCCTTCCATCCAAAGTCGCGCCATCATGGTCTAGGCGGAGGCGGTAGCGTCAGGAAAGGCAGAGATGATCGGAAGTCCTTTGTCGCCAGGATTTTGACCTCTAAATCCTTTGAGCTCAGGATTTTGACACGCCTATTTTGCGAAACCCGTGGTGGACAAGGGTTTCAAGAGGCATAGGGGGAGGGGGCTATCGTAAGAGATAATACCCTCCACAACAAAATAGACTTTCAGGAAAGCCCCAGATCGCCCCCCCAGGAAGATTATTTCGAAGAGAAATCCACAGGGCCCTCGCCAGCCGCATTCCATGACTCCCAACCCGCTCGCCCTAATCGCCGAGATCACGCACCGCTGCCCGCTCCACTGCGTCTATTGCTCCAATCCCCTGGAGCTGGCTGCAGTGAGTGCGGAACTTTCCACCGCAGAGTGGATCGACGTATTCCAGCAGGCGGGCAAACTTGGAATGCTCCACGCGCACTTCACCGGAGGCGAACCGCTGGCTCGACCGGATCTGGCAGAGCTGATCGCAGGAGCACGCGCCGCAGGCCTCTACACTAACCTGATTACTTCTGGCGTTGGCCTCGCCGAGGAGCGATTAACGACGCTGGTCGAGGCTGGACTCGATCACATCCAACTCAGCTTTCAGGATTCGCGAGAGGCCTCCGCCAATTGGATTGCCGGAGCCAAAGCCCACGCTCACAAGATCGAATTGTCGCGCATCATCCGCCGCCACAAGATCGCCTTCACGGTGAATCTGGTGATTCATCGCCAGAACATGGATCACCTCGAAGAGATGATCGCATTCATCGAGCAGCTCGCACCCGAGCGCATGGAGATCGCCCACACCCAGTACTACGGCTGGGCATTACAGAATCGTGCCGCTCTGCTGCCCACGCGGGCCCAGCTGGAACGCGCAGTGGAAGCTGTCGCCGCCGCTGAAAAACGCCTCGCCGGACGCATTCGCATCGATTCTGTCGTCCCCGACTACTACGCCCGCTACCCCAAGGCCTGCATGGGCGGATGGGGACGCAGATTGATGCTCATCAATCCCGCCGGCAAGGTTCTTCCCTGTCACGCCGCGGAGGTTATCGCCGGACTCGAATTCGAAAATGTCCGCGAGCAAAACTTGGAATTTATCTGGCAGCATTCTCCGTCATTCCAGCGTTTTCGTGGAGAAGAATGGATGCCAGAACCTTGCCGCAGTTGCGACCGTCGCTCCGAAGACTACGGCGGATGCCGCTGCCAGGCCCTGCTGCTTACCGGAGACGCCACTGCGACCGATCCTGCCTGTTCGCTCGCCCCGGCACACCGCATCGTAGAGGCAGCTTTGCTCGAAGCTAACTCCGGCGCGCGTGTCCTGCAACCTTCGCCCGCTTCGTCATTCGTGCAACTGCAAAATGAAAACACAGATTTGTGGAGCTACCGTACCAATCCGCACAACCGCACCGAAGGGGTCGGCATACAATTCCCTACCACCGGACGCCGACCGTGATCGGCCGGAAGTCGGTAGTAATGCCGCTGTGCGTTCCATGCGTGAATCGGTATTCAGCATAGATTTCAACTCCGCTGGGCATCTTGCGCGTAATCCCGCCTCCGAAGTTGTACCCGAATTCATTCTGGCTGGAGTCGGTAAAACTGCCGTTGAGCGGAACGCTGAAATTCGAACACGCGCCCCACCATTTCCAAAACCCATTGCACGCTGACCCCGGAACCGTGGTATCGGAATCCAAACTCCCCGAGCGATGGTAAAAACCCGGGCCGAAGAGAACATATCCGCTGTAGAGCTTGGTCACAGGAATGTTGATGATGGGATCCAGTGTCACAGCGAGAACGTAGGTTGTCGCGCCCGTGGCCTGCGCCAGCCTCAGCGTGGAATCGCGCAGCGGCAGGTTGGCATAAATAAAGTCCGCCCGCAGTCCCAAATACTTGTTGGCGTTGCCGGCCGCACCCACAGTCGCGACCACGCCCCCGCCTCTCACGTATGTCTTGGTGTCGCCGCTATCGACATTGGCTCCTGCGCCAACGTTGAAGTTCCAGTTCTTGTAGTCGTGGGGCCGGGGTCTCCGCCGCGAACTGGATACCTCCGCTGTCGACTCCTGGCCGCTGGCAGGTTGCTGGTCAGTGGTTGTGGGTGGTTGCGCTGCCGGGGTGGGCGATTGAGGCGGGGCCGCGGGCGTTGGTTCCGCTGGCGTGGCTTGCGCGAATGCTTGACCTGCCAGAAGAATTGCCACAAACATCAGCGTCAGCGCACTTACAGTCGCGAACTTTCCAATCATCCATTCTCCTCCCAGCCGGGCATGTGGCGGACCGTAGCGCTCGGCATGGAGAGGCGCCGGTAGTGAAGGCTCCGCTTGATTTTTCCCGCCAAGAGGCTTGCGCCTTAGTCACGGCAGGATCGCATCATCTTACCAACTTTGATGCTGATTCTGCCTGCCCGGAGGTCTGCTGCAGCACTGCATTCGGTTTCGCCTGCGCGCGCACAGTCCAGCGTTCCGAGTCCAACGTATGATAAAAATGATTTTCGATTCTTCGAGAACAGATTTTGCCAAAGACTCCACCCGAGCAGCCCCGCGATGCCAGGCCCGCTTCCATTTCACTCGGCCGGACTTCCGCCCGCCGCGTAGCATTGGTGGGTTTCGGGACCGTGGGTAGTGCCGCCGCGAAGATTCTCTGCCAGCGCGACGATGGTCTGCTCCGGCTGACGCACATCTGCAACCGCAACGTCGAGCGCAAGAAGCAGCCCTGGGTTCCGAGCAACGTAATCTGGACGGAAGATTTCCGCACGATTCTCAACTCCGACGCCGACATCATCGTCGAGCTGATCGGCGGGTTAACTCCGGCGGAGGAATTGGTGCGCAGCGCCTTGAACGCCGGCAAGTCGGTGGTCACGGCCAACAAGCAACTCATCGCCCGCCACGGCCCTGACCTGCTACAACTGGCCAGTGCGAACGGCTGCCAGCTTGAATTTGGAGCTTCGGTCGCGGGCGGCGTTCCCGTTCTTCCCGCGCTGCGAACCGGACTGTGCGGCGATCGACTGCACGGCATCTCGGGAATTCTGAACGGCACCTGCAACTACATTCTTAGCCGCATTGAAAGCGATCGCATCCCGTTTAGCGAGGCGCTCGAAGAAGCCCAGGCCCGCGGTTACGCCGAAGCCGACGCCAGCGAAGATCTGGACGGCGGCGATGCACGCGCCAAACTTTCCATTCTCGCGCTGGCCGGGCTGCAGGTCCGCGTTACGCCCGCCGAGATTCGAGCTCGTACCATCCGCCCCATCGATGCCGTCGACTTCGACTACGCCGCCGAGCTGGGCTGCACCATCCGTCAGATTTCACGCGCGGATTTGAAGGGTGAAACATTATTTGCGGAGGTTGGCCCCAGCCTCGTTCCCGCGACTTCGCCGTATGGACGAGTGCAGCGAAACCTGAACCTGGTCTTGACCTCCGGGGAGTACGGCGGTGACATGGCATTCCTGGGCGCGGGCGCGGGCGGCGATCCTACAGCAGTTGCGGTGGTTTCAGACCTGATGTTTGTGGCGGAGAGTCTCGCTGCGGGGCCGCGGCCGCACCGCTCCCTACAACTCGCATCGCCAAAAGTGAGCTGCGACTTCGAGACCCCCTGGTATCTTCGTTTTCTGGTGAAAGATCAGCCTGGCATTATCGCGGGCCTGGCCGCGATCCTCTCGGCCCATCAGCTCAATATTGACGCGGTTCTGCAAAACCCGGGATTCGACAAGAACGCTCTGCCATTCGTGATCACTCTTGAGCCTTGTCGCGACGCCCAGTTGCACCCTGCGCTGCAGGAAATGGCAGCGCTGCCATTCGCCCTGAAACCCGGCCTCTGTCTGCCGATCTTGCGCTAACTGTGGCTTTGTGGGCTGGCGCTCCCCGGAATTGATCAATCCGCTACAAACTGTCATCCCGAGTGAAGCGAGGGATCTGGGTTCTTGCCTGCGCCAAAAATGCTGCCGCTGCAGGCAGAAACCTAGATCCCTCGCTTCGCTCGGGATGTCAGGTGTGCGCGATTGCAAGGGCGGGCCGGGATCACAAGAGTGGCACAGGCCACACTACTTCCAGAAAGGATTCTTTAACCCGGCTGGCGCAAGAGCGCTGTTGGTCTGGGTTTCGGTGCCGGAATCGTCTGATATTTTTTCATCCATAAAGCGAGAACCAGACGCCCTGCGCTCTTCTTCGTTGAAGAGCGGTTTCGGCGTAGAAGGAAATTCTGAGTTCATCGGGGAACCTCCTCAAAATCGTTATTACCCAGTTTCATTGGAACACTCTTTCCGTTTTTCGCAGGCTCCATAATTTTGATCCTTTGCATCGAAAAAACAGGTGACGTGGAAATCGGCTATCTCTGTGCGCCATTTCTACGGTCCACGGCAAACTGTTAGGATGTCAGCGCGCGTAAACGCGTATTAGGCACCTTGGACTCATCCTCGACGAGGATTGTCTTTCATGAAATATCGCAAGCTTGGCCGCACCGGATTCGAAGTCAGCGACATCGCCTATGGACTATGGGGCATGAGTGGCTGGAGCGGCTCCGATGACCAGCAATCGCTCGACTCCCTGCAACTCTCGATTGATGCGGGGTGCAACTTCTTCGACACTGCCTGGGCCTACGGCGAAGGCAAGAGCGATGGCCTGCTCGGCGAGATCATGGCGCGCAATCCTCAGAAACGCTTGTATGCCGCTTCAAAAATCCCTCCCGCCAATGGAAAATGGCCCGCGCTACCGAAATACAAATACAGCGAGGTATTTTCTTTCGAGCACGTGCTCAAGTATGCCGACCTGATTCGCAAGAAACTGCGCGTCGACTCGATCGACCTGCTGCAGTTCCACGTCTGGGATGACAGTTGGAGCGATGAACCGGAAATCCGCTCCACGGTAGAGAAGCTGAAAGACGGCGGCTGGATTCGGCACTTCGGGCTCAGCCTGAATCGCTGGGAGCCGGAGAATGGCATCAAGGCTTTGCACACCGGGTTGGTGGACGTCGTGCAGGTGATCTATAACATCTTCGATCAGGCGCCTGAGGACAAGTTGTTTCCAGCGTGTCAGGAGTTGAATGTCGGCGTGATTGCTCGCGTTCCCCTCGACGAAGGCAGCCTGGGCGGCAAGATGACGATTGAAACCCGCTTCCCGAAGAGCGATTGGCGCTCCGGTTATTTCGGGCCGGAAAACCTGGCAAATACGATCCAGCGTGTCGACAAGCTCAAGAAAATTCTGCCCGCGGGCATGACGCTGCCCGAAATGTCATTGCGCTTCACCCTCTCTCACCCCGCAGTCAGCACGACCATCGTCGGTATGCGCAGCCCCGAGCACGTTCGCCAGAATGTCGAGGCCAGTGACGCCGGCCCGCTCAACTCCGCCTTGCTTGCTGAATTGAAAAATCATCGCTGGGACCGCGCGCCGCGGCCCTGGTCGGACTGATCGCACCCTCTATTCTCGTCCAGCCCTACGACCTCTGGTAGTAGCCCGGCGCCGCAGTCTAGTCTCGTTGCAGCCGGGAAATGTTAAATAATCTGCGCCAGACCGCATTCGCTCTGACGCTATTCGCCCTGCTCGCGGGCGCGCTCCACGCCCAGAACCTTCGTGGGTCGTTGCGCGGCACGGTGCAGGATCCGACCGGCGCCCGCATCCCC
>Ga0074045_10000560_pt1 | contig 36318 bp, 35 predicted proteins | sample BogForMeECP23OM2_FD_94442 | JGI IMG/M metagenome (GOLD analysis project Ga0074045, IMG submission 94442) | Bog forest soil microbial communities from Calvert Island, British Columbia, Canada - Bog Forest MetaG ECP23OM2 | ecosystem: Environmental > Terrestrial > Soil > Wetlands ...
CATCTGGTCGTCAAACACGAGCCGTACGCCCATGTCGTGAATCGCCTCGCGGGCCGCTACCCGCCGGCCACCGACGACGGCGACGAACTCGTGCGGTTTGCGATCGGTGACGCGACCCTCCACCTCGTACAGGCCGTCGCTACGCCGGAAGCCTCGCATGTCGATCCGGCGGAAGTGCAGTTCCTCCTTTGTGACGTCGGCGTCGCTCGGGGACGGTGGCTTAATCGGGGGGCTCATGTTTCTGTGCTGCATCGTGTGTGTCATTCGGTCGCCGCGCAATGCATCGACCGCAGCAGGCAGGTCGCGGTGGCTGCCGCTACGGCCGGACGAGCGGGCAGCCAAATTGCGCGGGCGGCGGGTACGCCTCGGGCGATGGCAGGGTGCTGAGGAGCCTATAGACATCCCAGCGCCCGCTCGCCTGCGCGGACGGCTTCACTTCCCAAACTTACATCGTGTGCGGCACCGACCCGTTGGCCTGGATTTGCACGCCCGCGTTGTAGAAGTCGTTGACGGGCGTGTCCCGCATCTTCGCCGCGACCGCGTCAGCGTCCAGCGTCTGCGCCGCGCGCGCCGCCTTGAGCCAGTGCATCACGCCGGCGTAGGCGGCGGCGTTGTACTGGGTCGGCGGCCTGTTCATTCTCGCGACATAGCGCTCGGTCCATTCGCGGGTCTGCGGCGACTGGTTCCAGTAGAAGGAATTGCTCAGCGCGAGCCCCTGGCAAACATCCTGCCCGACCGCGAGCACGTCGGAGATCGCCATCACTTCCGTGGCCAGGCGTTGGCCGCTCTGAACGATGCGGAACTCGGAGGCCTGCTTGATGCAGTTCTGCAGATCCGTGCCGGCATTGGCGAGCCCGATCACCTTCGCCCCCGACGCCTGCGCCTGGATCAAGTAGGAGGAGAAGTCAGACGTGCCCAGTGGCGCGCGCACGCTGCCTAGGACCTTGCCGCCGGCCGCCTTGACGAACTCCTCGGTGCTGCTCTGCATGGAGTAACCGGCCTCGTAGTCGGCCGTGATGAAGAACCAGGTATCACCGCCCTGCCGCGTCAGCTCGCCGCCGATCCCCTTCGCCAACGCGTAGGCATTGCCGGCGAACTGGAAGCCGTAGGGCGAGCACTGCTTGCCGACCAACAGCGTAGAGATCGGCGTGCTCATGAGGTAGATGCGCTTCTTGTCGCGCGCGATCTGCTGGATCGCGAGTGCTGCCGAGGACCCCGCGCCGTCGGCCAGCACGTTCACGCCACGGTCGTCGATCCACTCGCGCGCGATGGAACTCGCGACATCCGCCTTGTTCTGGTCGTCTGCCTGCAGCACCTGGATCGGCCGCTCCAGCAGGGAGCCGCCGAAATCCTCCACAGCCATCTCCGCCGCGACCTTGCTGCCGGGACCGCCGAGGTCCCGGTAGGGGCCGCCGACATCGCTCAGCAGTCCTATTTTCACGGGCTCGGAGACGGTTTGCGCGCGGATGATTCCCGGCCGCACCAGGGGCGCAGAGGCGAGTAGACCAAGCACGGCTCGACGCGACATCATGGTCATATCGTTCCGCTCCCGGTCGTGACGCGTCATGTATCTTCGACGCGAGTGCGGGTGGATCGGTAGCGCTAACGATCGACGGCCGCTGCACATGGTGCCCTCTGGCAGGTTCGCTCTACAACGATCTATATGATTTATGGGCAATCGGTCAATCCCCGAATTAGGCGCCGCGACGTCGGTCGAGTCTTCGGGAGACCAGGGAATGCAGCCAATCGAAGCCCTTGCGCCGCCCCGGGCTGGGAGGGAACGGCCGTCCCGTCACGTAAACGTTCCGGCCAAATCGCGCTACGGCATCCCCGCACGTGCACAACCTCTCCACTTGACTGGCCCCATAAATGCTCTAAAGGATATAGCTCCCGAGGGGAGGCTATCATGAACATCAGGAAAGCCGTGACAGCGTTTGCCGTGGGCCTCGCGCTGTATGGAGGCGTGCTGGCCGGTGCCGCTGCCGAGACGCTGAAAATCGGCGTCATCGCGCCACTCACCGGCGGCGGGGCGCCCTGGGGCATGGCCGCGGCGGAAGGGCCAAAGATCCTCGCGGCCGAGATCAACGCCGAGGGTGGGCTTGATGTCGGTGGCAAGAAGTATCGGATTGAAGTTATCGCCTACGACGATCGGTACAAGGCCGCGGACGCCGTCGCAGCCTACAACCGCCTCGTCGACGAGGACGATGTCAAGTACATCATCATCATGACTTCAGTCGCTACCATGGCGCTGAAGCAGAACGTCGAGGATGATCAGATCATCGCGCTCACGTCCTCCTATTCAAGCGACTCGATCGACCCGAGCAGCCATCACATGTTCCGTATGTTCAGCGCCCCGGTTGATTACCTGCCTTCGTACATCGCGTGGCTGAAGGACAACATCAAGGAAAGGCGCCTTGTCATCCTCAATCCGAACGACGAGGCCGGCTGGAACCAGACCCAGCTCAGTAAAAAGCTCTTCGCGGAGAACGGGTTTGACGTGCTCGGCACCGAACTGGCCGAGCGCAACCAGCAGGACTTCCAGCCGGTGCTCACCAAGATCATCGGCCTGAACCCGGAGGTGATTGATCTCGGTGCCACGTCGCCGGCAACGGCGGGTCTGATCGTCCGACAGGCGCGCGAGCTCGGCTACAAGGGCCTCTTTGTCAAGACGGGCGGAGCCGGGCCGAAGGACATCGTTGCTGCCGCGGGCAAGGAAGCGGCGGAAGGCATGATCAACCTGCTGTATGCCGATCCCGCCAACAACGGCTATCAGCGACTTGTCGCTGAATACAGGAGGTCCGTCGGGCAGGATCCGAACGAGATCATCGTCTCGTTCTACGACGGCGCCAACGTCCTGCTCCACACCATCCAGAAGGCCGGGGACGTGCGCGACACGTCGAAGGTGGCCGCCGCCTTCGCTCAAGCTCTGCCGATGCCGTCGATCCAGGGTGACGAACTGACGCTCGGCGGGAAGGTGAACTCCGGCATCGACCATCAGATCATGACCGTCAACTACATCGGTATCATCAGGAACGGAGAGCCCGTCGTCGCCGGGAAAGTCAGGTAACCTCGAAAGCATCGTCTCGGGGGCGGCCTCGCGGCCGCGGCTCGCCGCTTTCGAGCGCGGCCCGCATCGCCGGCGAAGTCACAACGTGAAGCGGATATTCGCTCCGGCGGCCCTCGCTGCGCTTCGGATCGAAACCGTGTGGCCCCGATAGCGCCTCGCGAGACGATCACCGGACCGTCGAGTGCCGTTATGTCGTTTGGCGAGAGGGACGGTCGGCGGAACTCCGAGCGCTTGGCCCGGAGACGGCAACGCTGATCAATCCCGAGCTGAGTGCAGTGGTGGCGCGCTCGCCTGCTGCGCGGCCGGGACCCTGCCATGGCGGCGATTGCCCGACCGACAATTCAGCTGTGGGCTTCCAGACGTGTCCGTCATTCCTTCCAGAGGGCAGCGGCGATGTCCTTGCCGACATTCCGGAGCGTCGCAATGTCCCGGCAAAGCCGCAGAAGCTCGTCCGTCGCCTGGCTCGGTAGGATCAGATTTGCCTGTGCTCGAAACTTGGTGTCCAAATCATGGTCGGTCATCGGGCGGTTGGCGCTGCCGCGTGCGCTTGCCACATGCGACTGCAGACTCGACCGGCCTGCAAGGCATACCTCCGCTGTTGCCTCGTCTCGTCGGAGCGCGGGGTCCGCAATCACGGCTATGCGCGCCCGCAACGCCGCTACGTGGGGATCGTCAATACAGTCCTGCCGCACCTCCGCCAAACCAGCAGAACGGCGCAAAAGCGCGACAGCCGCCCAATGCTGGAGGCTTATCTGTGCCTCGAGGGGCGTGATCGGCGACCGGCGGTCAGTTAGCGTGAGCGCCAGCGGGTGGACCGTAATCGTGACGTTCTCCAGCTTGGCGTCCGTATCAAGCCTTTCAGCGATTTCGAGGCAGGCATCGATAGTGGGATGGATCACGATTCCACAGGGATAGGGCTTGTAAGCATTGGAGAGGAGGTCGAAATGCCTGCCGAGGCCGTCGGTTGCGCGGGCGAGATCGCCGCCGGGCGCGAAAATACCGACGAAGCCGTTCTCCGCCTCGAGGGTCATGTCGGAACACGTGAATCCCTTGGAAGCCAGTATTGCGGCGGCAACCGCACTGCGGGCTCCCAGAGCGGGAACGACGAGCCCAGTCATCGAGCCATGCGTCGCGCGGAACCCCGACGCTTGCGCCGCGGCGATCCCGATTGCCCACGTCATCTTCTGCTCATCGAAATTGAGCAATCGGCCAAGCGCGGCAGCCGCGCCGATCGGGCCGGTCAGGCCCGTCACATACAATCCCACGTTGGCTTGCGACGGCGGCAGTAGCAGGACGTTGCTCATCCGGCACTCGATTTCGATACCCAACGCAAGCGCGTTGACGAAATTCTCACCCGAGACCGATTCTTTCTCGCACAAGGCGAACAGTGCCGCCGCTACCGGCCCCGTTGGGTGCGTCACAGTCGCGAGGTGCGTATCGTCGAAGGCGAGAACGCTTGAACTGAAACAGTTCACGAATGCAGCGCTCGCTACGTCCGTGCGTCGCCTATGTCCGATGATGGAAGCCTGTGGGTTCCCTCCGGTTTCGGCGACCGCCGCAACGGCTATTTCGATCGGCGGTTCCCGGCAGCCGCCGAGGACGCATCCCATCCAGTTTAGGAAGGCGCGAGCGGTTTCGGTCCTCACGTGGTCCGGGAGCGCCGCAAAGGACGAATGTGCCGCGAATGCAGCAAGCTCGCGCGTGATCTTGCGCGGCGCCGGTTGGCTCTCCGAGGAGGGCGCTCCCGCTTTCAAGCTAGTTTGGTCCATTTGGCGCCTACGCTTCCTTTCCGCCGAGCGCGCGTCCTTCGCGTTGTATCGACTTCATCGGCACGCCTGAGGGAAGGCGTCAGACTGTGTAGTCCGGCGGCACGACGTGCGTCCCTGCGAGTCGGTCCATCGCCAGGGCGCGGCGGAATTGACTTCCGCCTCGCGACCCATCTCGTTGATGCACATCGGTAGAAGTCCCGCGCGATGTTACCCAGAAATAGCGGGACACCAGAGTCGGCGCCGAGCTGAGTCGCCAGCCGAACGTCCTTGTGCAGCAGACCGAGCGTGAACCCGGCTTTGAGGTTGCCCGAGATGATCTGTGCGCCGAAGTGCTCCAGGTAGAAGTTCCGTCCGGACCTGGCCAGGATAATGTCGAGCGCCATCCGAGGCTCGATGCCGTTCTTGACGGCGAGAGCGAGGCCTTCAAAGCTGACTAGGCGCTGCGCGCCGAAGAGCATGTTATTAACGAGCTTGATCACATGCGCGGTGCCGACCCCGCCGGCGTGAAACACGTTCGGGCTGATCGAGCGCAGGATCGGTTCGGCGCGGGCGTACTGATCCGCTGTAGCTCCGACCATGATCGCGATGGTCCCGACATCTGCGCCGCGAGGGCCCCCGCTGACCGGGGCATCGATTAGTTCCACGCCCCGCCCGGCTAACTCGGCCGACATTGCACGCGTGGCCGTGTGATCCCCGGTGGTCTGATCGATGATCAGCGTACCCGGCTTGGCCGACCCGGCGAGCCCATTCTGGCCGAAGATCACGGCGTGCACTTCAGCCGAGGTGGGCAGGCAGAGCAGGATGATGTCGCAGCGGCCTGCAAGCTCGCCGAGGCTGGCGCAGGGTCGCGCCCTGGTCCGCCATGCGCTTTCCGGCCGCCTCATTGACGTCGTGCACCAGTAACTTGTGGCGGAGCTGAAGCCGCCTGGCGAGCGCACCCCCCACGTTTCCCAGGCCGACGTATCCGATGCCCATGGTTGCACACCGTCTCCAGAACCGGTCAGGCACACACTCCTGGCCGTCTTTGATTGTTGATCGCGATGTATCGCTCTAAACCATTTGCGGTGTCCAGTGAATCTTTGCAGGGCCGGCTGTGACTCGTGCCGGTGTGTCTGCAGGGCCGATCACGCGACTTTGAGACGATTTGTTTACCGACCGCGCCGGAGGGTGGCACTGGAAGACGCGAACCGGGCCCGGATAACGGCTCACAACACCGGCGGGCTATGCATCTAGATCATTTGACAAACCTGGCCGTTTGGGTTTTAGTGTGTACGGACGCAAATAGGGCGGGAACGAGAATGCTGAGCAACGTCTCGAAGGCGCGGGCCGAAATGCCGGAGGCCCCGGTGCATCATCCGTTGTCCGGCATCACGGTGATTGATCTCAGCCACGTCTACAACGGTCCGTACGCCACACTGCTGATGGCGTTAGCCGGTGCGCGGGTCGTCAAGGTCGAACCGAAGGGCGGTGAGCACTTGCGCAGCCGCGGGGACATGGGGGGCGCCGACCTGCCGTTCGCGATGCTGAATTCCAACAAGCAGGCCGTCACCCTGAATCTTAAGGACGAGCGCGGGAAGACGCTATTGCGCGACATGGTGAAGCGCGCCGACGTCATCATCGAGAACTTTGCGCCAGGCGTGATGGACCGCCTCGGCCTTGGTCCCGCCGCGCTCCTGGAGATCAATCCGCGGCTGATCTACGGCTCCTCCTCCGGCTACGGCAAAGATGGCCCGTACCGCGACTACCCAGCCATGGACCTCGTCATGCAGGCTATGTCCGGCGTCATCAGCGTGACCGGTCACCCCGACCAGGCTCCTGTTAAGTCCGGCCCGGCGTTGTGCGATTTTAGCGCCGGTATCCATCTTTATGCCGCAGTGGTGACCGCCCTTTACGACCGCGAGCGCAGTGGCCGGGGGCAGGTCGTCGAAGTCGCGATGCAGGATGCAATTTATTGCTCCCTCGCCTCAAATCTCGGGATGCTGCACGCCAGAGGAGGCCAGGTTCCGGCGCGTACCGGCAACCGCCATGGCGGGCTCGGCATCTCGCCGTACAACGCGTACGCAGCGAGCGACGGCTGGGTGGTGATTAACGCCCCGGGGGACGGGCACTTCCGGTCCATCCTCAACGTGATCGGCCGAATCGACCTGATCGACGACGAGCGTTACGCGACCCGCGGAGCGCGGGTATCGCATATGCTTGAGGTGGACGAGATCGTGGAGACCTGGACCAGGGTCACGCCCAAGCAGGAGATCGCGGACCGAATGCTGGCCGCCGGCGTCCCCTGCGCCCCGGTACGCGACCTCGCGGAAGTCGCGCGGGACGAGAACATGCTCGCTCGCGGCACACTACAATGGGTTGATCATCCCACGCTGGGCCGCGTCACGCTGCCGCACTCCCCATTGCGGTTCGAGGGCGAGGAACGGTTGCCGTTGGAACCGAGTCACCCGCTGGGCGCCGACAATCGTGCAGTGTACGGTGACTGGCTCGGGCGAACGATCGACGAGCTGGAGCAATTTCGGCGGGACGGAGTGTTCTGACGGGCTCTCTCTGTCGTCTTGCCATCGCGACGTGCACCTAAGTCGGCTGACATCATCACGACGCAGGCCGACGAGGTCGGCTCCTGGGTCAGCGGCGCCTATTCGGATGCGGGCTGCGACATTGAACGACATTGAATGGACGTTTTGCCCCTCACTGCTTGTCGGCCACGAGAGCGGGCGCATCCCCATCATCCCAGTACCGAGGGTGGGTGGAGATCGAGCAGGTTGAGGGGGAGCTCCCGAACAGGACTCTTCGCGCCATCGTCGGCCCGGCGACGAGCGCCAAGGCCACTCCGGCAACCTCGCTTTCGGATGGGGACTTCAAGGCAAGCAAATCTAGGCGTTCACCAGGTTTGCGAGACCCGCGAGAAGACGTTCATGGAGCTCGACTGCCCGATCGTCGAAATCAAGTGCCAAGATCATCCTCTCGGACCCGATGCCGAGGTGCCGCTGATCGTCCCGATCACCGACGCGATCCTGATGATCGACATTGTGCGGGTGAAGCGAGCGCTTCGTGTATCAAGTCGTGGCTGATCGCGTCGGATTCTCCCGAGGCGATTTCGTCAGATGCATCACGATCGTCATCATGCCCTGTCTATCGCTGAGACTGAAAAATAGGTGTTGCCCTTCCCCGGTAAATCATCTAGATGGATAGCAACGAAAAACTGTCCGGCGGTGCCGGCAGCCTGATTTGAGCGGAGGCCGTGTATGCACCCCACCCCAGCCGCGCTTACCCCGACGGCGGGGTACGATGAGTTCGCGGCCGAATTTGCGATCTTCACCGCTGCACTGGGCGGTGAAACCCTGCCCTCTGATGTCGCCGAAGCCGCGCGGGTCAATCTGCTCGATACGCTCGCCTGCGCCACCGCCGGGCGCACCGCGTCCGGTGTCGCTGATGTCATGGCGCTTGCAACGGAATGGGGCGGCGCGCCGCAGGCATTGATCTGGGGCTCCACGACGCGCGTTCCGGCGCACCACGCCGCCTGGGTCAACGGCATGATGGCGCATGCTCGCGACTACGACGATACGCACGACGCGGCTGTCCTCCACGCTGGGGTTTCAGTCGTGCCGGCTGCGCTGGCGGCGGCGGAGCTGAACCCGCGCGCAACCGGCGCAGACCTGCTGGCCGGCATCGCTGCCGGGCTGGAGTTGGTGTGCCGGCTGGGGGTCGCGACCACGATCGGCATCATCGATAGCGGATTCATCTACTCATCGCTGTTCGGCTATTTCGGCGCTGCCGCGGCAGCCGCTCGGGTGGCCGGACTCGATGCGGCCGGCATCCAGAACGCAATCGGCATCGCCTATAGCCAGGCTGCCGGAACGCACCAGGTCACGCGCGACGCGGCGCTGATGAAGCGGATGCAGCCGGGCCTGGCGGCCAAGGCAGGCTTAATGGCAGTGCAACTCGCGCAGCGCGGAATCCGCGGCGCACAGAACGTTTTCGATGGAATCGATGGCCTGTTCCGCATCTATCTTCGCGGTGGCTACGACCCGGCACGCCTGCGCGAGGACCTCGGCCAGCGCTGGGAGTTCACGGACCTGAGCTACAAGCCGTATCCGTGCTGCCGCTTCAACCACACCGCCATAGACGCCGCGCTCGCCATCACCAATCAGCCCGGTTTCGAAGCAGCATCGGTCACACGCATTGCGGCTGGGGTCAATCAGCAATCGTATCAGGCCGTGTGCACTCCACTCGAAATTCGTAAGCACCCGACGACTGTCGTGCAGGCGCAGTTCTCGATTCCGTTCACCGTTGCAACCGCCTTGATCGACCGCGAGGTCGCGTTGCGTCACTTTACCGCCGAGGGCTTGCAACGTCCGGACATTCTCGCGCTTGCGGCCCGCGTGGAATGCGGCGTCGACGAGGCGATCGAGCGCGACTGGTCCCGCAATGTCTCGCCGACAGCGTTGCTGGTTCAGGCGGGAAACGCCGCGTTTCAGCAGCGCGTTGACCTGCCAAGCGGCCACCCGCAGGCGCCGATGAGCGCGGCAGCACGTCGCGCGAAGCTGTTGGACTGCCTTCGCACAGGCGGCCCGGGTTGGCCGGACGATACCGCCGACCGGCTGACGCAGCTCGTCGGCGGGGTGGCGGAGTTGGCAGAAGCGCGAACCCTCACGCTGGCGATGGAGGCTCGAGTATGAGCGTAGTCAAGTTGCAAGAAGTGGCCAGTCGGTCAACTCCTGCGCCGGTGTTGATCGAGTTCAACGCGGTCACCGCCCGTTTTGGTGCGCTGCACGCGATGGGCCCCACCACGTTGCAGGTCCGTCGGGGCGAATTCCTGGTCATCATCGGTCCTAGTGGCTGCGGCAAGTCGACGCTGCTGAACATGGTTGCAGGTACGCTGCGCCCATCGTCCGGGGCGGTCACCTATGCCGGCGCGCTCGTCGGTGGGGCCAACCGCGACGTGGGCTACATCACCCAAAAGAATCACTGCCTGCCGTGGCGCACGGTTGAGAACAATGTCCGCCTGCCACTGGAGTTCCGCAAGACGCCTCGTGCCGAGATGAACGAACGCGTGGCGCACTCCATTAAACAGGTCGGGCTGTCCGGGTTCGAGAAGGCGTATCCGCGCCAGCTCTCGGGCGGGATGCTGCAACGGGTCATGATCGCGCGCACGCTCGCCTACGCGCCGCACACGTATCTGATGGACGAGCCCTTTGGCAGTCTCGACGCCCAGCTCAAGCTGAAGATGCATGCCGAGGTGCTGAGGCTGTGGGAACAAACCGGAGCGACTTTCATCTTCGTCACGCACGATCTGCATGAAGCGATTACCCTCGCCGATCGCGTGGTGGTGATGTCCAAGCGGCCGGGGAAGCCGAAGCTAATCGTCGACATCGATCTGCCTCGTCCGCGCGACGTGGTTGACGTGCAATCCGACCCAGCGTTCGGCGCCTACTTCAAGCAGCTTTGGTCTGCACTGGATGTACACTGATGAGTAAGGTTCTCTCTGCTCGCCCGAGCAACCTGCGCCGTTTTGCACTGTCTGGCACCGCGGCGACGCAAATCTTGTTGGTCGTGGTGTTCCTGGTCGCCTGGGAATGGCTTTCCGGCGCGCTGCACGCGGATTTCTGGGTCAGCAAGCCGAGCCAGGTCGTGTCGGCGCTGATCACCTGGTACCAATCCGGGGACCTTGGCTCGGATCTCAAGATCACCGTGATGGAGGCAGGTATCGGCTTTGTCGTAGGGTCGATCGCAGGCGGCCTCGTTGGCTTCGTGCTCGGCTGGGTGCGCAAGCTGGGTGACCTGCTCGAGCCGTTTGTGCTCTCTCTCTATACCTTGCCGAAGATCGCGCTGGCGCCGTTGTTCGTGCTCTGGTTCGGCATTGGCGCCATGAATAAGATCATGTTCGCCGCGATGCTGGTCTTCTTCATGGTGTTCTTCACGACCTACCAGGGCACACGCCAGGTGGATCGGGATCTGGTGGAGAACGCGCGCCTGCTGGGCGCCTCGCGTTGGGGCATCTGGACCAAGATTGCCGTGCCGTATTCCGCGGTTTGGGTGTTCACCGGGCTACGGATCGGGCTGCCTTATGCGCTGATCGGCGCGATCGTGGGTGAGTTCGTGGCCGCCGAGTCCGGTGTTGGCTTCCGCATCAAGGAAGCGACCTCTTTCTTTAACACCGCGGGGGTCTTCGCTGGTTTGATCGTGCTGATGGCGATCAGCCTGATGCTGCTGAGCGGCCTCAGGCTGATCGAGAAGCGGGTGCTGCGCTGGCAAACCGCGAGTGGCGCGTTGGACGTAGACAGCGGCACGCTGAACGTCGAGACTGAGGCCACAACGTGATCACCCGCCGTGTCCTGCTGAGCGGCGCCGGAGCTGCCATCCTGGTGCCTGAGGCGCGCGCTGCGACCCCAGTCACGCTCGCGGTCAGCTCCAACTCGTTCGCGTATGGCGGGCTCCGGATTGCACAACGGGCGGGGCTGTTCGAGAAGAACGGCATCGTGCCCACGATAACCGTGATGGACAGCGGCAATGCCGCGCTCACCGCAGTTCTCTCGGGTTCAGTGGAGTTTTGCTCGGCGAGTCCAGGCGAAGTGCTCGCAGCGCGGGTGCGCGGGCAGAAGATCGTCATCGTCGCGAATGTCTATCGTGGGCTGTCCGGTTCGCTGGTGCTGGCGAAGGCAATCGCAGACAAGCTGGGCAGCGGTGCCTCCGTCACGATCGAGGCGAAGCTGAAGGCGCTCAACGGCCTCGTCGTGGCAACACCGAGCCCGACCTCGTCCTACACATACCCGTACAAGATTGCGGCGCAGGCGGTCGGGGTGCGACCACGGTTCGTCTACCTTGCCCAGCCGGCGATGCTGGCGGCACTGCAAGCAGGGGCGGTGCAGGGGATCATCGCGGGCGCACCGTTTTCTACCGCTGCCGTGGCGAGCGGCGCTGGCATCACCTGGATCAGCGGGCCCAAGGGCGAACTGCCGCCGAACGCGCAACCGACCAGCTCTGCTTGCGTGGAGACGAGCGAGGCCTATGCCGCCAACCATTCGGACGTGATTGACCGGCTGCGTGCCGGCTTCGCCGAGCTTGCAACTTTCATCAAAGAGCAGCCTGGGGAGGCGGAGCGCCTGCTTGCGCACGCCTATCCGCAGCTCGACGCCGCATCGATCGGCGCCATTTTTCGCGACGACGCGGGCAACTGGACGCGTCCGGTGATGACGGCGGACGATATCCGCCAGGAGATTGCGATCCAGGAGAGCGCCGGTGCGCTGCCCGGTATCGGGGCGCTCGATCCGGCTTCGGTTTTGCTGCAGTGAGCGGGCTCGACTTCGACAGCCTCCTGCGTGCGGCAGACGTCATCGAGTGGCCACAGATACCTTTCTTCCAGCTGTGAAGCAGGTCGCCGAATGACCATTCTCGTCGAAACTCTTGCGCCTGGTATCCAACAAATTCGCATCAACCGACTGGAGTGGAATACGCGCTCGGCGCCGCCGCAGTGGACGAACTGCAGGAGGCAATCGGCGACGTGGCGAAGGCGCGGGTCGTGCAGATGCGCGGGAGCGGCCGAGCCGTCTGTGCCGGCTCGGACTTAAAGGGGCGCGCCGGGATGGAGCCGGCCGCTCGGGTGGCGTGCAACCGCGCCATCAACGCGCCTTCACGCAGCGGTGACTGAAGCCGAGTATCTCGCTCGGCCCGGCAGAAGGCGTGTTCGAAGAGGCCATCCGCTGCCGCCGTGACCGTGCCGCTTTGGACGACCGATCGCCAACCTCCCCGGCTCCGGCGTCGGACACGGTGCGGTCGCCTACTCTCGTATCCGCACGCGAAAGACTGGTCTTTGATCCGGATTAGCTGGTGAGGGTCAACCGTTCGACTTCACAAGCATCCGCGTCGGCTCGGCAAGTCCGGAGCGGTGACGGCGATGGACCAAGTGTTCCAACTCATCACGTGAGCAGCCATGCGGGACGCGGCAACGCCCGGCTGCCTGGCTCGGCACGCGCGCAGGATTCCCTCGTGCGCCGCTACGACATGCATGCGGTTGCCGAACGAGCAATTCACGCCGTGCTGCTCGTCGGGGGCCAGGAGGCTGATCGCCTCCCAGAAGCTCTCTAGAACCTTGTTGTGGCCGGCCCGGGCAATAATCTCGTGGAAGGTCCGGTTTTCGCGGACGAACTTGTCCGGGTCGGTGAGGCCGTGTGTGCGTTCGATGGACGCTTCCAGTTCACCGAACTCAGTCTCCGTCCCATGCACCGCGGCTTCGAAGGCAAGGGCGGGTTCGACCGCCTCCCGCGCTTTCAGTACCGTACCGAAGGGCACGCGCTGCAGGTAGAGGAATACAGATAGGGCGTGGGCCAGCGTGTCTATGCTGGGGCGTCCCACTATGACGCCGCCGCCCGGACCAGGCCGCAGCGCGATCACCCCCTGCGCCTCCAGCATGCGCAGGCTCTCACGCAGGGTAGGGCGGCTGACTTCGTGCTCGTTGAGCAGTTCCGCTTCGGTTCCCAGCAGGTCATCGGGCATCAGGCCGCTATCGATGATGCGGCGGATCAGTGCATCGGCGATCTGTCCGGACTTGTTGCGGTAGTTCGGGACACCGCGTTTCTTCATGGGTGTACGGCCTCTGTGCAATGCTCCGGCCCCAAAAGCTGTCAGGCCGGCGATCCAGATGCGACGCACCCTCCCGCATACTCGTTGTCTAACATTAGCCGGTTCTACCCCTGAAAGTAAATCATCTATGTAGTTCTCGCGCCTCGGATGTACCCTGCCTTGAAAGAGGGAGAGGCCGTCAACCAGCCTCTTATCGTCTTATCATATAGATAGTTTGACAGTAGCGCTGGGTTGATCCTATATATGAACGGGCAAGGGTCCCCGCTGCCGTCGACCGGCGGCCCTGAAAACTGTCGGAGGAAACGAAATGAAGGTCCTTGCCAAGGGCGGACTCGCCGTTGCGCTCTCGATGCTCGCCGTCGGCGCGCTGGGCGGCGGCGCCAGGGCCGACGAGACGATCAAGCTCGGCCTCTCCGTCCCACTTTCCGGCGTCGGCGCGATCTGGGGCAAGGGGGGCGACTGGATGTGCAAGAAGGCCACCCAGGAGATCAGGGAAGCGGGCGGGGTCAGGGTCGGCGGCAAGGTCTACAACTTCGAGTGCCTGGCCTATGACAACAAATACAATGCCGCCGACGGCACGAGGGTCGCCCAAACGCTGTTGAACCGCGACAACGTGAAGTTCATCGGATGCGCGATCGGCACCGTGCCGATCGAGGCGCTCCAGTCGCTGTCCGAACGTGAGGGCGTGCTGGTATTCAACACGTCCTGGGGCACGAACACGAAGGGACCCAAGCACCCGCTCAGCTTCACCATCCTTAATACGCCGTTCGAGATCATGCCCGCCATGGTCAAGTACATCACCGGGACTTATCCGCAGGCAAAGACGATAGTTCTTCTCAACGCGAATGACGCGTCCGGCCGTGAGAATGAAACCATAACTCGTCCGATGTGGGAGAAGGCGGGGATCAAAATACTCGCAAGCGATTTCTACGAACGCGGGACGACGGAGTTCCAGCCAATCGCCCAACGCCTCGCGTCGTTCAAGCCAGACATCATTGACCTCTCGTCGGTGCCACCCGCCGATGCTGGCCGGCTGTTTAAGGAACTCGACCTTCTTGGATTCAAAGGCGTAAAGATAAGCGACAATGGCACCGGCGCCCGCGACCTCGTCGCCACGGGCGGGTCGGCGGTCGACGGCGTTTACATGGGAGCGGCCATGACTTTCGGCGGTCCGGATATCACCGAGCATCAACGCAAGCTGAACGACGAAGCGCTTGCCAGTCTCGGCGAGTCGCTAAACACCATCGACGTAGGCTGTTATGACGCGGTCTATGCGCTGAAGGCGGCGATGGAGAAGACGCAGAGCATCGTGCCAACGGCGGTGGCAGCGGCACTGCCCTCCGTGCGCTTCCCGACCTTCTACGGCGGTGAGACCGGGTTTGGTGGCAAGGCGTTCTACGGCTCCGACCAGCAGATGATCCTGCCGGTCTTCATCACACAGATCGAAAGCGGCAAGCTCGTAGAAAAGGCGCGTATCGACCTGCAGGGAAACTAACGGTCGTCACGCTCGCGAGGAGATAGTCATGCGCATGATTGCAGCTGTCATGTACGAACAGGGGCTGCCGACGCCTTATGCCGAAAGCGAGCCGTTCAGGATCGAGGACGTGGAGTTGGACGGGCCCGGCGAGGGGGAAGTCCTTGTCGAGGTACGGGCTGCCGGGCTCTGCCATTCGGACCTGTCGCAGGTGGCTGGCTTGAGCAAGCGTACACTTCCGGTGGTCGGCGGGCATGAGGGGGCCGGGATCGTCCGGGAGGTGGGAAATGGCGTAACCTGGCTGAAGCCGGGCGATCATGTCGTCATGACGGTCGCTTCCGGCTGCGGCCACTGCCTCCTATGTTCGGAAAACAGAGCACTTCTTTGCGAGGCGGTCGGTGCGTCGCGTGCGCAGGGGCTGCTCACCAACGGCCAGCGGAAGCTCAGCTACGGCGGCACGCCGCGCTATCACTATGCCGGTATATCGTCCTTCGCCCAATACGCAGTGACCGTGTCGAATTCCCTGATCAAGATTGATCCTTCGGTTCCCTTCGATGTCGCTGCCCTGTTCGGATGTGCGGTGGTGACAGGCGCGGGCTGCGTTTTCAACGCCGCCAAGGTACGGCCAGGCCAGTATGTTGCCGTCTTTGGCTTGGGGGGCGTCGGGCTCAATGCGGTGATGGCGGCCAACGTGTCTGGCGCATCGGAAATCATCGGTATCGACATCAATGAAGCCAAGTTCCCGATCGCCCAGGAGCTGGGTTGCACGCGCACCTTTTCGGCGCTCGATCCGAATCTCGTGCCGAGGGTGAAGGATCTGACGCAGGGCGGCGTCGACTTCGCGTTCGAGATTTCCGGCAGCAAGCCGGCTATGGCGTCCGCGAACGCAATCACGCGCAAGGGGGGAGAGATCGTCTGCGTCGGCCTCGGTGCGTTGACCGATCTCCATCAATATTCCCATGCGGCGTTGGTGCTGGAAGAAAAGGTGTTCCGCGGCACGTTTATGGGAAGCTGCGTGCCGGAGCGTGACATTCCGCGTTACGTCAGGCTCTACCAGGACGGCAAGATGCCGGTCGATCGCGTCACTAGCGGCACGATGGGCTTCGATCAGTTGAACGCCAGCCTCGATCTCCTCGATCGCGGCGAAGTCCTGCGCAAGGTATTGCTGCCGCACCGCTGAGCAATGGACCGGGGCTCAGGCGGTAACGCTCGGCGTCGGAGCGCCTCAACTCATCAACAGCCGACCGAGGAGGGGAAGAATGCGCATCGCATGGAAACGCCGGGACTTTCTCGTCGGCGCGGCCATTTTCGCGGTGGCGAGTCAGGCTGAGTCCCAGACGCTGCGGCAAGTCTCGATCGGTCTCAGTTCAACTAGCCTCGGTACCGCCGCTCCGCGGATCGCCAACGAGCTAGCCCTGTTCGCGAAACACGGACTGGACCCCAAGTTTATTGTCCTGGACAGCGCGAACGCCGCCATCGGGGCGCTCATCTCCGGCTCGCTTAAGGTTGTCCTCTCCGGGCCTACCGAACTCATTGCTGCGCAGGCGCGGGGTCAGAACGTTGTGGCAATCGCCACCACCTATCGCGGATTGGGGCAATGTCTCGTCCTTGCGAAGGCAGTGGCGGACAAGCTCGGCGTATCGCCGACCGCGGCCGTCACCGAGCGATTGAAGGCGATTAATGGCTTGCTGCTCGGTGCGCCGAGCGCCACATCTATCGCGACGATTGCCTTGAAAGGCGCGGCGAACGCCGCAGGCGCAAGCGTTCGCTTCACCTACATGGATCAGCCCACCATGGTTGCGGCGCTCCAGAGCGGGGCCGTCCAGGGCTATATCGCCAGCGCTCCATTCTGGGCATTCCCGGTCACGAAGGGGACCGGGGTGCTCTGGATTAACGGTCCGGCGGGCGAGTTCCCGGTCCAATACGCGCCGGCGAACACCGGCCATTTGGAAATGATGCGGGGCTTCGCCGAGGCCAATCGCGACCTGGTGCAAGGCATTGCCGCCGTGCTTGCCGATTTCGTCGAGGCGCTCGACGATCACCCGGCCGAGGTAAAGGCTGCGGTGGCCAAGCTCTATCCCGACCTCGATGCCGGAACTCTCGATCTCCTCTTCGCATCAGAATCGCTCGGCTGGAAGGCCAAGCCGCCGACAGCGGCAGACTTCGCTCACGATATCGCCTTCTTGAAATCGAGCGGTGTGCTCTTGCCGCGGATTGACAGCCTCGACCCGGCATCGATGGTCTTCAGGTGACCAGCGGCCTTCTCAGATCCCGAGATACGCCTTCTGAACTTCCTCGCTCTGCGCTAACCGATCCGCAGCGTCCTCGGCGACGACGCTACCCGCTTCCAGAATGTAGGCCCGGTCCGCGACCTCGAGGGCAATCTCGGCATTCTGCTCCACAATTACGATATCGACGCCGCTTCTCGCGATCTCCACGACGAGGTCGGCAATCCGCTCGACGATCGCGGGGCCAAGGCCGATTGTCGGCTCGTCGAGCAGCAGGATCCTCGGAGCGCTCATCAGGGCGCGCGCGACCGCCACCATCTGCTGCTGACCGCCGCTGAATGTTCCGGCAACCGTGGAGAGACGGTCGCGCAACTCCGGAAACAGGGCCAATACCCGGTCCATATCGCGGCGGACGGCGTTATGGTCCTTGCGGCTATAAGCGCCGAGCTCGAGATTCTCTCGGAACGTCATTTCGCTGAATAGGCGCCGTCCTTCCGGCACGACGGAGAGTCCGCGGTGTACGAGACGGTCCGGCGGAAGGCCCGTCACGTCCTCGCCAAAGAGTCTTACTGTTCCTGCTGTGGGCTTCACCAGACCACAGATGCACTTGATGACCGTGGACTTCCCGGCACCATTGGCTCCGATCATGGTCACAATGGTGCCGCGCTCAACTTTGAGAGAGACATCGGTGATCGCAGGCACCCCGCCGTAGGAAGCGGAGATCCCGGCTACTTCGAGAGAGAGCGGCTCACTTCGCATGACGCTTGCCCAGATAGGCGGTGATCACTTCATCGTTGTTCCGGATCTCGGCGGGTGTTCCTGTCGCCAATTGCTGGCCATGGTGCAGCACCACGATCCGGTCGCAGACGGACATCACAGCCTTCATGTTGTGTTCGACCAGAAGAATCGAGCAGCCGAAATCGCGGCGGATCGCCTGGAACACGTTCAGGGTTGTGGCGACCTCAGTCTGGTTGAGGCCGGTCAACGGCTCGTCGAGACAGAGCAGCTTCGGCCGCGCTGCGAATGCAATCGCGATGCTGACGAGTCGCTGTATTCCGTGTGGAAGCGTGCCGGCCGAGTTATCGAGATAAGGCGTCAGGCCGAGGATTTCAGCCGTTTCCTCGACCCGGCGGTTGCGGTCCGTTCGTCCGGCTCCCGACAATCCGTGGACGGTTCCCAGCAGGATGTTGTCGCGAACCCTCGCGGTCCGGACGTAGCTGCCGTGCTGGAAGGTCCGTACGAGCCCCATCCGGCTGATCTTGATCGGTGATATTCGGGTGCAGTTCCGCCCGAAGACTTCCAACCTCCCGGCGGTCGGTCTGAGGAAGCCGCTGATGAGGTTGAACGTGGTGCTCTTGCCGGCCCCGTTCGGACCGATTAGGCCGAGGATCTCGTCTCTGCGGACCTCGAAATGCAGGTCGGAGACGGCCAGGAGCCCGCCGAATCGTCGGGTCAGCCCGGTGGTCTTTAGCAGCGGTGAATCTTCACCGAGCATGTCAGGCCGTCTTCCGGTTCAACGTCGGTCCGTTCCCCGCCCGAGCACGCGCAAGCCGACGGGATGCCGAGGTGACGAGTCCGATGAGGCCATTCGGCATGAGTAACACCGCAAGCACGATGGCGCCCCCATAGAACAGGTTTTCGCCGGCACCGAGCCCCAAGGCGTAGCTGTCGAGCAGGACCAGGATAATGGCACCGAAGACCGCGCCGAGGATGGAGGACTCGCCTCCGACCTTCACATACGCGAGGGCGAACGCAGCAAGCAGGAAGCTAAAGTCGCCGGGACTGATGACATTGTTCGCGAACGCGTGGAGGCTGCCCACGACGCCTGCACAGAAGGACGCGATGGCGAAGCAAGCGACTTTGCAAAACAGAACGTTGATTCCAACGCTCGTCGCGATGTTCTCGTTGTCTCGGATCGCGACAAGGACCTTCCCGAAATCCGATTTCTCGATGGCGTAAAGTGCAAAAACGCATGCCACGACGACCGCCATAACGATTGTTGACAGCCATGCGTCGATGGCGGGCGGCGGAAAAATGCCGATCATCCCGGAGGTTCCCCCGATGAACTCGGTCTTCGAGAACAGGATCCGGACGGCCTCCGTGAAAGCGAAGCCGATCAGCGTAAAATATGGACCCTTGATGCGGAGCGTGATGACCCCGAAGACGATGCTGACCGCCGTCACCAATACGGGCCCGACCAGCAAGGCGACCGCGAAAGGCCAGTCCAGGATTGTCGTAGCAACGCCCGCGCTGTACGCCCCGAGCCCGACGAATGCGGCGGTGGCGAAGCTGACTTCGCCGATCAGCATGACGAAGCGCAGGCTGGCGGCGGTGAGGGCCGCAATGGCGATCAGGTTGATGATACTGGTCGTATAGGCGTCCTGGATCAGCACCGTTGCCGCGATCGCGGACGCACCGCCAGCAAGCCACCAGGGAATGCGAAGCCTATCCATGCGCAAGAAGTCCGCGTGGCCGAATGAGCAACACGACGATGACTAAGACAAAAATCGCGACCGTCGCTGCCGAGGAGTCGAGGTAGTAACCACCGACAGCCTCGACCAGCGCGATGAACAGCGCGCCGACGATCGCTCCGGGCACGCTGCCGAGCCCGCCCACGATGACGCACATGAAGCCCTTGATCAGGTAGTCGGAGCCCATAACCGGAGACACGATGGAGACAGGCGCGATGAGCGCCCCGGAGAGTGCCGCGAGCGCGGCGGCGATCAGAAACCCCGTCAGGGCAAGCTTTCCATAAGGAATGCCCTGCAGCATGGCTGCCTCGTGATCGGCGGCGACGGCCCTCAGCGCTTTGCCGAGCTTCGTCGCCGACATGGCCCAATAGAGCGCGACGGTAACGATGACGGCTGCGATGCAAAGCGCCAACCTTTGCATGGTGACTGCAACGCCAAAGAACGACACGTCGCCACTGACGATCTCAGGAACGGAACGCACGGCCCCGCCAAACGCGCCGAGCAGCGCGCCGTCCAGGAACAGAGCCAGTCCCATCGTAAGGATGAAGGCCCCCTCCATGTCGCGTAGGAAAAACCGCAACCCGAACTGGTAGACGATCGCCCCCAAAATCAATGCGACAGCGATCCCCGCGCCCGTAGACAACAGATATGCCGGCAGGACCGAGAACCCCATAGCGACCAGGTGCTCGACCCCGTAGCTGACGATCAAGGCAGAGATTGCGAAGAAGTGCCCATGTGCGAAATTCACGACGCGCATGATGCTAAAGATCAACGTGAGGCCGAGGGAGAACAGTACGTAAACCGCGCCTATCTGTAGGCTCGTTGCAAGCAGTTGCAGAACCGTTTGCAACATCTAGCCTCCCACGCGGCTTGCTCTCGAAGCCAAACCGTCAGTCGCGGTGGACCTCGATGCGGCTCTCCTGACAAGCTCCCTTTTTGCCGCTGTGCTGATCCCAGCCATGAACGTCACGTCGTCGCCGTTCAGAACCGTCTGCGCGACTTTCGTTCCTTCTGCTGCGGTGTACTTATGATCGTGCGAGACGCGTTCGAGGTTGCAGAGCTCGTCTTTGACCATGACGTCACCCGGTTCACCGATTTCCCAAGAGCCCTTTCCGCAGATCCACTCTGCTCTCTTGCTGCCGGTCGCGTCAGAGTCCGCAGGCGTAAGGGAAAGCCTGCTCTTGATCATTCCGTCTGCGTTTGAGTCGGCGTCGATCGGACCGGCGCCGAGCGGGGCGAGCGCAGCGATTAGCCTCTTCTTGTCAGGGAACTTCAACTTGCCTCCTCCTGCACGCCTTGTCTTCTTGTTCTCGAACTGATTCCAGACGGACTGCCGGTCTTCGCCGGCAACGACCATCCCGAGACTCGAACCCGATGGCTCCACTAGGTTATGCCGGTTGCGCGCTTTCGTCAAACCATTTAGATTGAAGTTCGTCGGCGCGGGGCGTAAATGCGGCTCCAGGAGCCGACGAAGAGATCCCTTCGCCAGCGGGAGGAAACCGATGAGATTGTGGGCAGTGATCGCCAACAAACAGCCATTGCAGGCCATCGAAGTGAATGACCCTGATCCGAAAGGCGCGGAGGTTCTTCTGGAGGTCTCTCACTGCGGCGTCTGCCACTCCGACCTCCACTTCTGGCAGGGTGAGTACAACCTAGGCTACGGGAAGACGATGCGTGTCACTGACCGCGGCGTGACGCTTCCGCGTGCGCCGGGCCACGAGGTGGTGGGACGGGTCGTCGCATTCGGCCCCGAGGCGATGGGCGTTAAGAAGGGCGACCGGCGTATCGTCTACCCGTGGATCGGCTGCGGGCAATGCGCAAGGTGCAAGGCCGGTGACGACAACATGTGCGTCAACCAGGCCAGTATTGGTGTCGTGCGCCATGGTGGTTTCGGATCGCACGTCCTGGTACCGCACTCGCGTTATCTGGTCGACCCGGGGGATTTAGATCCGGCGCTCGCGGCGACGTTTGCGTGCTCCGGCATCACCGTGCTGTCGGCCATCCGCAAGCTCGGACCTATGGACCCGGACAGCCCCGTTGTGCTGGTCGGCGCGGGCGGCCTGGGCCACGCGGCAATCGCTATGCTTCTCGCCCTCGGCCATCGGAAGATCATCGTCGTCGATGTCGACGAGTCGAAACGGCGGGCTGCGCTTGCGGCGGGCGCGACCTACGCCATCGACGGGACGACCGAGGACGTCACGGCGGAGATCGTCAAGGCAGCAGGCGAGCCGGTGCTCTACGCGATGGATTTCGTGAACAACACGAAGACCGCAAAGACTGCCTTCGATAGCCTGGGGAAGGGTGGCAGGCTGATCCTGGTCGGGGCGGCGGGCGGTGAGCTCGAGCTATCGCTCGCAGGAATGATCTTCACCGCTCGCAGCGTGGCGGGCACGCAAACCGGCAACGTCCAGGATCTGAAGGATGTCGTCGCGCTTGCCCGATCCGCAAAGCTGACGCCGATCCCGATCGAGCGTATGGACATGGATCACGCAAACGACGCGCTGCTTCGGCTTAAGGCGGGCAAGGTCACGGGCCGCTTGGTGCTTGAGAGGCCGAATACGAACTAACCGTGAGCGGGACCAGTCACGATGAAAGCTCCTTCTCGGATCGGCGTCAAGGCGACAACACGAGCGTCAATTTGCGCGCCAACATCGATCAGGTTGGCAGCCCTCGCCCAGACTGTACGCCCAACGGTTTTCCGATCGATCTAAATGGTAACATGATATATGGTCTAGGCGGTAGCTTGGATCGGAAATCAAGATTGGCGGCCTGACCCAATGTGGTTCCACGCACGCCGCGCCGTGAGGAGAAAAACATGGCGGAACCGGTGAGAGATGCGTTCGGCATTGCCGGCCGGGTCTGTGTGGTAACCGGCGGCGGCAGTGGAATCGGGCGCGCCATCGCGGTCGCCCTCGCCGCGGAAGGAGCGGCGGTAGCCGTCCTCGACTGTAGCGACGCAGGTGCAAGAGAGACCGTCGGCCTCGTTTCGGAGGCGGGTACGACCGGTCTCGCTCTCGTCTGCGACGTCTCCGATCAGGACAGCGTCGAGTCCGCCTGTGCCGCGATTCGAGATCGGTTCGGCGACGCCCAGGTGCTTGTCAACAATGCCGGAGTAATCCGGCCCGGAGCCCTCGAGAGCCTGCCGCTCGCAGACTGGAACGCGCTCCTGGCGGTCAATCTCACCGGCTACTTCCTCTGCGCCCAGGTGTTCGGGCGCGCGATGCGCGCGAACGGCGCTGGTGCGCTGGTGCATGTATCGTCCGTGGCGGCGGACTTCGCGACCCCCTTCAGCGGCGCTTACAGCGTCGCCAAGGCTGGCGTGACGATGCTCTCGCGACTCCTGGCGGTCGAATGGGGGCCGGCCGGTGTGCGCAGCAACGCCGTGCATCCCGGCATGATCCAAACACCAATGGTCAAGGCTGTGTACGAGCAGCCGGGGGCGACGGAGAGCCGTGCGCAGGCCATTCCGTCCCGACGCGTCGGGCGGCCGGACGATATCGCGCAAGCCGTCGTGTTCCTGGCCAGTCCTCGGTCCTCCTACGTGAATGGGGCCGAGGTGGTCGTCGACGGTGGCTTCACCCGCAACCTCATGAGCTTGATCCCCCGCGCCGGCTACGAGCGAGCGGACGCCCCGTCTGACGTGGACGTGGACGCGCCGCCCTGAGCGCCAGCCGTCAAACTGGGGCTCAATGGTTCATGAGAGCAGCGACGGTATGAGCGCAAAGAACATCAGGATGGTAGCAGCGAGGCTTGCCATGGGTCTTGGGTTCGGCGCCGCTTGCTCGCCCATGTGAGATGCCGAAACGCAAAGGATGGGCCATCTCTCTCCTCGCTGGCGGCGGAGATCAACGCCACAGGCGAACACGATGTCGGCCGATAGGGTTGGGAAGGCCACGCCGAGAACGTGCGGGTACCGGATACGTGAGCTGGTCGCCGACCACCCCACGCTGCTGGTGATTGGTGCGGCAATGCTGACGGCACGGGCAGCGCTCGGCGAGCAACTGGGCAAGCTCGAGAAGCAGGTGCCGGTGGCGCGTGGTAACCAGCGGGTGCGGCGGCTGATGTCGGCGCCCGGTGTCGACGCCATCTTGGCGCTGACCTATGTGGCGGCGATCGACGATCCGGCCCGGTTCCGATCGTCGAAGGCGGTGGGGGCGCATTTCGGCCTGACGCCTAAGAAGTATCAGGCCGACTGACGTAACCGGACGGATTTCGAAGATCGGCGACGCCGGGGTTGCATCGCATGTTGGCGGACGGCACGACGTTCGCTGCTGCGATGTCAGCAAGCCGGGCGGCATAGCGAACAGGGGGGAGTGGGCTCGGGCGACGTCCTGACGCGCCCGCTCGCTTGCCTCGAAGGTCTTTTTTGAGCGTCATTTTTGAGCCGCCGCAGCGTGCTCCACATCGTCCCGATGCTGACCGACGCGCCGAGCTTGTGCAGCAGCCAGTCGCGCCGCTCTTCCAGGGTCGCGTCGGGGTGCTTGCGGACAGGCGCATCAATCGCCGCGTAATGATCGGCCAGCACGCTTCCCTCTTCCGTCCGGGGTGCTCGGTAATCTGGACCGCCACCTGATGGCCTCTCGGCCGGCCAATCTAGGGACGCGTGCTTGACCTTGCTGTCGCGCTGAGCGTTTTGCGGCCGGGCCTGATCCGTCGTCCCGGCGACGGGACTTGCTCCGGGCGACTGGTGTCCTGTCCGCCCGAACCGAATGGTCTGTACCCGGAACAGAATGTCGGGGACGACGGGGCCGTCGTGCTTACGTCCGTCTATTGAGGCTAATCGGTGGACTCAATCAGTATTAGACGAATCTGGGTTGACAGAATGATCTATATCATATAGCCCATCACCCAGGGAGGACCTGAGGCAATGAACATCAGGAAAGCTGCGACCACGTTTGCCGTGGGTCTCGCGCTCTGTGGCGGCTTGCTTGCCGGTGCGCGCGCCGAAACCCTGAAGATCGGTGTCATCGCCCCCCTCACCGGAGGCGGTGCGCCCTGGGGCTTGGTTGCGGCAGAAGCGCCGAAGATCCTTGCGGCTGAGATCAACGCCGAAGGCGGACTCGATGTCCGCGGCAAAAAGTATCAGGTCGAAGTGATCACTTACGACGATCAGTACAAGGCCGCCGACGCTGTCGCGGCTTACGACCGTCTCGTCAACCAGGATGGCGTCAAGTACATGATCATCATGACTTCCGCCGCCACCATGGCGCTGAAGCAGAGTGTCGAGGACGATGAGGTCGTCGCGCTTACGTCAGCCGCTACCGCCAAGGCGATCGATTCCAACAGCAGATACATGTTCCGTTTGTATCGCACACCGGACGATTGCACGCCTTCCTTCATCGCGTGGATGAAGGACAACATCAAGGAACGTCGCGTCGTCGTCCTCAATCCAAACGACGAGACAGGTTGGGACCAGACCTGGCTCAGCGAGAAGCTCTTCAAGGCAAACGGATTCGAGGTGTTGGGCCATGAACTGTTCGAGCGCGCCCAGAAGGATTTCGAGCCTCTGCTCACCAAGATCATCGGCATGCAGCCGGAGCTGATCGATCTCGGCGCCAGTTCGCCGGCAACGGCAGGCCTCATCGTCCGACAGGCGCGCGAACTCGGCTACAAAGGCCGGTTCGTCAAGATCTCGGGCCCGAGCTCGAAGGAAATTGTCGCAGCCGCGGGCAAGGAAGCAGCCGAGGGCCTGATCAGCCTGCTTTACGTCGATCCGACCAAAGCGGGTTACCAGCGCATTGCCGCGGCATACAAGGACGCCGTCGGCCAGGATCCGAACGAGATGATCGTGACATTTTATGATGCCACCAATGTCCTGCTTCACGCGATCCAGAGAGCCGGTGATGTGCGTGACACGGGCAAAGTTGCGGCTGCCTTCGCTCAGGCTCTGCCGATGCCCTCAATCCAGGGTGATGAGCTGACCCTCGGCGGCAAGGCGACGTCCGGGGTCGACCAGCAGATCATGACGGTCGACTACATCGGTATCATCCGGAACGGCGAGCCTGTTGTCGTCGGCAAAGCGAATTGAGCCCTGGGTCGGATTTCAGAAACGGGACGAGGCCGTCATGATCGAGCAGATGATCGTCAACGGTGTATTGGCGGGGCTGATATACGTGATTATGGCGTTCGGCTTTACGCTGATCTTCGGGATCATGCGCATCGTCAATTTCGCCCACGGCGAATTTTACATGATCGGGGCGATGGTCGTCCTGCTTCTGTTCGGCCGCCTCGGCGTCCCCTTCTTTCTAGCGGTTGCGGCGGGAGGTTTCGTCAGCGCGGCGCTCGGCGGGGTGATCGAACGCGTCTTGTTCCGACCGCTTGTCGGCGAGGAGATGCCGGGCATGATCATGTCCCTCGCCATCGGGATCATACTGCAATCACTGGCGCTGATCGCCCTCGGACCGGCGGAACAGACGGTGGCGCGGCCGTTCTCCGGGACATGGACTCTCGTCGACGCCGTCCTTCCATGGGACCGCACCGTTGTCGCGCTCTCTGCCCTCGTCATCCTCGGGCTTTTCTATCTGTTCTTGAAGTTCTCCCGGCTCGGGCTCGCTATGCAGGCGGTGGCACAAGACCGGGAAACCTCGAGCCTGATGGGTGTCGAGTCCGGCATGATCTACACGGCCGCGTTCGGCATAGCGTGTCTTCTGGCGGGGCTCGCCGGCGGGCTCATGGCGCCGGTGTACACGATCGGTCCCTATATGGGCGAACAACCGATGCTGAAGGCGTTCGTCGTGGTGATCCTGGGCGGGCTTGGCAGCCTGCCGGGAGCCGTGCTCGGGGGCTTGCTGATCGGTCTGAGCGAATCCGTCCTCTCGACGCAGCTGGATTCCACTCTGGCGCTGATCGCCTCCTTCGCGATCGTCCTACTCGTCGTCCTGACGCGCCCGACCGGTCTGATGGGGCGGAACGTGCGATGAAACCAATTCTCGTCTTCGTTGTGATCGCCGCACTGGCGCTTCTGCCTTGGGCGCTGGACACGCGCTACGTCTTCCATATTGCCACGATGATCGCGATCATGATCCCGCTCGCTCTCAGCATGAACCTGATGCTGAAGCTCGGGCAGCTGTCGATCGCCCATCCTGCCTTCATGGGCATTGGCGCTTATGGCACCGCCCTCTTGACTATGCGGCTTGGCTGCCCACCGGTGCTGGCCCTGCTTTCAGGCGCGCTCTTCGCGACGGTGATCGCCGGAATCTTCGGACCGGTCTTTCTGCGCATTAAGGGCGTCTACTTCGTGCTGCTGACGTATGCCTTCGGGGAGATCATCAATCTCATCTTCCAGGAATGGACCGGGCTCTTTGGCGGCAATAGCGGGCTGTATGGCGTTCCGAAGTTCTCCATCTTTGGCCTGCGCCTGACGGCGGTGCAGGATTACTACGTTCTAGCGTTGATCTTCGTCGTAGCTTCCTACGCCGCCATGCGAGCGATCGAGCGTTCCGATATCGGCGCGATGTTCGAATCGCTCAACGAGGACGAGATGCTGAGCCGGTCTATCGGGGCCAATGCGCTCTCCTGGCGCATCGCCGCCTTTAGCTTCAGCGCCTTCGTCGCCGGCATCAGCGGGGGCATCTACGCGTTCTACATCGGCTTCCTCTCGCCCGACCCCTTTGGCTTTCGGCTATCGGTCGACCTGGTCGTCATGAATGCAATTGGGGGCGTCAGTTCGGTACTCGGCCCTCTGCTCGGCGCGATCCTCGTTGTGCCTCTGCCGGAGATCCTTCGCGGAGCGCACGAGTACCAACTCCTCATCTACGGAGTCTGTCTGATCGTCTTCCTGCTATTCATGCGGCAGGGCCTCGTCTCCCTGATCCAGCCTCGCCGGAAGCCCGCGTGATGGGACATCTACTCGAGGTTAGAGGCCTGACGAGGCGTTTCGGTGGCTTGACGGCCGTCTCGGATGTCTCCTTTGCGGTCGAACCAGGCGAGATCTTCGGCATTATCGGGCCGAACGGCGCGGGCAAGACGACCCTCTTCAACGTGATCGCCGGCCACTATCGGCCGAGCGCCGGCAAGGTGGCCTTCGAGGGTCATGACATCTCTGGCCATTCCAGCGACGAGATCGCGCGCCGCGGCATCGCCCGCACCTTTCAGGCCGTCCACGTGTTTACGGAGCATACGGCAAAGGAAAACCTGCGCCGGGCCGAGGTGATCGGCCGCCGTCACAACCCTATCGCCTACTTCGCGCATCGGAAGCGGGCGGCCACTGCAGATCCGAGGGAAATCGCGGGTTTCGTCGGACTTACCGAGGCTTTCGACCTCTATGCTGGCAGCCTTGCCTACGGCCTGCAGAAGTTGCTCGGGATCGGCATGGCCATGATGGTCGCGCCGAAGCTCCTCCTCATGGATGAACCCGCCGCGGGTCTCAACCCGTCGGAGAAGAAGGCGGCAGCCGTGCTCATCCGCAGGCTGCGTGACGAGCGCGGCATCACCGTGCTGCTGGTCGAGCACGACATGCCGCTCGTGATGGGCGTCTGCGACCGCATCCTCGTGATCAACCAGGGCAAGCCGATTGCCCTCGACACGCCTTCCGTCATCAAGGCGGACGCAACCGTGATCGAAGCCTATCTCGGGGAGGATTACGAGTTTGCTTGAAACAGCCGATCTCTCCGTCGACTACGGCGGCGTCCACGCACTTCGCAACGTCTCGGTCGACATTCCCGAGACGAGCGTGCTTGCCGTCATTGGCGCGAACGGCGCCGGGAAGTCCACATTGCTGAAGACGATCGCTGGCCTCGTCCGACAGAGCAGGGGTTCGGTCCGCCTCGACGGGGAGGACATCTCGCGCCTCAGGCCGCACGAGAGACTCGACCGCGGCATCGTGCTTTGTCCGGAGGGGCGCCGGCTGTTTCCGGAACTCACCGTCTATGAGAACATTCGCATGGGTGCGTACCGGGTGCGAGACAGACGCCGGTTCCGCGAGCGCCTGGACTTCCTGCACGAGGTCTTCCCGCGCGTCGAGGAGCGCGGCAAGCAGATTGCCTCGAGCCTATCCGGGGGCGAACAGCAGATGGTGGCGATCGCCCGCGCGCTCATGAGCAACCCACGCATCCTCATGCTCGACGAGCCGACACTTGGCCTCGCGCCAAAGCTGATCCTCGAGGTAGCCCGGCTCGTTCAGACGATTAATCGCGAAGGCATCACCATCGTCATCGTCGAGCAGAACGCCAAACTTGCGCTGAAGATCTCGGATTACGCCTTCGTCCTTGAGACTGGCTCGGTCACGCTCGAAGGCCGCAGCGCCGATCTGCTTTCGAGCGAAAGCGTGCAGCATGCCTATCTAGGAGGTGGAAATGTTGAACAGATCCGGCTTACCGGAAACGGAACCGTCTGAGGACGGCGTCTACCACATCTACTCGATGTGCTATGCCAAGGGCCGTGCGCGCCGGGTCCACGATAACTTCATCATCCGCGACATGCATGACGGACCGATGCCTGTCGACTACAATCTTTGGATCGTCCGCAACGCGCATCGCACCATCCTGGTCGATACGGGTTTCGGGCCGAGAGCCGCGGCCGAGCGGCAACGGCCGCTCGAGTTCGACCCCGTCGAGGCGTTGGGACGGCTCGGAGTTGATCCGGACAAAATAGAGGACGTCATCCTCACTCATCTTCATTACGACCACGCGGGGAACGTAGATCGTTTTGCGGAAGCCCGCTTCCATGTTCAGGATGCCGAGGTCGCTTTCGCAACGGGCCGTTGCATGTGCGAACCGCACCTACGCTTTCCATTCGATGTAGAAAACGTCGTTACCGTTATAAGACATACCTATGCCGAGCGCGTCTGCTTCCACGACGGCGACGCCGCCCCGTTACCGGGGATTTCACTGCATGTGCTGCCTGGCCATAGCAAGGGGATGCAGGCGGTCCGGGTGATAACGCCCCGCGGCCCCGTCGTGCTCGCGTCCGATGTCAGCCACTACTATGCCAACTTCCTGCGGCGCTCGCCATTCGTATTGACTCTCGACGCGATGGCCACGCTGCGCTCCTACCAAAACCTGATGCAGCTTGCGGGCGCCGTCGAGCGCATCATCCCCGGTCACGACCCGAAGGTACGGGCGCTCTATCCGAGCTACGAATTCGACGGCATCGAACTCACCGCGCTCCATGAGGAGCCCAAACCTCACGACATCGACGCACTAACCCGTGTCGACAATTTCGACGAAGATAGCGAAGCAGTCGACGTATTCGCCGTCTCTCCGTCCCCTTGAAGAGTGGTCTTGTCAAGTCAACTGCAAAGGAAACGCGGCAATGGACATCAGACGAAGCGGCTCGCAGCCTTCCAGCAGGGCGTCGGCCGAGTGGTTTACCGGCTACGTACGGGTTGATCCCCTGTTCCAGGCAGACGAGCCGGCACGCGCGCGCGGCACGAGTGTCACGTTCGAGCCGGGCGCTCGCACCGCGTGGCACACCCATCCACTCGGCCAGACCCTTATCGTCACTGCTGGTTGTGGCAGGGTTCAGCGCTGGGGCGGCCCGATCAATGAAATCCGGCCTGGCGACGTGATCTGGTTTCCGCCGGGTGAGAAGCATTGGCACGGCGCGACGCCTACCACCGCCATGACCCACATCTCCATTGTGGAGAATCTCGACGGCAAGACTGCTGATTGGATGGAAAAGGTCAGCGACGAACAATACCAAGACGCAACAGCGACCCAATAAACGGGAGAGTAGCCATGGGCGATGTACGAAAAGGAGTTTCGAAGGTGGATGAACAGATTTCCAGTGTGACGCAGAGCATGGTGTACACCAAGTTGCTCATCAACAACGCTGACCGGACCGGCGAAGGCGAACCGCTCAGCGTCGTGAATCCAGCCACCGAAGAGCTGGTGGCGGAGTTCCAGGGCGCGTCTCTTGCTCAGGTGAACGAGGCCGTGACCTGCGCGAGGGCGGCATTCGACAGCGGCGACTGGAGGAACGCGGAGTTCCGCAAAGCCGTCCTTCACAAGTTCGCGGATCTCATCGAAGAGAACGGCGACGTGCTGATGGAGACGCTGATCTCCGAGGTCGGCACGCCGGTCAATCTCAAGCTCAACCATATCAACACGCCGGCTGCGTTCGTGCGTTGGTTCGCCGAGGCCGCGACCCGGGACCGCTCCCGCAACCTAGGCTTCAACGCCACCAACACTGCCGTCAGTATGGTCGCCTATCGGCCGGTCGGCGTGGTCGCCGCCATCACCGCATTCAACTATCCGATTCTGATCGGTGCCACGAAGATCGGTGCCGCTCTCGCGGCCGGCTGCACGACGGTTCTGCTGTCCTCACCGCAGGCGCCGCTGACGGTGCTCCTGCTGGGAGATCTCATCCGCCGTGCTGGTTTTCCGCCGGGCGTCGTGAATATCATCGCCGGCGGTGCCGATGTCGGTCGCGCCCTGACCGAACACCCGGATGTCGCCAAGGTCAGTTTCACTGGGTCGGTCAATGTCGGCCGGCGGGTGATGCAGCAGGCTGCGGCCGGGCTGCGGAGCGTGGTGCTGGAGCTCGGCGGCAAGTCGGCAGCGATCATGTTGCCCGGCGTAGACTTCAACAAATACGCGCTTTCGCTTCACGCCCGTTATGCCCGGAATGCCGGCCAGGGCTGTGGTTCGCCGACGCGCATCCTTGTCGAAGAATCCCGTTACGGGGAATTCGCTGAGATCAGCCGCAAAGTCTATCCGCAAATCAAGGTTGGCAATCCACGTGATCCAGAAACGATTGTCGGTCCGGTAATCACGGCGGCCCAGCGGGAGAGGATCGAGGCGGGCGTGGCCAGTGCGGTCAAAGCGGGCGCGACGATCATCGCGGGTGGCGGCCGCCCGGACATGAGTAAGGGTTGGTTCCTGAACCCGGCCCTTGTCGGCGGCCTAGATAACCAGGCCAGGCTCGCCCGGGAGGAGATCTTCGGGCCGGTTTCGGTCGTGCTCACCTATCGCACCGTCGAGGAGGCGATCGAAATAGCGAACGACTCCGAACTGGGCCTGAAGGCCTATTTGTTCGGTGCAAAGGATCAGTGTTTGAAGCTCGCGCCCGAACTGCAGGTCGGCACGGTCCAGATCAACGGCGGCAGCCCGCTTCGGCCGGATGCTCCGATGATCGGCTACAAGCACAGCGGCGTCGGTGCGGAATGGGGCGAAGACGGGCTGCGCGAGTTCCTGCTTCCGCAGCACATCGACTGCGCGCTGAACTGAAAGGCGATCGGGTCGGGTCGGCTTCGATCCAGGGGCATGCAATAGAACGGGCAGGATAGCACGCATCGCGCGCCAGGCGGGCCACATACGCCAGGTGCCGCGGCCTCGGGTGGCATGGTGGGTGTCAGGCGCAGCTGCCGACACCTCTCGCCTATGACGAATACGGCCAGCGCTCGACCGCCATCTTTGATGGACCACGTGTTCGCGCGCGTGCGATGCTCTGACCTTCACCATTCAGAGCCACGCCGTCCTGCCGGTACCAATCTGCTCGGCTCAAAGCGCTGCGGTTAGGCACGTTGTGTCGGTTCGCTGCCGGCGATCATGGATGTGTCCGTTGACGCGCTTCGGTCGCTTGGGGATCGCCACCTCAATGTGCCTGCAAACCCCGAAGCCCATGTGGGCGGCGATCGAGAGTGTACGCGTGTCTTGAACCTTGGTGTTAGGGTGTCGCGTCTCGTCCGGGCTTGCCGACGTGCCGGTGGCCATCGACATTGTGCCGCAGCCGACTAGGCTGCCCGGTTTGGCTAGCGCACCTGGAGTGTGCGTCGGAGGCGCCCTGCGTCTATTACTCCCCGCTTCCGGAATCCCACCGTCACACCGCTCGGCGGTACTTCCTATTCCCAAGCGTTGCTGCCACCGCGTCTCAACCGGACGGGCTCAGTCCTCGACACGCATTTCTTCGAAGACTTCCTTCGCAGCGATCAGCGCCTCGCGGACCAGTGGCGCACCGACATAGCCGAGCAAGTGGAGCAGGGATTCGACGAGCTCGTCCTCGGTCCAACCGTGGTTGCGCGCGAAGCGAACATGGACTTTCAGCTCTGGTGTCCGCCCGGTGGCGGCATCGGAGATGACGCAGATGAGGGTTCGAGTCTTGATGTCGAGGCCGGGACGTGTCCACAGCGTGCCGAAGATCATCTCCTGTGTGAGCTCGGCGAATCTTTCCATGATTGGGTCGGTGTAGAGCTCTTTGTCGAGCTTGTCGGCAAAAGCGTCACCCACCAAACGGCGGCGCATCGCGCGGCCTGTGGCGCGCAGCGGACTGTCAGCCATTGTGTTCTGTCTCCTTCGTCGCTGTGACTGGCTCCGAGCAGGCCCCGATCTCGTAGGTCATCGGTTGTACGATGCGCGACCGGCGTGCTGAACATGCTCTTGCAAAATCATATATATGGAATTACTCTTAGCGACAAGTCTCCGAGATTGAAGGGAATGGGGCTATGACCACAGTGGGACTCCAGGCTCCGACGGACACAGAAGTTGTCCGCGCCCGCATCGGGAGCGCATGGCTAGACGGCGAGGAGTTGTATGACGTACGAGATCCCTACCGGGGCGATGTTGTAGCCTACGCCCCGAGGTCGACGACACGGGATCTGGATCGCGCGTTGGAGGCGGCAGTCGCGGCCAAGTCAGTGATGGCGGCCATGCCTGGTTACGAACGCGCCGCAATCCTGCGTCGCGCCGCCGACCTGATCGCGCGACGGGCCGACACGATCGCGCTCGCGATGGCGCGCGAGACCGGCAAGGCTCTGTCGGATGCCACTAGCGAGACGGTGCGCTCCGCCGACACACTGCGGCTGTATGCAGAAGAGGCGGTCCGCATCAAGGGCGAGCACGTTCCCATGGACGCGACGTCGGTCGGTGCCGGAAAGATCGCGATGGTCCTGCGGTTCCCCGTTGGGGTGGTGTCGGCGATCACCCCGTTCAATGCGCCCGTCAATGTGGCCGCTCACAAGATCGGCCCCGGCATTGCCGCGGGCAATGCGATCGTCCTCAAGCCGTCACCCAAGGCTCCATTGGCGGTCCACAAGGTGGTGGAGGCTTTCGTCGATGCAGGACTGCCCGACGGCGCGCTTAACGTGCTGTATGGCGACGCCGTTGCTCCCGGCATGGTTTCCGATCCCCGAGTCGATTTCGTTACCTTCACTGGCTCGACGCGCGTAGGCAAGCTGATCCGTGCCGGGAGCGGCATGAAGCGGGTCGCGCTTGAACTGGGCGGTGTCGGTCCGACGATCATCCATGCCGACGCCGATCTGGACGCTGCAGCGAAGGCGTGCGGACGCAACGCGATGATGTTGGCTGGACAGAGTTGCGTTTCGGTGCAGAACATCTTCGTCCACCGTGCCGTGGTCGAGCGGTTCACCGAACTCCTGGTGGAGGAGGTGAGGGCGCTGCGGTTCGGAGACCCGCTGGCGAAGGACACAGACGTCGGCACGTTGATCGACGAGCCTGCCGCCTGCCGGGTCGAGGCGATGATTGGTCGTGCTCTGGACGGTGGCGCACGGCTGCTCCATCAGAGCGTCGGGCGCAAGGGCGCATTGCTCGGGCCGACGCTGCTAACGCAGGTTCACCCCGGTATGGACGTCGTTTCAGAGGAGATTTTCGGCCCTGCGGCTTCGGTGCTGATATACGACGAGCTCGAACCGGTCTTCGCGTCGATAACGAACAGTCGCTACGGGTTGCAGTGCGGTATCTACACTCGATCCCTGCCTGTGGCGCTGGATGCGATCCGGCGCCTGCGCACCGGCGGCGTGATCGTGAACGGCACGTCGCGCTGGCGCTCCGACCAGATGCCCTACGGTGGCGTGAAGGATAGCGGGCTGGGGCGGGAAGGGCCCAAATACTCGACCGCGGAAATGACGGAAGAGCGGTTCTTCGTCTTCAACTGACAGCGCGAACAGCCGGATGGCGGCCTGCGATCCCGGGCTGAGATGGCCTGTGTCCCGTTTTCGGCCGCGAGAAGACGAGATGACTTGTACTCCCCCAGCGTGCGGGCGGATGTTGCCCCCGCCATGCCCGACTGACTTGAATCGTACGGTTGCTGCACCGTTGCGGCAGCATGCTCGCGGACACGCCTATCATATCGTGACGAGTGTCGAAGACTTGCGGCGATGTGACGACCTCGCAGCAGCTCGCGGGTCTTCGAGAACAAGGCGTCCCGAGCCTCCCAGTCCCGACGCTTCGAATTCGATCGGCTCGTCGGCTTGGCTTCGGAGTACGTTGAGTAGAACGCCTGCAGCAGCATCATTGCGGCAAACACTCAGGCGCGAACGACTGCGAGCGTCGCGCCGAGAAGAGCCTCGCGAGAGCGCGATACTGCTGCGGGTGGAGATTACGGCCCGCAAGTGTGGTCGGAAGACTACGAAACCGGAGGTCGAAAGACAGGCTTTTGGCAGCGTGAATTGCTCGGTGGTGTGTGAAACTGCTCGCCGTGTATTCCGGCCGGGCGGCCGAGCTGGAGCCGGGCGACAAGGACAAGGCGGACCGGCCCCAGTCCGCACGTTCAGCACCTCGCGGCGGATCTGCCGGTCGCGCGAATCCGGGCGCAGGAGTGGCGGCACCCTCGCTGCGAGCGCCGGACCGTTGGCCGGAAGTGACTCTTTGTGGCCGGTTTTCCCGGATCATCTGCAGAAAGCTCTTGCAAAGCCCGGGCAAACAATCTAAAGGATATATACGAGAGAGCAGCCGGCGACGCCGGGACACCCTTCGACGGAGGCCGTGCATGAATCTCTACCCAGGCGCCCTCACCGCGATGCCAGGCACGCACTCTTGCGTTCCAGTTCCACTCGACAACGCAACGATCGGAGCCGTTTTCGGTGACGCCGCGGGTAACTGGACGCGTTCGGTGGTGCCGGCAAACGACATCCGCCAGGAGATTGCGATTGAGGAGAGCGCGGACGCGCCACCCGTTCTCGCCGCCATCGATCGGGCTTCGGTTTTGCTGCCGTGAGCGGGTTTGACTTCAGCAGTGTCCTGTGTGCTGGAGACGTCGTTGCGTGGCCGCAGGGACCAGGCGAACCCACCGGATTGTCGGGAGCGCTGATTGCGCAGCGGCACGACCTGCCTCCATTCTCGCTGCTGCTCGGACTTGGGGCGAGCCGGACCGTGCGGCGTGAGCATGCGGATCGGATCACACTCCGCGCACTCAACGGCGCCGGCAGTAACCGGGGCTGGACAGATCTGGCCGAGATCGTGCCCGTTCCCATCTCGCAGACGCCGAGCCGGATCCGCTCCGGCGCATTGCGGGTCGATGTTGTGCTTCTGCGCGTTCGACCTGCAGGAACGACAGGCTATTTCACGACGGGGGTGATCAGCGACTTCACGCAGGCGCTGGCCGAGGCCGCCCGCGTCGTCATAGCAGAGCTCGACGAGCGCCTGCCTCTTACCGGGGATGATGCGCTCCTTCCGGCGGAAGCGATCGACCACCTCGTTCCGGCGTTCGGCGACGATATTCTCATGCCAGACCCGACGCTATCGGCCGTGGACCGGGCGATCGCGGAGAACGTCGCGGCAATCATTCCCGATGGCGCCACCATCCAGCTCGGGGTCGGCACGCTTCCCGCCGGCGTCGCCGCCGCATTGCGCAACCATCGCGACCTTGGTGTGCATAGCGGCGTCGTGTCCGATGTGCTGGTGGACTTGATCGAAGCCGGTGTTGTGACGAATGCGCGCAAGGGCATCGACACCGGAATCACGGTTACCGGTGGCCTGTTCGGCACCGAGCGTCTGCGCGCCTATGCCGACGGCAACCCGGCCATTGCCATGCGCGCTTCCAGCTACACTCACAG
>Ga0074045_10000562_pt1 | contig 36297 bp, 25 predicted proteins | sample BogForMeECP23OM2_FD_94442 | JGI IMG/M metagenome (GOLD analysis project Ga0074045, IMG submission 94442) | Bog forest soil microbial communities from Calvert Island, British Columbia, Canada - Bog Forest MetaG ECP23OM2 | ecosystem: Environmental > Terrestrial > Soil > Wetlands ...
CCGGCAAAGAGGTCGCTGACCATGACCGAACGATGCTCGGGAACGAACACATTGTCGAGGACCAGTGATTTGCTGCCGGTGCCGCGGAGGCCGAGCACCTGCCAGTCGTCGACGATCTCGACCTCGGCGAGCCTCACCAGCAGGTAGGCGACCCCCCGCGGGTCGCCCTTCTCGCCGAGGAAAGCGCCGATGATCGCCCATTGCGCATAGTCGCAGCCACTCGAGAACGGGTAGTGCCCGCTGAGCCGCCACCCGCCTGGCACCCGTCTGGCCGCCTCGCGCGGCGCCAAGGAGGATGCTCGACCGCCTCGGGGTCGTCGCCCCAGACATCGATCTGCGCCTGCTCGGGATACTGCGCGATGATCCATTGGTGCTCGGCCAGCACCGCATAGACCCAGGCCGCCGCCGCGCAGCAATAGGTCAACTCCTCAACGAGCCGGGAGAACAGGCTGAACCGGCCCTGCATGCCGCCGAAGCGCCTGGGCTGCAGGATGCGCAATATGCCGGTCTCGTGGTACTCGGCGATCGTCTCGCAAAACGCTCGGCGCAATCGCTCGGGCACGCCTGGGTAAGACGCCAGGACGAGGGCTCCACGAGAGTCACTGTACATTCACTCCGTATGCGCGAGATTGCGCTAAGCGAAAATAACAGGGCAAATCACCGTGGCGCGCGGTGAAAGAAAAGGCCAGGACAACGGCCGGACCGAGACATACAAGCTCCCGAATTCGACCTCGCACTGCGGTCGGAAGTCGGCACGCAGCCGCAATTCCGCAAGCGCAAGCCGCCAGCGACCTATATTCCTCGCTCTCACCGTCGCTCGAATGGGACGGCAAGAACAGCGTCCGCGAACTCGGCGAATGGCTATTGGCATGCATTGAGGATGCCGCGAAGCTGCCGCCGGCGCACGGATTCGCCGAGCCCGGGGTGTTCCGCGACGAAGCCGAGCATCGGGTCGCCGAATGCCGGGGCTGCGGGACGCGGTAGACCAGCTTAAGCGGCTCGGCCGGCCGTTCTTCAATTGGGCGGGCAAGGCGGAGCGGCTGTCCTTCGACGTAAGCGACCCTTCCGCTCTTCGCACACGAGCGCCTGTCGACGATGGCGATCGTCGAAACCTTGAAGGGCCATACGAAGGAACACCGTGGTTCCCAGGCGGACCGCGTCCGCCACTTTCGGGCGACCGGGCATCGGCGGGCCACGCAAGACCGATCAGCAGGGTCGCACCGGCGTCATTGCGCCCGCAAGAAATTCAGGATGTCCTGTTGGTCGGATGTCGATAGCCCTTGGAAGTTGGACAGAACTGAATTGGCCTCGGATTGGCTGCTCGAATGTGAGAGGATTGCCTGATACAGATCGGTTGTTCGACCGTCATGCAGAAAGAAAATCCGTTGTCCGATGCCCCACAGTGCGGTGGTTTTGTAGTCTTGTGGGCCGGCTGAGCCTTGTCTTAATCCATCGGCGAGACCTGTTCCCATGTTGTGGAGAGCGTAATCCGACCATGAAGTATAGGTTAGCTTGGATTGCCCGGTCATCGTCGAATTGCCAGTCGTATGTGATTGTACATGGCAGGCAACGCAACCAACCGAAATGAATTTGGCTTGCCCGTTGCTGATGCTAGCCGTTGTGACTGGGCCATGTATGCCAGTGTAACTCGTAACCGGCACTGGCGGAGCCAGGTATCGAGCAAACGCTGACTCGAGCACTTGCTGACTGGCGTAGTCGGCAGAAATGCTCGATGTATTGGGCGTGCGGCGCGTGAGAAGCGGAAGGTCTTCCGGTAACGGATTTGCCTGACAGGCTGTGGTCTCATCCGATTTACGAGGAAAAATATTGGTTGTCGCTCCAATCTCGACCGCCAAAGCGAATGCGGTAAAATATTCAGTTGAAGGCGTCGCCGCCTTCCAACCAAGTCTGCCAATGGTGCCGTTGCCATCAATGTTGAACCGTCCTGGTGTTATTCCTAAGCTTGTCATCAACGAGGTATTTTGTGCCGAGACGAGGTTTGAATTGGGTGTATCCTCGACCAAACCTATGCCATAAATCGGGATCGGAATACGCGGAGAAATGTCATTTGCCGCCAGTAACGATGAAAAATTCGGCTGCTGTATAACAACAGACGTACAGCCCGATGGCGCGTCCGAACGACCAATAATGGTATATAATCTGAGAAGGTTGCCTGTACTGGTCCGATATGGTACTCGCACTGGTCCGTCAGATCTAATGAAAGCCAATTCGTCCTTAGCATAAGTCCCTGACGGTACCTTGTTAGTTGCACCATCCAAAGCAGCCATAGCGACTTGGGGATTTGTTACTGGGCTTGACCCGCCCATCGATGGATAGGAATGACAAACAGAACAGCCATTTGCGTTATATCGAGGTCCGAGACCCGCGAGTGGTTCGCCCGATATCGTGCCCGAAACCGACCAGGGAAAGGCAAATTGGACTGCCGCCGCGTTGGCGAAAGTGAGCTCATCGGCACTCAGCCCGGTCAGGAAACCACCCGCCCCCGCGGCGCCGCCTCTTACGCCCGGATCAACAGGCAGACCCGAGAGCGGCTGCGCCCCGCTGGTTATATCGGCTCGAGAGAGGCTGGCCCCCAGAGCCGCCAAGCTCGCCGCGCACAGCGCAAGGCCAAGAATGATCCCATTCATGTCAGCACCTCGTCGGGATAGTAGACGGAATTCCCGGCGATGTCTTTGACGAGCACGCTGACGTGGGACGGGTGTCCGGGCGACGGCGCTGGCATGTCGCTGAGTGTCAGGGTGCGTGAACCGCTGCTGTACGTCCCTTCGAGCGGGGAAGTAACGCAATATGAGCTTTGTGCATTGGGTGCGTTAGTCCACACCTGGTCCGAACAGCCTATCGCAATTCCGATCGTGGGCTTGCTGGTAGCAAAAGTTACGCTGATGCTCGTCGGGGATACCCGGGCAGCGCTGAAGCTGGTGATGATCGGCGCGTGTGAGTCCGTATTCTTCGGGCCGGGTTGAATAGGTTTCGGGTAACTCCCGGCAACCGTGTTGCGGCGTATGTAATGGCATAATGCCCGCAGATCGTTGCCGGTGATCTCCGGCCTAGGCACAACCCCATCCATGCCCTGCTGGATGAAATGGCCCAGACAGGCTCGCCCCGATCGATCAGTTGCAGGCTCTGCCGCAGCGGTATAGTCGCCGGTTGCGGTATCCACCGGGAACGCGGCGGCAATCTCGTCAAGGTTCCGCGCGATCGAGGTGCCAAGAAAGCAACGCCCTGACGGCCCATGCAATGAGGCCATGCTCGGCCGAAAGCCCCACGGATAAATCTTGAGCGAGCCTTGCCAGTAGAGGCTGTGGCCATAGCTTAAGACCACCTGGTCGCTGGCGTCGGGGGCAGGATCGCCCGGCACGTTGGCTCGCAAGCATTGTAGGCCCCAATGGCGGTAGCCCCCTGCCAGGACCCTGTTCTGATTTTGGTCAAAGCAGACAACCCATGCATAAGCGCCCCCGAAGCCGGCATCGCCGAAGTACCCGCCAATTATCGCACCATCTTCAACGGCGGTGCCGGCACCTCCCGACGACCAGAACCCACTCCTTTTACCATCGCGGCTGATCCGATAACTCGCAGTCTCATTAGGGTTGGTCATTGCCTTGACAACGAGGATGTCGTCGACCCGGCCATTAGCTCCTTTGACATCGATGTCCATCCAGCCCCAGGTCCCGCCCGGGCTGCCACCAAGAGCTGTGCCGTTGAGCCTAGAGATAGCCGCCCAACCTGTCAGGCCAATACGCCTTAGGGTGCCGCTTGGGGTCAGTTGTGTTAGCGGGGCCGTCAAATTGCATACTCTGACCGCTTGATGATAAATCTCTAAGAATATCGGATTACCCCGCGAGTCCAACCGTACGGTTTGTGGGAAATTGACCCAAGCTTGGGTGAAATTGACCGTGCTGGCCGGGCTGAATTGGTAGGGCGCGTTGTCACCGGTGCTGTCGGTGTTGGCTTGCGACGGGTTGATCGGCGCGATACCCACGAGCGTACCCACATAGCAGCCATCTGCTGTGATATAGCGTATGGCACCATTACAAAAATCGGCTACGAACATCGCGCCCGCGGGGATGTTCGGGTTGGCGCCATCCGCCATGCAGATCGAATACGGCTCGTTGAATAGCGCGAGCGGAACGTCGCCTGATACCGCTTCGGTCGCCCGTCCATTGACGACGGCATTGCTCGTTTGGGGCGGGACAATTGGTGCATCGACCTCGGCGCCGCAAGGTTGTTGCGCGAATATCCAGCCGCTCCGCCCATTGGAGACGCCATCTTGCCCTGCATAGCGAGTCATCGTGGGCGGATCGGTATTCAGATCGACCTTGATGATGATGTGTCGTCGTGGGCAGGCCATGTAAAGCGTCTTGTGTGTCGCGTCGCGGGGGTCGAAACAAAGATCATTGAGCCCCCGACAGTCCTGGAAACTCGGGGTGCCCATCGTCCCGGTGAAGGCGAGGCGCGACACCAGCTGATCCTCGGTCAGACTCAGACCGACACCCTGTTCGAACGGCAGCTTGGTTCTATCCCTTTCATACCCGCAGACATGAGTCAGTGATCCGGTGTAACTGAGGTGCCACAAGGCACCAAACAACTCCACGCCGTAGAAGCCATTGCCGTTGGGGTCGGTTACCCAGGTGGTGAATGATGAGACCTTATTATCGCAACGGCCGCCGGAATAATTGGCGTCGAGGAGGTGGCGAAAGTATTGAGACTCTATCGTATTGCCGGCGATCTGGGCAAAGGTGTGTGACATGACTACGCCGCCGCTCGGAGTCGTGGCCAGGCACGTGAAGGTGTCATATTCCGGCCAGTGGTGCGCTGTAAGGTCCTCGGACCAGGGTATCCCGCTAAAGAACGGATCGGTTTGGCGGTGATAGGGCGAGCCTGGTGAGTAGACGGGAGGAACGAAGACTGTGGGATACGGCGTGACCGTTTGTGCCTGTGGGCTGCCGGGATAGACTACCCAATCTGACGATGGGCTGAGTATTCGCGCGTCCTGTTGGCCGTTTTGCGTGCAGGGGACGGGCTGGGGCAAGGCGTCGTTCCTCGGCGTCCCATTTTGCACAATCAGTGCCATCGATGTGCTCGCATAACTATCCGGGTTACCGTTACGAACTGGTGTACCGCTGATATTCGCATCGAAGAAGCGGATGCGTACGGAGTGAGTGCCGTTGACCAGCTGTGTCGTGTCCAACTGCCAAGGGAAATTGTGTCCGGAAGTGTTTGCCGAGTTGCGCGGTCCGACAATCATTGGGCTTTTCAACACATTGTAGCCCGGAGCTCGTGAGTTCGGCGTGTTCTCGTCGATGATCCATTGCATCACCGCTGACATTGGCGGTGGTACAGCGGCAGTGGTAGGGACATAGTACCAGATACCGTCCAATGTAATTGTACCGCTGACTACTGCGACATCGCCAATAAGGAAATAGTTGCCCTGCCCGGTTTGGTACATATGCTGGTCGCCCGCATTTATGGCAGACCAGGGCGATCCCAGCAACATGGGCGTGCCACCGACACTATATTTTAAGTCCAATGGACCATTTGGATGATTTAATTGAGCGGAAGCCATTATGGTATTAAGGTTGTCAACACTGTAGCAATTGCCGGTACAGACTGCATCACTGGTGGTCGTGACAGAACAATTGCCGTTATCGTAGAACTGATCGTCGTCTACGCTTTCATAACTCAGCACATAGTACCGGATGTTTGGGGCTAGAACAGCGCCAGGGCCCGGCAACGCTGCGTAGACGAACCTGTTCTGTGCGCCGGAAGCAGCATTGACCGTAGCCGCACCGTTGGGCACTTGCAGCATAGTTTCAGCATGTAAAATAACTATTCGATGTGGGCCGTTGGCGATGCCTGAATTATACCTGCCGACCTGGGTTACCGTAATCGGGTTGGCGCCAACCGTTAGAACCATCCCAAACCATTGGGAGGCCGCCGGCGCATAGTCGGTTCGCAGGCTGTTGGTTGATACCGAGGTGACCAAGCTCTTCGTGGAACCGGTCACCGTCCTATGTATTGAGCTGGTCGGCGAGATCCCTGTAATTGATTGCGCTGGCGCAGAGACCGGGGTGCCTCTGCCGCGCGACAGCACGGCCCTCGCCGCCGCTGCTTGCGCGCTCACGAAGCCCAAAAACGCAAGGATGGTGCGTCGAGCGATTTGTGTTGGCATCTATATAACCTGCCTCAGCCGGCTCGCGGCACCGCGGCACGTCGCCGGCACTGTTCGGCGAACGTCGCGACTCTCATCACCGAATTCGTTGATGATCGATAGGCACTCCAGCCGTGCAGCCCGCTGTTGGTATTTCAGCAGGCTCGACGCGACGCCCGTGCTCACCCGGCGCCGTGGCTGAGTAGCATGCGGCCGTAGGGCGCCATCGCCGCTTGGCGGTTGGCGGCGTGGTGGGTCAGGATCGTCATCACGTCGCGTCGGATGGCTCCGAGCTGGTCATTGTCGTAGACCCAACGGGCGCCGTCGAGCTCGCACAGGCGATCGAGCGCCCAGCTCACCTGATGCTGTGCGTAGACCATGTCGCGGCGGGCGCGCAATGCCTCGGCCTCGGTGATCCGGCGGCCCGAGCTGACCGCCGCGGTGCTCGACTCGCCCCCGGTGTGCAACTGCCACATCGATCGCGGCCGCGGCTTCGCCGATCGCCATCTGCACGACTTCGGACTCCGCGACTTTGGTCACCCCGCGCGACACCCGACCTGCCAGCGCGGTGCAGGCGATGTCGAGAGCGCGCCGGCCAAGTGCGATGGCGACCGGCGGCAACGAATACGACACCAGAAACCCGCGCGGCGCGCGCAACACCGGATAGTCGGGATGCACCAGCGCCCCGGGCGGGCTGCCGGCGAAGAGGTCGCTGACCATGACCGAGCGGTGCTCGGGGACGAACACGTCACGCAGCACCAGCGACTTGCTGCCGGTGCCGAGAAGGCCGAGCACCTGCCAGTCGTCGACGATCTCGGCCTCGGCGAGCGGCACCAGCAGGTAGGCGATGTGGCTGGGGTCGCCTTTCGCCCCGAGGAAGGTGCCGATGATCGCCCATTGCGCATAGTCGCAGCCGCTCGAGAACGGGTAATGCCCGCTGAGCCGCCAGCCGCCCGGCACCCGCCTCGCCGCCTCGCGCGGCGCCAGCGAGGATGAGGCGACCGCCCGGGGATCCTCACCCCAGACGTCGATCTGCGCCTTTTCGGGATACTGGGCGATGATCCATTGATGCTCGGCCAGCACCGCATAGACCCAGGCCGAGGAGGCGCAGCCATAGGTCAATTCCTCGACGATCCGAGAGAACAGGCTGAAACGGCCCTGCAGACCGCCGAAGCGCTTGGGCTGCAGGATGCGCAGGATCCCGGCATTCCGATATTCGGCGATCGTCTCGGCCGGCAGCTTCCGTGCCGCGGTCGCAGCCGGCGACCGCTCGGCGAGCAGCGGGATCAATGCCCGCGCGCTCTCCAGCATTACCCGCTCCTCCTCCGGCAAGGTGCTGTGATCCTCGAAGGGAGGAAGTCGGCCGCAGCCTGTCATGCGCTACCTCTTGTTGAGCCAACCCGAGCGGGTTACGCGGAGATGCTAGCCCATGAGCCAGGCCGGCTCACGTCGTTTCCCCGAGCACGCCGCCGCCGACTGTCCGAGTGGGTTCGGCGGGATGCCGGGACCAAACAGCCGCCGCTTGAACCGGCGAACAACTGAACACTTGAGCATATGCTGCGACATATGCTCAAGGAGACCCGCTTGTGCCTGCCGAACGACACGTCAAGCTTTTCAAAAACGGCCGAAACCAGGCCGTGCGAATTTCCCGCGAATTCGAGCTCCCCGGCGAAGACGCCATTATGCGCAAGGAGGGTGAGCGGCTGATCATCGAACCGGCCCCGCCAAAATCGCTGCTGGCGATCCTGGCAGCCCTCGCGCCACTCGACGAGGAGTTTCCCTCGATTCTGGATTCGCCCCCCGATCCGGTCGATCCGTGAATGCGCCACCTACTCGACACCAATATCGTCTCCGACCTGGTCCGCAGACCGCAGGGTCTTGTCGCGCAGCGCGTCCGTCAAATTGGCGAAGCATCGGTCTGCGCCAGCATCATCGTTGCCGATGAATTGCGCTACGGGGCGACAAAGAGGGGATCGGCACGGCTGTCGGCCCAGCTCGATGCGGTCGGGCCCTCGAGGTGTTGCCGTTCGAGGCGCCAGCCGACAGCGTCTATGGCGTTCTGCGCGCCAGGTTGGAGCAGGCGGGCCAACCGATCGGCGGCAACGATCTGCTGATCGCCGCGCAGGTTATCGCGCTCGGCTGCGTCCTCGTCACCGATAACGAACGGGAATTCGCCCGGATAGACGAAATTCCTCGTGAGAACTGGCTGCGATCGGGCTGATCGCTGAGAAAATGGATCAGGTCGGTAGCTGGGTTCGGCCGATGATCGCGAAGCGGAGCTTGCCGGAGATCCAGTCGATGGCCGCGACCGCGGCAAGAATCAGCAGAATGATGAACGAGACCTGATCGAAATCGTAGGTTCGGATCTGCTCGGAAAGCTGCAGGCCGACGCCGCCGGCGCCGACGATGCCGATGATCGTCGCCCGACCGCGTATTCGATTCGAAGAAATAGAGGATCTGACTGGCGATCACCGGCAGGACCTGCGGCAGCAGGCCGAAGCGCACCGCCATCCACCCGGTCCCGCCGCCGGCGACGACGGTCTCGCGCTCTCGCGCCTCGGTGGCTTCGACGGCTTCGGAGAACAGTTTGCCGAAGGCGCCGGTGTCGGACACCGCCATGGCCAGAATGCCGGCGAACGGCCCGAGCCCGACGACGCCGACAAACACGAGCGCCCAGATCAGGGTGTCGATGCCACGAATGGTGTCGAGCAGGCGACGAATCAAAAAGCGAAGCAGCAGGCTCGGCGTGGTGTTTTTCGCGGCGAGAAGACCGAGCGGCGCCGCCAGTATCGCCGCCGTCAAGGTGCCGAGGAACGCTATCGCCAAGGTCTCGCCCATCGCTTTCAGAAACAGTTGCAGATGCCCGCCCGTAGAGGGCGGAAACATCAGCGCGATGAACTTGGCAAGGGCGGCCAGGCCCGGACCGATCTGCTCGATCGAGATCCCGAGCCACCAGATCGAGAAAAAGGCCAGACCCAGGGTGGCCAGCGGGAGGCCAAACTCCATCGCGCGGCGCCGCGGTGATTTCGCCAGCAGGCTCCGGTAGCGCAAGAGCAGCTGCTCCACCCTATCTCCGGCGAAGATCTGGTGGCTTGGGCTCAAGGAGTACGCTCCACGGGTGTCAGACGATGGCGGATGCGCTCGGTCAGCAGATCGATGGTCGCGACCGTGACGATCATCATCAACAGGATCGCGCTGACGTCGGTGTAGTAGAACTTGCGGATGGCGACAAAAAGATCCTGACCGATGCCGCCGGCGCCGACAAAGCCGACAATCGAGCTCGACCGCACGTTGATCTCGAAACGGAGCAATGCGTAGCTGGCAAGGTTGGGCAAGATCTGCGGCAGGGCGCCAAAGCGCACGGCGTCGACAAAGCGCCCGCCGCTGCTGCGCACGCCCTCGACGGGCTTCATATCGATGTTCTCGACCACTTCGGTGAACAGCTTGCCGAGGGTCCCGAAGCTGTGGATGCCGATCGCCAGCACGCCGGCGAGAGGCCCCAGACCAAAGGCGCTGACAAAGAGCAGGGCGAAGACGATGTCCGGCACGGTGCGGCAGAATTCGAACGGCCGCTTGACGCACCAGCGCAGACCCCGGCTCGGGGCGAGGTTGGCGGCGGCGAAAAAGGCGAGCAAGCCGGCCCCGGCGGCGCCGACGAGGGTGCCGAGATAGGCGATCAGCACCGTATCGAACAGCAGCTTGAGCCAACCGAGAAAATTCCAATACCAGCCGGCAACATCGCTCGCGAAATTCGCGTAGCTCAGCTTTGGCAGGATCCGGCCGAAATAGCTGGTAAGGCCCGAGAGGTGGTTCAGCAGATTGCCGAGATCCACCTCGCCATAACGCCCGGCGACGACCGCCAGAACAGCGAGTATCGCGAGCGCCGCGAACGACTGGCGCCTGCGGCGAGCGACCTGCTGCCCATAGCCGGCCAGCAGCAGATCGAGGCGGTTCTGCGGAAGGGTTGGGATGCCGGCAGTCATCTTGTGTCGTCGCGGCGGGTGCGGGCGGCGACGCGGCCGCCCGCGCTCCCGATCAGCTCCGCTTTTTGCGCATCTCGTCGACAAATTGAATCATCCCGACGATGCCTTGGTAATCCTTGTGCGTGACCGCGACGAATTCCTTGTCCTTCCCGTCGGACAGGCGGTCGAAGGCCGCCTTGTCCTTGGTCGGTGCCGCCATGAAGGCTTGCTCGATGCTCTGTTTGAGATCGTCGGGAAGGCTCGAAAGGTAGGCATAGGGCGAGCCGGGCAGTAATTCGGATTTGAAAATGATGCGAAAATCCTCCTTCTTCGCCATGCCCTTCTTGACCATTCGCGTCAAATTCGAATCGTCGTCGGCGTTCCACCAATCGGCGGCGCAATCGACGGTGCCCTTATCCAGCGCGATGACGCCGTTCTCGTGGCTGCCAGTAATGATCGACTTGCCAAAGAAGCTATCGACGTCGATGCCGGCCTTGTGCAGGTAGAACCGGGGGGCGTTGTAGCCGGAGGTCGAATTTGGATCGACAAAGCCGATGGTCTTGCCCTTGAGGTCGTGAATGTCCTTGTAAGGGCTGTCGGCCTTGACGTAGATGACCGAGTAATAACCGATCGCACCGTCATTGTTGCGGGTGGTGACAAACGGCTCGGTCTTGACGCCCGTGAGATACGCGGTCGAGTAGGACGCGGGGCCGTAATAGGCGATCTGGATGTTGCCGGCGCGCTGACCCTCGATGACCGCTGCATAGTCGTTCGCCAGCCGCAATTTGACCGGCACGCCGAGCTCCTTGGACAGATACTCGATAAAGGGAGCGTAGCGATCGCTGACGCCGGAGGCGTTCTCGGCCGGCACGACGGCAAAGGTCAGCTCCGGGTATTGGCTCTTCCAGTCGGCGGCTCCGGCCGTGCCCGCGGTGCAAATGACAGCGGCGGCGGCAACGAGCAGGTTGCGGCGATTGATCATCTGACACTACTCCTCGATTGAGGGTGTTGAGGATTTCGGCGGTCAATAATCGGGGTAGTGGTGCGGACCCGACACTGGTTACCGGGCCTGCAACTACTGAGATTGCTTCGCTTCGCTCGCAATGACACTTCAAAATGACTGTCATTGCGAGCGAGCGGCGCGACGAAGCAATCTCGACGTGAGGCTCGAGGACGGGAGTCATCGGTTTGGTTCCGACCACTAGACAGTGTCACGCGACGGCGTGGCCCAAGCTCGGAATAGGAATTCCCATTCCGTCGGAAAGCGCCGGATCGGCGTTCCCGCCCTGATCCGACGCGATCCCGTAGAGATCGCGCGCTGCGGCATCGGTCAGTGATGCCGGCGTCCCGTCAAAAACCACCTTGCCGGCGGCCATGCCGATCAGCCGCTCGCAGTAACCGCGGGCGACATCGAGCGAGTGGAGGTTGCACATCACGGTAATTCCAAAATGCCGGTTGATGCGCTGCAGCGCGTCCATCACCACGCGGGTATAGTGGGGATCGAGCGACGCGATCGGCTCGTCGGCAAGGATCAGCTCCGGCTCCTGGACCAGCGCCCGGGCGATAGCGACGCGCTGCATCGGTCCCCCCGACAAATGATCCGCGCGTTGACCCGCTAGCTGACCGAGATCGAACTGTTCGAGTGCGGCGAGGGCGATCGCCTTGTCATTGTCCGGCCACAAGCCCAACAGGGCGCGCCATGACGAAACCATCGCGAGCCGGCCCATCAGGACGTTGGTCAGCACGTCGAGGCGGCCGATCAGGTTGAACTGTTGAAAGACCATCGCCCCACGGGCGCGCCAAAGGCGCAACTGCCGGCCCCGCAGCGCGGTGATGTCGAGACCGTCGAAGACGATGCGGCCGTCGCTCGGTTCGACGAGCCGGTTGATCATCCGCAACAGCGTGGACTTCCCGGCTCCCGACCTGCCGATGATCCCGACGAAGGCACCCTTTGTCGATCTGCAGCGACACGCCGGCGACCGCAATTTTCGTGTCGAATCGCCGCGACAGCGCGTCAATCTCCAGCATCGGCGAACCACACCCCAATCTCCTGCCCCGGGCGAGCAGACACGCCATGTCTCCCGCTCGGGCGCTGCGGGTGACCCTAACGGTGTTTCGATGACGTGCGTGTGACGGTTCGATGACACACCCGGCGACGCCATCTTCACGCCATGATCGAGGCGTATTCTGCAAAGACAGCAGGGAGCGTCGATCGCTCGGATCGTGACGCGAGCCCTCCCTGCTCGCTCCCTCAGACCCCCGATTCGGCTCCCTGCAAAACACCGGGAATTGACCGCCGTGAGGTTTCCAAAGGTTTGATTTGGCGATATTATTTGGAATGAGCCGCACCGTTTGACGACCCCGATTCGATTTTTCTCCCTGAACTCAGGGAGGAGTGCCAACAGGACCGCCGGCCCGCCTCGTGCGCTTTACCCCCTTGCCGAGTGGCCGGTGTGGGCGGGAATATCGCGCTTTGCACGGGAGGGAGCACCGCGATGACCTCGCTGCCGGAGCCGCGTCCGGGCCAGAAGAAGCTCGGGCTCGTGATCGACCTCGACATCTGTGTCGGCTGCCACGCCTGCGCCACCGCCTGCAAGGAATGGAATACCAGCGGCCACATGGCGCCGCTGCCCGATTTCAACCCCTATGGCGCCGGCGCCTGGGGGGTCTGGTTCAACCGCATCCACTCGTTCGAGGAAGGTGACGGGGCGGGTGCCCGGACGGTCTATTTCCCGAAATCGTGCCTGCATTGCGACGAGCCGGCCTGCGTCACCGTGTGCCCGACAGGCGCCTCCTACAAGCGCGCCGAGGACGGGATCGTGCTGGTCAACGAAGCGATCTGCATCGGCTGCAAGCTCTGCTCGTGGGCTTGCCCCTATGGTGCCCGCGAATTCGACGAAGACGCCGGGGTGATGAAGAAATGCACCTTGTGCATCGACCGGATCTACAACGAGAACCTGGCCGAAGAAGACCGGTTGCCGGCTTGCGTGATGGTCTGCCCGGTCAGCGCCCGCCATTTCGGCGATCTCGGCGATCCCGATTCGGACGTCTCGCAGATGGTGGCGCGCCGCGGCGGCGGCGATCTGATGCCCGAGCTCGGCTACCGGCCGGTCAACAAATACCTGCCGCCGAGAGCCGACCGCCAGGTGCCGCATCCGCCAGCCGCCGAACGGCCCGAGCCGCCCGATGATACGCCGGTAGGCGAACGGCTGCTACGCTGGGTCGACCGGCTATTGTCGCGCTGACGGAGCTTCGTCGGTCAGCAGCCGGCGCAATTCGGTCTTCAACACCTTGCCGTAATTGTTCTTCGGCAGGGTCTCGACAAAGCGATAGTGACGCGGGCGCTTGAAGCGGGCGATGTGGTCGAGGCAGAGCCGGTCGAGTGCGGCGGCTGCGATCTCGGCCCCGGGACGCGATACGACGAAAGCGACGACTTCCTCGCCCCACTCGCGATGCGGACGCCCGACGACCGAGACCTCGACGAGATCGGGATGGCGCAGCAGCACCTCCTCGATCTCGCGCGGATAGATGTTGCTGCCGCCGCTGATGATCATGTCCTTCGAGCGGTCGCGCAGGGTCAAAAACCCGTCCTCGTCGAAACTGCCGAGGTCGCCGGTATGCAGCCAGCCGCCGCGCAGCGTCTCGGCCGTGGCTTCCGGGTTCTGCCAGTAGCCTGCCATGACGCAGTCGCTCTTGGTGACGATCTCGCCAACCTCGCCCGTCGGCAGCTCGCGGTCATGATCGTCGACGACTTTGACGAGGACCCCGGTGCGCGGCACGCCGCACGAGCCGAGCCGCTCGCGCCAGCGCGGATGCGTCTCTTCGGCGTGCTTGCGTTGGTCGAGCCCGGTGATCGTCATCGGCGACTCGCCCTGGCCGTAGAGCTGGTAGAGGCGCGGACCGAAGAGCCGCAGCGCGCGTTCGAGATCGGCCACGTACATCGGCCCGCCGCCGTAGAAGATCGTGCGCAGATTGGCGAGATCGGCGGCGGCGACCGCCGGGGAATGCACCAGCCGCGTCAGCATCGTCGGTGCCGCAAACATCGAGACCCGCGTATGGCGCTGCAGCGCCTCGATGATCGCGTCGACCTCGAAATGCGGCAGCACGACCTGGTGCCCGCCGCGCAAGAGATGCGGCAAGGCGTAAAGCCCAGCGCCGTGCGAGAGCGGACCCGCATGCAGGCAGGTGTCGCGCTCGTCGAGCGCGTCGACGTCGGCGTAATAGCAATGGCTCATGAAGAGCAGGTTGCGATGCGTCAGCACCGCCCCCTTCGGCTTGCCGGTGGTTCCGCTCGTGTAGAAGAGCCACGCGCGATCGGTGGGACTGCCCTCGATGGGTCGCATCGGCGTGCCGCGCCCAAGGAGTGCCGCGTAACCGTCGCCGGCGGTCGAAACGACCGCCGACAACGTCTCGACCGATCGCTCGAGCGGGGCCAGCCCTGCGGCGAGGGCCGGTGTCGCGACGATCAGGCGGGCGCCCGAATCCCGCGCGATGTGCGCGACCTCGTCCGTGTGCAGCCTGGCGTTGACCGGCACCGCGCAGAGCCCGGCGGCCCATGAGGCGAACAGCATCTCCAGGAACTCGGCGCAGTTTTCCGTGCACAGCATGACGCGGTCGCCGGGTTCGAGACCGTGCGCGACGAGCCCGCCCGCGAGGCACGAAATCCGGCGGGCGAACTCGCCGTAGCTCCAGGTATGGGCGCCGCCGCTGATCGCCGGGCGCTGGGGCTGCCGGCGGGCGACATCGAACAGGAATGCCGCGAGGTTCAGTTCAGCCCACCCCGTGGTCCTTGAACCAGGCGAGCATCCGGGCCCAGGCGTCCTTGGCGTCCTCGGGCCGATAGGAGGGCCGGTAATCGGCGTTGAAGCCGTGCGGCGCGTCCGGGTAGACCTTGAACTCGCAGGTCTTGCCTGCCGCCTTACAGGCCGCCTGCCGCTTCTCAATCGTCTCCTGCGGAATGCTCTGGTCCTGGCCGCCATAGAAGGCGAGCACCGGGCATTTGACCTCGCCGGCGATGTCGACCGGGTTCTTTGGGATGATGTCGCTGAGCTTGCGATCGACGCCGTACCACGGCACCGCCGCCTTCAGGTCCGGATTGTGCGCGGCATACATCCAGGTCGCAAACCCGCCCCAGCAGAAGCCGGTGACGGCAAGCTTCGCCGTGTCGGCCTTGCCGGTCGATTTGGCATAGGCTTCGGTGGCGTCGAGATCGGACATGACCTGCTCGGTCGGCACCTTGTTGACGATCTCGGAGATCAGGGTCGGGATGTCGGTGTATTTCGACGGGTCGCCCTGGCGCGCGTAGAGCTCAGGGGCGATTGCGAAATAGCCGAGCTTGGCCAATCGCCGGCAGAGATCCTTGATGTGCTCGTGCACGCCGAAGACCTCTTGCACGACGAGGACGGTCGGAAACGGCCCGCCCTTGTCCGGCATCGCGCGATAGGCCGGGATCGTGCCGTCCTTGACCGGGACCTTGACCTCGCCCGCGTCGAGCCCGGACGCGTCGGTGTGGATCGCCTCCGCCGAGACCGGGTGGACCGAAAGTGCGAATCCGGTCGCGAGCGAGGTCATGACAAACCCGCGGCGGCTCCATTGCGAGCGCGGCAGCAATGTCTGAGATTCCGTGTCGATGGCGTCCATAGCCTCCTCCCTCTACTCCCGCCCTGGTGGCGGACGGAGGCAATTTCCAGCCGCGGGCATCGCTCGGCAAGGGACGATCACCAAAGAGTGACCGATCAGCGGTCTCAGTAATAGTCGAGCCCGATCCCGTTGCCGACGCCGGGAGACGGACCGCGACCGGTCGAACGCTAGCCGCTCTTGCGCGCGGCTGCGGCCGCGACCCGGCGCTTCAAACGGCGGATCTCGGGCGACAACTTGCGGTCCGGCGTGTCGCGCAAAAAGGCGTCGATGCCGCCCTTGTGCTCGATCGTGCGGATCGCCGCAGCTGTCACCCGCAGCCTGATCGCGCCGAGCACGTCCGAGAGGACCGACGTCTGTTGCAGATTGGGCAGATAGCGCCGCTTCGTCTTGACGTTGGAATGGCTGACATTGTGCCCGACCTGAACGCCCTTGCCGGTGACCGCGCACCTTCGCGCCATGGCGCACCTCGATCAACGCTTCCCAGGAACGACTAACGCGGCTCGTTAGTAAGCCGCGCGGGCGTTTTCTACCCGCTCCGGCGGCGCCCCGTCAAGCCCGACCGGGGCAAAGCAGCACCGGCCGAGATGGCCGACAAACGAACGAGCTTGACGGCTCGCCGACGCTTGCCATGGTAACGTGTCTGAGCCGTTGGCCCGCCCGAAGTGTCGACCCGTGGAGTTGGTAAATGCGGATTTTCTTTGTGTGCCAGCGGGTCCCGTTCCCGCCGGACCGGGGGGACAAGATCACCACCTTCAATGAGATCCGCCATCTGTCGGCACAGCACGAAGTGCACGTCTTTTGCCTCGGCGACGGCCGCCGCGATCTCGATAACCTTTCCGGTCTGCGCGATTATCCGCAGAGCGTTACCGCGGTCCCGGTAATCGGGTGGAAGAGCAAGTCGCGGGCGCTCAAGGCGCTCTTCACCGGAGAACCGCTCTCGGTGGCCGCCTTCAACGAGATGAAACTGCACGCCGCGATCCGGGGAAAATTCGCCAAGTTGCAGCCCGACCTGATCATGGTCTACAGCTGCAACGTCGCGCAATATGCCGAGCATTTCCCCCAGGTGCCGCGGATCATGCAATTCGCCGAGCTCGACTCGTCGAGATGGGGACAGTACGCGGAGCGGTCGCGGATACCCTTGCGGTGGATCTACGCGATCGAGCAGCGGCGGTTCTTTGCCTATGAGCGGCATATCGCGCGGACTTTTTCCCACGCGCTGGTCTGCACTGCGGTCGAGCAGCGCGATTTCGAGCGGTTGCTTCCCGGGGTGCCGGTCAGTCTTGTCGGCAACGGGGTGGATCTCGAATATTTCCGTTCCGCAGGCCATCCGAAACGACCCGCCTCGATGGTTTTCACCGGGGTGATGAATTATTTTCCGAACATCGATGCCGTCGTCTGGTTCTGTAATGAAGTCCTGCCGATCGTCCGGGCGCAAATCCCCGAGGTACATTTGACCATCTGCGGGCGCCGCCCGGCCGCGGCTGTTCGGCGCTTGGCCAAAGGGCGAGGTATTGCTGTTACCGGAAGGGTCCCGGACACGCGGCCTTATCTCGACGGGGCGGAAGTGTTTGTGGCCCCTCTACGAATGGCTCGCGGCATCCAGAATAAGCTGCTCGAGGCCTTGGCTATGGGGCTGCCCTGCGTCGCTTCCACTGCCGCCTGGAGCGGCACCGTCGTTGCGCACGAAGAGGGTATCCTGACGGCGGACAACGCAAAGGAATTTGCCGACCACGTCGTCCGTCTATTGCGCGACGGCGAATTTCGCGCAGCGATGGCGCGCAAGGCGCGAGCCGCGGCGGAAGCGAATTACCGGTGGGACCGACAGCTGGCGTGTCTCGACCGGGTCGTTGCCGCCGTCTCGGCCCAGTGCGATTTGCCGGTCGCTCTGGAACGCGCTTGACGAGGAATGCAGCAGATGCGGATCTGGATCAGCGGCTGCGGCGGAATGATGGGGTCGCACCTGTGCGCGGCGCTGGCCGCGGCGGGCCATGATGTCGTGGCGAGCTACTACAATCCGACGGTGGATGCCGCCGATCTGGTAGACCTCCCGCTCGAAACGGTCGATATTCGCGACTGGTGCTCGGTCTACGATTCGCTGATGCGCTTTCGCCCTGAGGCGGTGTTTCATCTGGCGGCGCAGAGTTACCCGACCGCATCGTGGCAGCGTCCGATCGAGACGTTGGAGACCAATGTGATCGGCACCGCCAATGTCCTGGAGGCGGTGCGGCGGCTCGGCTCGAAGGTGCGTGTCGTGGTAGCCGGATCGTCGGCGGAATACGGGACGGTGGATCCGGCGAGGGTCCCGATTTCCGAGAGCGAACCGCTGCTCCCCTTGCACCCTTATGGTGTCTCCAAGGTGGCGACGGATCTGCTCGCGTACCAATACTGGGCCGGCTTCGGCCTCGATGCGGTGCGCGTGCGAATTTTCAACTGCACCGGTCCGCGCAAAGTCGGCGATGCGCTGTCCGACTTCGTGCGCCGCACAGTGTGGCTCGAACGCCATTCCGAAACCAACGTCATCCGGGTCGGCAACCTCGAGACGCGGCGAACCATCGTCGATGTGCGCGATCTCAATCGCGGTCTGATCCTCTTGCTCGAACGCGGCAAGAGCGGGGAGGTTTACAATCTCGGCGGTCCAACCGCCTATGCGATGAACGAGGTCTTGTCGCGAGTGCTGCAACGGGCGGCGCGGGGCAATATCGTCCCGGAGGTCGATCCGAGGCTGCTTCGGCCCACTGACGAACCGATCATTTGGGCCGACTGCGCCAAGCTCAAGCTGACCACGGGGTGGGAACCGGTGATATCCCTCGATCAGACGATCGACGACATGCTGGCTTACTGGCGCGAGAAACCCGATCGCGCGCTCATTGCCTAGCCGGCTCGGCCGATCGTCTTGAATTATTCCGATCCGAGCACGCGAACGCCGTGTTCGGGCGATCGACGCCATAGTCAGGAAAAGGGTTGATCTGCCGAGTTCCTCCGCTTACGTTGAACGCCTTCCCAAATCATTAACTGGTTATTAGCCAAGGTAAAGATGAGCAGCTCGGCTTCGCGCGTGAAACTTGCCTCTCGCTCTGATCGTGATAATTCGACCACGCGCAGGGAATTTCTGACCCGAGTGCGAGGCGGCGCGGCGGTGGCCTTGGCGTCGAGTGCGGTTTCTTTCGGGTCGTCGGCGGAGGCGAATCAGGGGCCGACTGGCAGCGTCAGCACCAACGGCGTAGAGCGGGTTCTGGATTCGTACCAGAATCGTGTCCAGGCCGCGCGCGCGGAGACGAACATCCCCGTGCCGGCCCAGACCACCAACGGCGACGAGCAGAGCTATCCGAGCTTCATCGGAAATTTCTCGAAGGGCCTGCCGCACAACAGTATCGGCGAGGTCAACGCGTCTGCTTATCGGGCGCTGTTGAACGCGGCGAGCCAGGGGACGGCGGCGGCGTTCGAACAGGTCCCGCTCGGCGGCCGGGGGCCTAACCTGGTCAAGCTCGTGAACCCGCTGGCGGGGGTTGCCTTCGACCTCGAAGGGACCGACTCGCATCAATTGGCCATCCCCCCGTTTCCCTCGGTCGCGAGCCAGCAGCTGGCCGACCAGGCTGTCGAACTCTATTGGATGGCGCTGTGCCGTGATGTGAATTTCATCGACTACGGATCTCATCCGCTGACACAGCTCGCGGCCCAGGAATTAACAAACCTGACTGGCTTCGACGGCCCGAGAGATAAGACGGGCGCGGTCACGCCGCAGACGTTGTTTCGGGGATTTACGGCCGATGACGTGATCGGGCCCTATGTCTCGCAGTTTCTGCTCAAGCCGTTCAACTATGGCCCCTATGCGATGAGCGGGATGATTGGCACTTATGCGGCCGGCACGGACTACCTCACCAACCAGACCTCCTGGCTTGCCGCCCAGAATGGGCAAGGTCCATTCGCGCCGAACGCCGCCGGACCCGTACGCTTCATCAGCACCGGTCGCGATCTCACCGTATACGTTCACACTGACCCGAGCGCCGGTTTGCTGATATCATTCTACAATGCTGGGATTTGGCTCTTTGAGCAGGGCGCGCCGCTAAACCCGGGCAACCCCTACACAAAATACAACACCCAGACCGGTTTCGCTACCTTCGGCATACCTCATTTTTTGGGCCTGCTCGGCGAAGCCAAACAGCGCGCCTGCAAGGCGGCTTGGTACGCCAAGTGGTTTGTCCATCGTGCCCTGCGACCCGAAGCCTATGGCGGTCTCGTGCACATGACCGCGACCAAGCAGGCAGGTTATCGCCTCCAGGGCGACATACTGAATTCCGCAGCGTTGGCAAACGTGTATGCAAATAACCGTACGTATTTCCTCCCCCAAGCCTTTCCCGAAGGATGCCCACAGCATCCCTCCTATCCGCAAGGTCACGCATCGATGGCGGGGGCGTGCGCTACGATCCTCAAGGCTGCTTTCGACGGAAGGGTCCAATTCAACGACCTCGAGAACGGCGCGATCGTCACGGCGAGCGATGATGGGCCGTCGTCGCTGGTCGATTACACCGGCTCGGATGCGAACGACATCACGGTCAATGGCGAAATCAACAAGCTCGCCTCGAACATCGGTCAGGCTCGCGACTTCGCGGGAATTCATTGGCGGTCGGATTATGAATGGGGATTGCAACTCGGCGAGGCCGTGGCCATCAGCGTTCTTCGCGACCAGAGCAACAACTACGTCGGCGAGGATTTCGCAGGCTTCACCATCAAGAAGTTCGACGGAACCATGATCACGGTCTGAGGTTCGTCCGGGGCCGGTTGGAGTTCCGCCCCCCGAAAATTTCTTAAAGCACTCTCCACCCCTCCGCTGTTAAGATGTTCGACCAACAATCCGGCGAAGGGAGACAGCGGCGAGGTGAGCGATTCCAGGGTAGAGCATCGGTTTGCGGTTATCATGTGCGCCGATGTCGTCGGCTATTCCCGCCTGATGGGGATCGACGAGGAGGGCACTTTGGCGGCGCTCAACGCCGTCCGGCGCGATCTCTTCGATCCGACGATCGCCGAGCATAAGGGCCGCATCGTCCGTAGCATGGGCGATGGCCTGCTGGTCGAGTTCAACAGCGTCGTCGATGCCGTGACCTGCGCGGTCAAAGTGCAGCGCGAAATGCCGGAGCACACTGAAGAGATGCCGGACGACCGGCGTATTCAGTTTCGGGTCGCGATCGCCATGGGCGATGTCGTCACCGATGGCGACTTGATTTACGGCCAGGGGGTCGACACCGCCTCGCGGTTGGAGAGTTTGGCGCAGCCCGGCGGGATCAACGTCAGCCGCGCGGTGCGCGACCAGGTCCGCGACCGGCTGCCCTTGGCCTTCGAAGATCTGGGCGAACTCGAGGTCAAGAACATCGCGCGCCCGGTCCGCGCCTTCCGCATCGTGATGGACAGGCCGACGGCGGCGCCGGCGACGGAGGTCCGCAAGAAAGCCGCGGCACGGCCGGAAAGGCCGGGGCTGGTGGTCCTGCCGTTTCAGAACCTCGGCGGTGACGCGGAGGCGGAGTTCTTTCTCGATAGCGTCGCCGAAGACCTGATCACCGAGCTGTCGCGAGCACGGTGGTTCTCGGTCGTCGCCCGCAACACGAGCTTCAGCTACAAGGGCAAGGGGGCAGATTCCAAGCAGCTCGCCCGCGAGCTCGGGGTCCGCTATGTGGTCGAGGGGAGTCTCAGAAAGGCCGGCAATCGGGTTCGCATCAGCTGCCAGCTTGTCGAGGTGGCGAGCGGAGAACATCTGTGGGACGAGCGCTTCGACGGCACGCTCGAAGACTCGTTCGATTTGCAGGACCAGATCACCGAAAGTCTGATCGGCTCGGTCGGTCCGGTGCTGCGCGGCGCCGAGGTCGAGCGCGCCCGGCGCAAGCCGGAGACGAGCCAGGACGTCTATGATCTGGTCTGTCGCGCGATACCATCGGCGTTTGCCGAAACCGCGGAAGACAATCAAGAGGCGCTGCGTCTGCTCGGGCTGGTGTTCGAGACCGATCCCGGCGATCCGCTCGCCAACGCCCTCGCAGCGTGGTGTCGGCAGCAGCGCCATCTAATGAATTGGCCGGGCGGGGAGGACGACGACCGGGAGGCGGCAAAGCGCCTGGCCCGGGTGGCGATCGCCGAGGGCGGTGATGTTCCGCTGGCGCTTGCCGTGGCCGGCGCGGTGCGCGCCGCCTTGACCCGTGATCACGATTCGGCGCTGGCGGCCGTCGATCGGGCCACGATGATCAACCCGAATGCCGCCATTGTCCTGGCCTTCGAGGCGCTGACGAGGTGCGTTTGCGGCGTCTATGACAAGGCGATCGAGCACGCCGAGAAGGCGACCTGCCTCAGCCGTCTGGAGCCACTCATTTACCACGCCACCTTCGCCCTCGCCTTGGCTTGCCTGTTCACCGACCGGAACGAGGAGGCCGTGACGTACGCGCGCAAGGCGATCGACGGCAACCGCAATTTCGCCTTTCCCTATTGCGTCCTCGCGCTGGGCTGCGCTCGTCTCGGCCAGCGCGAAGAAGCCGTGCAAGCGGTCCGCCAGCTGGTTAGCGCGGCGCCGAACTTTCGCATCGGAACCTTGCGCAAGATCCGGTTCTCCGACGCCGCGCGCCTGCAGTCGGACTTCGCTCTGTTGCGGGAGGCGCGCCTGCCGGAGTGATCCGGGCAACGGTCTGGCGCAACTCTTTCTGCCTCGCGGCGCAACAGCGTTCATGCTCCGGCCGAGGGGCGGTCACGACCCTACTAAGTCGGACAGGTGCAGTACATGGACAACTGGCTGAAGCCCGCCCTCGACTACATCCCGGAGTGGCTCGAGTACCAAATGCACGAGACCGAGCAACCGGGCTGCGTCATCGCGATCGTCGACAAAGGTGGGGTCGTTCTCGAACGGGCCTTTGGCTATGCCGACATTGTCGAGCGCGTACCGCTGACACCGCGTCACCGGTTCCGCGTGGCCTCCCATTCGAAGAGCTTCACTGCGGCCGGGATCATGAAGCTTCGCGAAGCGGACAAGCTCGGACTCGATGATCGCATCGGGCAATACGTCGACGGCCTCCATCCGGCGGTTGCGGAGGCCACGATTGCGCAGCTCCTCTCTCACAGCGCCGGCATCGTTCGCGACGGGACCGACAGCGGTCAGTGGCAGGACCGCCGCCCATTCCCCGACGCGGCGGAGCTCCGCAGCGATCTAGCGGCGGTACCGGTGATCGAGGCGAACACCCGGTTCAAATATTCGAACCACGGCTATGGCCTAGCCGGTCTCGTCATCGAGGCGGCGACCGGAACTCCCTATCGCAGCTGGATCAAGCACGCGATAATTGCCCCAGCGGGGCTCGAAGAGACCGAGCCGGATATGCCGGTCGCCGGCTCTGTGCCCGTCGCTCATGGCCATAGCGCTAAACTGCCGCTGGGGCGGCGGGTGGTCATTCCAGGCGACAATCCGACCAACGCGCTGGCCTCGGCAACGGGTTTCGTCAGCACCGCTCGAGATCTCGCGCGCTGGTTCGCGCAGCTCGATCCGGCCGCGAAAGAGAGCGTGCTGACGGTCGCTAGCCGGCGTGAAATGATACGCCGGCAGTGGCGCTATCCGCATTCCAGTCTCGAACGCTGTTACGGGCTCGGCATCATAAGTGCCAAGACGGCCGAATGGGAGTGCTTCGGCCATAATGGAGCCTTTCAAGGCTTCGTCAGTCGCACGATGGCGCTGCCGGAGCCCGCGCTCGCCATGTCGGTTGTCACTAATGCGGCCGATGGACTGGCCGATCGGTGGCTGGACGGATCGATCCACATCCTGGCGACCTTCGCCAAGCATGGGGCACCGACCAGCGAGGTTCGCGATTGGACGGGTCGATGGTGGACTCGTTGGGTTGCCGTCGATCTCGTGCCGATGGGCGGGAAGGTGATGGTCGGCTCCCCCACGCTCCCGAATCCGTTCATGGATGCGAGCGAAATTTCGGTATCCGGCCCCGATTGCGGTCGAATCAGCCTCGCCAGCGGGTTCGCTCACCACGGCGAGCCTGTCCGGCGCATTCGCGGGCGCAACGGAAAGGTCGACGAGGTGTGGCTCGGCGGCATGCGCTTTCAGCCTGAGGTGGTGGTTGCCGCCGAGCTCGAACAGCATTACGGCGGCTGATCCCCGGCCGGCATCTCGGGCATTGGTTGGATCGGAGCCGCAGAGTTCCCCCTCGCCCCGCTTGCGGGGAGAGGGTCGGGGTGAGGGGCCTTCCGGAGGTTGCACAGGCCGCAATTGGCAGACGCGCCGTTGCCCCTCACCCGGGATCCGCGCGCAGGCGCACAGAACCCGACCTCTCCCCGCAGGCGGCGGGGCGAGGTGGCTGGGCGCGCGGCCAATTCTTTCACGCTGGCAAATTTACCCAACGTGGTATTCGTTCCCCGTTCCGCCTTCTCGGGCTACACCAGTAAAGGTTGAGGATTCAGCCGGTCTTCCCCCCGACTGAGTCTTCTGTTAATTTTGGGTAAAATGTCGGTCGAATGTGACCTAGTTCACATACAATCGACAAAACGCCGATCATGGTCGCAGCGTCTTTCGATAGGTGCACAGCCATCGTGTCCGCAACAGCCATCGTCTCCGAAGAGGCGACAGCACGAGTCAGGCGCCGATTTGCGGCGATCTTGGTGGCGGGCTACAACCGGCTGCTCCCCGGCGACGAGAAGGAGAACTTCGCCGAGCTGAGGCGTTTTCTGGCCGGAGTCGTCGAACCGCAGATTATCGAATTCGGCGGAAATATCTTCAAAGAGACCGCCGAATTGGTGCTCGCCGAGTTCGACAACGTCGTCAAGTGCGTGCGTTGTGCCGCCGTGTTGCGCGATGCGGTCGCGCAAACGAACCAGACGCGGCTGGATGAACAACGCATCGCGATGCGGGTCGGGATCAATCTGGGCGACGTCATCGTCGAGGACGGCGACATCTTCGGCGACGGCGTCAACATCGCAGCGCGGGTTGGGGCGCTGGCCAAGCCGGGTAGCGTCTATGTGTCGGAGACCGTCCATAACCAGGTCGCCGACAAGGTCGATTTCGATTTTGAGGATCTCGGCCCCCAGAGCCTCAAGAACATTGCGAGACCGATTAGAGTCTACCGGCTGGCCGGCGAGATGGCCGAGCTGTCCGAAGACCTCCTCGCGGCCGGCGCCATGCCCGCGGCGAGCCGGCCGGTCTTCGACGACCGCCGCGCCATTGCGGTGTTGCCGTTCGCCAATTTCAGCGGCGATCCCGAGCAGGAGTTCTTCGCCGACGGGATCACCGAGGACATCATTTCGATGCTCGCCGGCTGGCGCGCCTTTCCGGTCATCGCCCGCAACTCGACCTTCACCTACAAGGGCAAGACCGTCGACATCAAGAAGGTCGGTGAGGAATTGGGCGCGCGCTATGTGCTCGAGGGCAGCGTGCGCAAATCGGGCCGTCGCGTGCGCGTCACGGCGCAGCTGATCCAGGCCGATACCGGCCATCACATCATGGCCGAGAGATACGATCGCGACCTGACCGATTTGTTCGAGTTGCAGGACGAGATAACCCACGCCATCGCGGGCGCCATCGAACCAGAGATCCTCAAATTCGAACGCGACCGTATCGCCGAGCGGCCGCAACGCAGCGAGGATGCCTACGAACTCTACCAGCACGGCGTGTGGCACCATTATCGGAACACCAAGGAGGACAATGTAAAGGCGCAGGCCTTTTTCCGGCGGGCGCTGGCGATCGATGCGCAATATCCGCAAGCCGCCGCGGCGCTGGCGATCGCGGTGCTGAACGCGGGCTTTCTCGGTTGGGCCGAGAGTGCCGAAGCCAACTTTGCCGAGGCCTACGAACTGGGCCAGCGCGCGATCCGTCTCGACCCGCGCTATCCAAATGCCCATTACGCCCTCGGTCTGGTCTGCATGTGGACCCAACGCATCGATCGCGGGATCACGGCGTTCGAGGAGGCGATCAGGCTCAACCCGAGCCACGCCGCCGCCCATGTCATGCTCGGACAGATCTACCTCTATGCCGAGCGGCCGAAGGAGGTGATCGAGTTGGCCGAAACAGGGATCCGTCTCAGCCCCACCGATCCGCGTCTGGACCGCTGGCTTCCCGCCCTCGCCGGCGCGCATTACCTGCTCCGGCACTATGCCGAGGCTGTCGAAGCCGGGAGGCGGTCGTGGTCGCTCAATCGTAACTGGCCGCACGGTCTACGTTACGTCGTCGCCGGCCTTGCCCAACTTGGCAAGATCGAGGAGGCCGAGGCGGCGCTCGCCGATCTCAAGCGGATGGACGCCGATCTGAACTATTCCGCAGGCGTCTTGCGACGGGTGTACACCGATCCTGCTGCGGTCGCCCATATCCTCGACGGGTTGCGCAAGGCCGGGTTCGAATAGCACTTCTCGGCGGTGCGGCAGTTTCAGGCCCGCGCGCTAAAAACGATGAATGACTTTGACAAAAAGCTGTGTCAGAATAAACGAGCATGTAATTTGTTAACTATAGCTAGATCTAGTTAGCCGTCCTGGCATAAATTTTACCGGCCAACGAAGCATTCGCACAAGGGAGCGGGCATCGATGCGCACGTCTACAATGTTTCTGCCAGCGCTGGCTCTGGGCGTCGCCGGAGCGATATGTGTGGCAGCCCCGTCGCTGGCCGAGCAGATCACCTATACGATGGAGTTTATCGGCACAGGCAGCCTAGGCTCGTCTTCGTTCTCGCAAGCCGACGTAACGCTGACGATGGTCAACGACCTCGGCAACATTATGTATGATTCGGCTTTTATGCTGTACGAAATCAATGGGACGGCCACGGTAAGTGTCAGCGGCGTTACCGGTAGCACCCCCGCGACGTTCACCGACCCGATGCAGTTCTACACTGACAGTAGTACTCTTGTCGGCTTGTTCGATGCGAACGTCGGCTTCGATGTTGTGGATTTGTTCAGCGCCGCATTCAGCGGCTACCAACTGGGGGGGTTGACCGCGCCGATAACAGACACGGCGCAGTTGGGGCTACCAGGTTTTTCAGGATTCCCGACAGATGCCGGGGATTTGATTACGACCGGCCTCGGGAACGACACAACTTCCGACGCCACCTTCACCGCGACGGTCGCCGCCGTCCCGGTCCCGGAACCTCCGATCGGCCGTGGCCTCTCCATCGCCTTGGCTGTTGGCGGCACGCTATTCGGCGCAAATCTCTTGCGCCGGCGATTCCGCAACCCGCTTACCTGACGACGCTCAGCACCGCACTTGGCGCCCGCAACCGCATCTGGCGTCTTACGAAAGACTACGCCCGCCCGTCGTCCCAGCCCCTAATGAGCGGGTGTAGCTGACCCGAGTTGATGCTATGGGCATGGGACCACTTGGCCGTGTGAAAGGCATATTGGGCCGCCGCTTTCAACCCCGGTCGCGATGTTGCTGTCGGATACCGCCACTGGGGGTGAGCAGGTCGTCTGGCCGGGGGTCGTCGGTGTGCACGGCGTGTCGGTGGCGCCGACAAACGTCGAAGGATCCTGGATCTCGACCGGCATTGTCAAATCCGCCATTTGCGAGGTCGTCGTCAGCGTCGTTGCACCGGAGCAAGGCGACGGGTTCAACTGACTAGAGTGGATCGACCCGTCGCTGAATAAATAGATCACTTCTGCGCCGCACAAATTAGCGTTCGTAACGGTGCCCTGGAAGAGCATGTTGAATTTGACAAAGTCGGTCGCCCCGGCCCCTGGCTTATTGAACTCGACAATTAGACAACTGGCCGTCCCAGCTACTGCTGCCGTCCCACATATGTTGGACCATGTGTTTCCTAGGTAATAGGGCTGACCAACATCATTGTCCCGGTCGCCATGGGGATAGTCGAAGTCCTGTATAAGTTTGGGCCGAGACAATCCGTTTGACACCGGCACGAACGGGAATGCTACTTGGGAGGCCGTCGACGCAGGCAGCATCAGGGCCCAGGAGACCAATGTCTCGCCAGGTTGCCCGCCGCTGGTGACACCCGTAACATTGAAAGTGATAAAACTATAACAATAACTGGAATCACCATAATAAAAGCAATTTGTCGGATCGGTCGCTGTCGTGGTCGACACCGGTATCGGGTTCAAAAAGCCGCTCTGCACCGCGGCTGCGTGCTGGCTCGTATTCATCAGGTCGAGCGGCACGGGCGTCGCGGACGTCGCCATAAAATTCGGCGGAACCTGGGAAAACCAACAAGCCTGGTTCATACCCGTGCCACAGTTGTCGAGAGAACTGGGCACCTTCCGCACCCCACTGCCCGCCGTCATCAGATTCTGCGAACATGAAGAGCTCGGGTACGGCGCCGAACAAGTCAGAGGTCCGGCGCCAAAGGTCGTGTGTTCGAGACCGAGAACATGACCGAGCTCGTGCGCGACCGTGTCCGCACTCGCGCTGGAGGAAATGAAGCTGCCGTTGCCATTATCCCAACTGAACCCCAAGATCGTGAGATGCGTCTGACCGGGTGGGGGGTCGATAAATTGGCCATAGAACTGGTTGATCGTGGTCGCGCTGGTGCTCACCGGTACACAGGGAGGCTGTAAAACTCCGTTCGCAACCGCACAGGTTGTCGTTCCAGGCGGCGTCGTCGTCGTTGGATTAGGCACGGTGTTCATTGAGATCGAGGGCTGCTGCGAGATCACCGTGAGATCGTTGCTGCTCGATCCTGTGCTGCATATGTTAGAGGGGACGGCTGGGCTAGCGCAAAGACCGGTGCCGGTCGATCCGCAGTTACAGACGTGCAGGGTGCGGTAGTCATTGGTTGGGTCACCAGTTTTGGCCAGGGGATTTGCAGGTGAGTTCCACCGCACAAGGGGCAGAAAACTCACACGGATGCCAACCTGGCTCCAAATCGAGTCGGCAATGTTGACCCCGGTAACCGGATCGCTGAGGTTGACAACCGGTGGGCAAACGCCGGTGGACGAGCACACGCTGATCGGTTGGACCACGACATAGTCTGTCACTGGAACCTGGGCGGATGCCGCACCCGCAGCCAGACACGCGGTCACCGACAACAGCACACCCCATAAAGCGCGCCTGCGACGCCACCTCAAACCCCTCATCGCTCATCTCCCTTGCCCGAGTGCGGCAAAAATGCGCCACGTTTTTTCGACGAAGTGTGAGCTAGCTCACACTTCGTCGATATTGGAGGCGATACTTCCTCGGCGAACCCTGTGAGCCAGGAATGTGCCAAAGTGTCTCACGACGTAACAAAAATCAACAAAAATCCGGCATTTTTGTTGTTAACCAAACAAATTGTTACGATCGGGCGCGAGGGTCTGGTACAGATTGGCTGAGGGTGCTCAACGGGAACGGCGCAAGAGGGAGCTACGCCATGAAAGTGTCGCTCATGTCGAGAATCACTCGGCTGGCAGGTGCGATCGCCGCAATCTGGCTGTGTTACGCGAGCCCGGCTTGGGCGGGAGGCGGCGGCGCGGATTCGGGGTCTCTTATGGCAGACCTATCAGGGATCTGCAGCCAATTCGGTATAGCGTCTTGCCCGCAATATCCGGCGTACCTGACATACGGCTCCCCGGCCGCCCCGATCAACAGCCCTGCGACCCCGATCGTGGTGCAGATTGCCGCCTGGTGGAACTGGAATCCCGACAACGTGCGGACGTTCGATTCCGACTGCGGCCAATACGGACCTGCGAATGGGTTGGTTCCTATTTTCTGCCCGCAGATCGGGGTCAACGCGACGAACCCGCCCGCCCGTTCGCCGATTTCAGGGATCTTAGGCCTGCAACCGCCTTCGGCGTTGGCCAGCCTCGCCTCGCTCGCCTTCACCAGCAACTCGACAGCTACGCCGCCGCTGACGGTGACGCAAAATTCCGACCCGACGGCGACGAGCTATGTCTACGCGGTGGTGGAAACGGCGAACACGCTCGATCTGTTTCTTGAAAACCTCAAGGGTCCTAGTGCCGTAACCGTCGCGCTGCCGCTGGCGGTCATGGCCAAAGGGGCCTCCACCGAGAATTCGGTGGTGGCCACCCTCAACATCTCGCCCACGTGCATCGTCGTTTTGGGCTGCCCGGCCACCGTCACGGTCAACCTTGGGGCGGGGAAGAGTACCTACAGTGCGCAGAGCCTGGGCATCGATGTTGACTATTTCTTCGGCCCTTCGGCGCATTGGGCGACGCCACACTCGATTTACGAGGTGCAGATCCCGCTGCTGGTGAACCCGAAGACCGATCCGTCTTATTTCCTCACCGCGGAATCCTTGCCGCAATGTCCCAACGGCATCAACCAGGCTTCGGGCATTTGCAACGCTTTCTCCCAGACAAGCCCTCCCGGTGGTGTCCAGCTTTCGTCCAAAATCTTGAAGAATACGGTTGTTGGGATGGCGCCGAGCGCAGCACCCCAATGTCCGGGGCCCCAGCCCGGGACAGCTTGTCCATTCGACTATCCGAACAATCCGACGCAACCGGTGTCGCCCACCTTTGGCTTCTGCGCCAGCTTCTCTAACAGCCTCAAAAACCCTAACGCCGCATTCTTTCTTGCGATAGGACCGGATGGCACGACCTATGTCTCTTCACCGGTCAACCTGTCGTCGACCTCGCCTGATGCTTTCCCGCCAGGAGGGCCATATCCTGCGTGTCCCACCTCCTGACGGGGCGTCGATACGCGGGCTGAGACTTGGTCGGGCCCCGGCATGAGGGATTGACGGCGCCGGGGCTCGAGTTGAAGGTGGGGGTGCGGGGGTCCGGATCGGGATCGCCGTGAAAGGAGGCGGCGCTGTACGCCCTCGCGATCTTCGGCAGCCTGCTGGTCGTCGCCCTGTGGGAATTCTGCCGGCCGCGGCGGCGGCGAGAATTCCCGGCTTTGCGGCGCCGGTTCGGCAATATCGGCTTCTGGATCCTGAACCTGATTCTTGCCGCCTTTCTCATTCCTCCAGCGGCTTTCGTCCGGCCGCGTCTCCAGGCGCTGTCGGGCTTCGCTTTTCCGTCCTGGCCGATCGCCGATGCCGGGCTTGGCTTTGTGGCGGGCTTCCTGTTGCTCGATTTGCTGCGCTACCTCGTGCACCGCTGCAAGCACGCGGTGCCGTTTTTCTGGCGCTTTCACGCACTGCATCATTCCGACCCCGATGTCGACGTGACGACCTCGGTGCGCGTCCATCCAATCGAGCATCTTCTTGCCTCGGGTGTCTTCTTGCTGGTGGTGATCTTGCTCGATATACCGGCCACCGCCTGGCTAGCTTACTGGCTCGTAGTATTCGTCATCGAAGCCGTCCAGCACGGCAACATTCGCCTGCCGGAGTGGCTGGAGCAGTGTTTGCAACCGGTTTTGGTCACGGTCGACATGCACCGCATCCACCACTCCGTCGCGTTCGCAGAGGCGAGCGTCAATTACGCAACCGTTTTCTCGATCTGGGACCGGCTTTTCGGGACCTACACCCGGCTGACACGGGCACAACACGACAGCATTGTCTTTGGCGTTCGCGAATTGCCGCGGCGCGATTGCCTGAAACCGTCGGCGATGATGCTGACCCCTTGGCGGATCGCCCGGGCGCCAGCTACCGAGAGCAGCTAGACAGGTTCCGGGAATGCTGAAGTCCCGCGGAGGCTTGCCGTCAGCCATGGCAGCGAAGGCCAACGTGGAACGAGCCCACCGCAAGAGGAGGCGCGCCTGTACCTAGCCGTGATCTTTGGCAGCTTGCTGATGGTCGGGCTGTGGGAATTATGCCAGCCGCGGCGCCGGCGCGAATTCCCGGCTTTGCGGCGCCGGTTCGGCAATATCGGCTTCTGGATTCTGAACCTTTTTCTCACCGCCTTCCTGCTTCCCCCGGCAGGGTTTGTGCGGCCGCGCATCGAAGCATTATCCGGCCTCGCCCTCCCATCCTGGCCGATCGCCGACGCGGGGCTAGGCTTTCTCGCCGGATTTCTGCTGCTCGACCTAATGCGCTACGCCGTGCATCGCTGCGAGCACGCGGTGCCGCTGTTCTGGCGCTTTCATGCGCTGCACCACTCGGATCCCGACGTCGACGTCACGACCTCGGTGCGCCATCATCCGATCGAAGACGTCGCCGCTTCGGCGGTTTATTGGCTCGCCGTCCTTCTGCTCGGTGTTCCCGTTGTCGTCGTGGTGAGCCACGGTCTTGCAGTTTTCGGCATGGCCGCCCTCCAGCACGGAAATATCCGTCTGCCCGAGTGGGTGGAACGCTGGCTGCAGCCGGTGGTGGTCACGACCGAGATGCACCGCATCCACCATTCAGTCATCTTCGATCAAGCGAACTCAAACTACGGCGCTGTGCTTTCAATTTGGGACAGGCTCTTTGGCACCTGCACACGGATCACGCGGGCGCAGCACGACAAGATCGTCTTTGGTGTGCACGAATTGCCGCGGCGGGACTGCCTTAAGCCGTCCCAGATGCTCTTAACCCCGTGGCTGCTCTCCCGGGCAACGGTTACCGGCCAAGCGGGCGAAAACGGTTTGCGCCGCTCGGCCCCCCTCGCCGATACGGCCTTGGGTCGAGACGGGCGACGACGCGCGAAGCCAATGGCTAAAACGCCTTAGCGCTGGTGGTTGTCAGCGCATCGGCTTTGCGGTTCAACGCCGCGATCAGGCCGTCAATGCCGTCGTTCCTCAGAATCGCGGCGAATTCGGAGCGGCGGGTGGCCACCTCGCTGATCGCGCCGTCGAGGTAGACGTCGGAGATCAGCCACGCATCGCCGTTCTTGCGCATCAGATAGTCGACCTTGACGGGCTCGCCGTTCGCTTTGACGATCTGGCTGTGCACGATGACGCCGGCGGTGGAGGGCTGCTCGTCGGTAACCAGCAGCTTTTGGCCGGCGTAACTGTCGAAACGGTCCGCATAGATCGCCGAGATATAGCGCCCGAAGCCGTCCGTGACTTGCTGCCGCTGACTGTCACTCATCGTGCCCCAAGACGGCCCGACCGATAGCCGCGCCATCGAGGCAATGTCGAAGGTCCGGCGAACAACCGGCTCCAACTGCACAAAGCGCCCGCTTTGTCCGAGCGTGCGGCCATTCTTCATCGTGCTGAGCAGGGTGTCGTAAAGACCTTGGATGGTATCGCTCCCGCTCGCCGGCGTGGCGAAGCCCCGATGTGAAAGCATGGTCAAGGCCAGGATGATCGCAAGGCCGGCGGCCTTGCGCGCTCCCGCACTCGCTACACTCGGCTGGCCCATCGATCGATCTCCCCGTCCCTCCTGCCTCCGGTCGCCGACAGGGTCGGCGCAGGCCAATATCACGCAATATGTCTTTCGACATGGTTGATATGCTCAATCTAGGTGTTCGCATCCCCGCGGCTTTCAAGCGCATGGCTGAAATGCGGCGAATTTATCCCGATGCCACGCGACCCGGCCTTGACATTTCCCGATTAATATCTCGGCAAGTGTCGAGCGCAGGACCTGCTTCAACCGGAGACGACCCGGCCCCGCGGCGCCCCGGCGGTCAGCGATAGACGAGGACCGGGATCTTCGAGTGCGTCAGAACTTTAATCGTCTCGCTGCCGAGGATGATCGCCGAGACGCCGCGGCGCCCGTGCGAGGCCATCAGGATCAGGTCGCAACCCTCCGACGTGGCCGTGTCTGTGCTTTGCCCGCCGAACGCATCGGCGGATATTCATGTGGCGCGGATCTCCCGGAATCTTTGATCTGGATCTAGCCGAACCGCCACGTCGCAGCCGACGGCCAGGACGCCAGGTCAAGCGACCGCCCCGGTCCACCGTCCGACCAATTTCGAGCCGTGATTTACCTGGAGTCCGCCACGGCGCTCGGTCTGACCATCGCGCGTTGCTCGTCGCCACTGCCGAGGAGGTGAACTGGTTCGGACCCTGAATACGGGTGACGGCGGAAGGCCTTTCCTCAATGCCCTCAATATCACTCGAGATGGGCGGCGTTTCCGCCGCGCGGTCAGCACCGACGGAGGGCGAGCTCCCGGTAGTGGCCGTCCGCGAAGGACCTCTGCTTGCCTCTTACAGGCAGCAATAATGTGATGTTATCAATACATAAAAAGTTCTCGGACATGTCGATTCGGCAAGGCTGAGGCAGCCGGCCAAGTTCCGCTGCCAATCCGCGTCCGATCCCGCAAAGCGCACCGGATTTCCGCTGTCGGCAGGCTTGGCCAAATCGGGTTCAAGGAACTGATTTAAAAAGATTCTTCACGCTGACCGAGCGATTTTTGGGGGTAAAAAAGCATTTTTCCGCTGTCGACAGCGGAATCGCGACGGGTTTGTCATCGTAGGGGCCGGGGGATGAAGTGAGCGGATCCGGACTACCTGCCGCCCGCTTGCCAAGAGGGCGGCGCTTCCCTGCCATCTTTCGTTCCTTCGGCGCCGTCGCCGCCGATAGATGAATCGAATCGGTAAATGCGGGATCGTTGCATCCTCGCGTCGTCGCCTCACCTGTTGTAGGTAGGCAGGCGGCGATCCGGCTTCGCGCGGCGCGGCGAGGGGTCGGGCGCGGAGCTGAAGCTTGAGGAGGCCCGGGATGGGCAAGAAGGAGCAGATCCACTTCTGGTACGTGATCGCCGCCGTGCTGCTGATGCTGTTCATCCAAAGTCTTTATCTGCAAAGCACCAAGCTGACGCCGATCCCCTACAGCCGCTTCGAGACCCTGCTCGACGAGAACAAAATCAAGGAGGTCTCGATAACGCAGAATCAGATTCAAGGCACCCTGAAAGAGGCGGAGCCTGACGGTCTGAAAGACTTTGTTACGACGCGGGTTCAGCCGCCCGAGCTCGCCGACAGCCTGAACAAGCACGGGGTGACCTATAGCGGGGTCGTCGAGAGCCACTGGATTGCCGACCTGCTGTCCTGGATCCTGCCGGCGATCTTCTTTGTCGGCATCTGGATGTTCGCGATCCGAAGGATGGGGCAGGGCGGGCTCGGCGGGCTGATGACGATCGGCAAGAGCCGCGCCAAGGTCTATGTCGAGAAGGAGACCAAGACCACCTTTGCCGACGTCGCCGGCGTCGACGAGGCCAAGGAGGAGCTGGTCGAGATCGTCAATTTCTTGAAGGACCCCAAGACCTACGGGCGTCTCGGCGGCCGGCCGCCCAAGGGCGTGCTGCTGGTCGGCCCACCGGGGACCGGCAAGACATTGCTCGCCCGTGCCGTCGCCGGCGAGGCGGGAGTACCGTTCTTTTCGATCTCCGGGTCGGAGTTTGTCGAAATGTTCGTTGGCGTCGGTGCGGCCCGGGTCCGCGACCTGTTCGAGCAGGCCCGCCAACACGCGCCGGCGATCATCTTTATCGACGAGCTCGATGCGCTCGGCCGCGCCCGCGGCCCCTTCAGCATGGGTGGGCAGGACGAGAAGGACCAGACGTTGAACCAGCTCCTGGCCGAGCTCGACGGCTTCGATCCGTCGACCGGCCTCGTCTTGCTCGCGGCGACCAACCGGCCCGAGGTTCTCGATCCGGCGCTGCTGCGCGCCGGGCGGTTCGACCGCCAAATCCTGGTCGACCGGCCGGACAAGAAGGGACGAGAAGAGATCCTCGCTGTGCATCTGAAAAAGGCGAAGCTCGCTGCCGACGTGAAGGCCGAGCAGATCGCGGCGCTGACTCCCGGCTTCACCGGCGCGGACCTGGCGAATCTGGTCAACGAGGCGACCTTGCTCGCCACCCGGCGCAACGCCGATGCGGTCAGGATGGACGACTTCAACAATGCGATCGAGCGCATGGTCGCCGGGCTCGAGAAGCGCAACCGGCTCATCAACCCACTCGAACGGCGCATCGTCGCCTACCACGAGCTCGGTCACGCCATGGTCGGGCTGGCGTTGCCGGGCACCGACACGGTGCACAAGGTCTCGATCATCCCGCACGGCGTTGGTGCGCTCGGCTACACGATCCAACGGCCGACCGAGGATCGTTACCTGATGACCCGTGCGGAGCTCGAGTACAAGATGGCGGGGCTGCTCGGCGGCCGCGCCGCCGAGCAGCTCGTCTTTGGCGAGGTCTCGACCGGTGCGGCGGACGATCTCGCCAAGGCCACCGACATCGCCCGCGCCATGGTGCTGCGCTACGGCATGAGCGAGGAGCTCGGCAACGTGACCTACGACCGCGACCGCTCGCCGTTCCTGCAGCCGAACTACCCGGTGCCGCAGGAGAGGAGTTACGGCGAGGACACGGCGCATGCCGTGGACGTTGCGGTCCGGAAGTTTGTCGACCAGGCCTTCGAGCAGGCCACCGCGATCCTGCGGCGCAACCGCGCGTTGCTCGACCGCACCGCCGCGGCGCTGCTCGAGACCGAGACGCTGGGCGAGCCGGAGATCGAGCGGGTGAAGCGGGAAATCGTCAGCGTACCGGCCCTGCCGTCATCGCGCGGCGAGGCAGAGGTGGCAGAGGTCGCCGCGGCCGCTCGGGTATCCTAAGCCGCCCGGAGCCGGTCGGCCGCGGATCATCCCACTGCCGACCGACACCCCCCTTCCCCGAGCCGTCCCCTATTCGGCGGCTTCCCCCACGGTGATCGCATAAGCAGTCTCGCCGTGAACCGCGTCATCGCCGACCGCCAGTTGCGCGTCATCCATGCGCAGCGGCACGAAGATCGAGATCACCTTGAGGATGATGAACGTTCCGATCGCGTTGTAGGCGATGATGAAC